>Ga0163162_10004745_pt1 | contig 13110 bp, 8 predicted proteins | sample S55metaG_FD_115310 | JGI IMG/M metagenome (GOLD analysis project Ga0163162, IMG submission 115310) | Switchgrass rhizosphere microbial communities from Kellogg Biological Station, Michigan, USA - S5-5 metaG | ecosystem: Host-associated > Plants > Roots > Rhizosphere > Soil | place: USA: Michigan...
AACATGGCGCTTAACTGATTTCTATCAACATATTCACCTAGCATTTCTCGCAACGATATCCACGGTTTAGCAATCTGATGCATTTCATCAGTTAACATATTAACGTTAAAACCAATCCCGATAATTGCGCTGCACATACCATGCGTTTCTGCTTGTATTTCAATTAAAATACCGCTGAGTTTTTTGTCTGCATACATCACATCGTTTGGCCATTTCACCAGTACGGGTTTTGGCAAATTAAATGTTTTCAAGGTTTCTACAATTGCCAAGCTCACTACCAAACTTAAACCGGATAAAGCACTCACATCGCGATGGAATGGGTACAGACAAGATAAATAAATATTTCTAGCGAATGGGGAATACCAATCGCGCTGCATTCTACCTTTACCATTTGTTTGTTGTTCGGCAAAACAAAGACGAGGTTTGGCGCTGTGAAAAAAAGATTTTAAATAGGTATTGGTTGAGTCTAGCGTTTCAAATATTTCCAACTCTATTGTTGGCTGCAGATTTTTTTTAATATTTTTTTTATCGAGCAAAACCATAGGCTCAATCAGCGCATAACCTTTGCCTTTGATGGAATCAATTTTTATTCCATAAGCCGTCAATTTTTGCACTACTTTCCAAACCGCTCCACGCGTGATCGCCAAGCTTTTACCAATCGAGGTACCGTCATGATATTGGCCATCACTTAAGATGGTAACAAGCTTGTTGAGTGTGGGGTTAAGTTTGAGCGCTTTCATGGTGGAAGATGATGGGATTGGTAGGAAAATAAGTCAAGGCCCATGCCATACTGTTGCCTAGATTAAGAAGTTCATATTGCCCCACTCCCAATCCTTCATATAGAATCCGCGTTCAAAATAACGAGACTTGAGGTCCGCCATGAAAAAAATCTATTTAATCGTTCTCGCTGCAACGTTAATACTGAGCGGGTGCTCTACTCTCAACTTGAATTCACGCGCATCACATGTCGTTGTCTCTTCTAAAAGACCGCCGCTAGGCTGTAGATTCATTGGGCATGTGGTTGGCGATCAATTGTATGACTTAAAAAACCAAACGACAAAACTGGGCGGAAATTATGTGCAGCTGGTTAGTTCGAGTAAACATCAGCTAGGTAAAGCGTATGTTTGTGTGCCTTCTAAGATTGGGAAGATTCGGTTGTAAGTGAAACCCCGGAATAAATGCGCTTTGCGCATTTGTTCCGGGCTACATTATGAGTGAGTTCTTCCGGGGCCACCGGGGATGTGTGTTGTCTTATTCTCTTCCTCATCCTTATTCTCTTCCTCATCATCCCAGTCTTGTTCAAATTTATTAGGATCCGCCTTCGCTTTCACTTCTTCCGCTTTGATTTTGTCCATTTCCGCTTTTACCGTTTTTTCTCTAACTTCAGCTTTCTCTGTTTCCGTTAGTGGTCTTGCTTTCTGACCAGGACTTTCCTCATGTTTCACTGCTGCTTCAACTGCTTTTTCTATTCTTTGTTTTATTACTGCATCCCTTGTCTCTTTAGCGGCTTGAGCCTGCTTTGCAGCTGCCACAGGATCAGCTAGCGCTTTATCTTCAACTTTTTTAGTCGCAGCCTCTTTTGCCGCCATCTCTTCGGAACGCTTACGCAATGCGTCCGCCATCATCTGCGCAGGGTTACTACTTGCTGCGGCTGTCGCAGGTCGCGAGCCAGGCCCAGCGACTGTTGGTGCAGGCGTAACTTGGGTCGCTATTCTTTGCGGAGTCCAATTGTCAGGTATTGGCGGTGGCGGAGCTGGAGGGCCAGCTGGCTTCGCCGCTGGAGATGCCGCTCCTAAGACTTGAATCACTCGCGGCGTCCCCGCTCCTGCTGTTGGCAAAAGTGGTGGAGAAGAAGCCGGCTTCACAGGTGGTGGCACTGGAGCTACTGTGGGCGGTCCTACAGGTCTAGGTGGGAGAGCAGGAGTAGACCCTACTGGTTTTGCTGCCGAATTTACTACTGGTTTTGGTTTTGGGTCTGATCCTGATCCTGATAGTCCCTTTGCCATTGCAGCTAAATCTGCAAGTGTCTTTTCTAAAACTGGATCCCTTGTAGAAGCAATAGGTGGTTTTGCTGGTTTAGGTGGAACAGGCGGCGCTTTTGGCTTTCCTGCTGGTTCTGCTGCTGCGTTCTTTTCCCTCAAAGCATCAAGCTCAGCTTGCAGCGCCTGCTCTTTTGCTTCTAATTCTTCCAACCTTGTTGGAACCTTCGTAACTGGAGCCGAGCTTGTTGCAGCTGAAGCACCAGGTGGAGGACTTGATGGTGGAAGTGGTGCAGGGCCAAACGGCAAAGGTGCAGCAACAGCTGGCTTAATGTTTACTTTTGGAAGTGGAGGTGGAGATGCTGCAAGAGGTGGAGGCGAAGGCGCTACACTAGATGCAAGAGGTGGAAGCGCACCCAAGCCTGCTACTTCTGCTTTATTTTCAGCAAGCCAACTAGCTAATTTATTTTCATCCTCTTCCCAAAGCTTGAGCGCATTTTTAAACACCTCAAGATCTCCGCTTTCCAATTCAGGCGATGAATCATCAGTTAATTTTGCTTGCATATCTTTGAAGCCTGACAATGCAAAATACCCGTCGTTGTCTGCAACGTATTTATTTATCGCTTCAAATTCACCACTGACCAATTTTTCAGGGCTTGCTAACATCTTGCGATACTCGTCTACTTTTGCCATTCTTTCTTTAAATAATGCAGCTAATTCTTGCTGAGGTGAAATAACTTTAGTGACATCTTCATCCTCTTCCAACAAAGCAGCCGCTGCAAGCATTGCCTCTTGTTGTTGCGCAGCAAGCTGAGAAATTACACCTTCACTACTAGCAGTTAGTTTTTCTACTTTCTCAAATAAGTTGTTAGCCGGCTCTGCTGCTGGATCTAAGCGAAGATAAATTAGGTGTTCTTGATAGTCTTTTTCGTGGGTAAGAATGCCACCCACTAAATCCTTAACATCCTTAGGAATGGAACTAGGATCGGCTTCGCCAACTCTGGTTTTAATCTCCCCCATTTTATCCAGCAATGTAGTTAACGCAGTAATCATTGCCTCTCTTGGTGTAGGTGTAGACGCCGCAACAGAAGCTGTCGCCGCTGATGGGGCGCCTGGCGCAGGCTTTGGCACTGGCGATACAGGAGGTTTTGGCGCAGCTGTAGCCACTGGTGACGGAGGAGGAGGCGGTGGCGCAACAGATGGCGGTGGCACAGCAGGACTAGGCGTAACGGTAGCCAAAGGATCGACCGGTGGCGGTACTGGGGTAGCTGCAACATTTTTTGCATCTAGTTGCGCTTGAATGCCAGCTTGTTCACCTTTAGCCGCCTGAATAACAGCAAACAATCTCACAGCCGCATTTTCATAAGCAAATTCTGCTTTAATTCTATTTTTGCGATTAAATATAATATCCGGCTCGCTGCTTAATTTTTTTCTGGCTGCAACTAATTTACCTTTTTCTTCACCGATTCTTTTAATCTGTTCAGCTGCTTTTTCAATGAGAGCAGGATCCGCACCTTTTTTTCGCAAATCATCTAATTGAGCCCTTAACATTATCTCTGCATTATCAAAAAGAATAGGGTTTGCTTTTATATATTTTCTCACTGCTTTGAATAATTTTTTTTGCTTTAACTCTAAATTATCGCGTAATTCTTTCGATGGCTTATGATTGCCCTTTCCTTTGTTTCCCTCAAAAACTTTGCGCAAATGAGATTTATCTAAACGTTCCAATTGCAACAAAGCATTATTAACATTATGCAATCTATCTAACACTTTTAAAAAGGCTCCAGCATCCTTATTCGCCATTAAACCTTTAATATCAGCTTTAGCTTTCTTAATTTCACCTTTTAAATGTTGATATAAATTTTCATTCTTAGGAACACTGACATTAAATTGTTTCACGTATTCGTCTTGCTTAGCCCGCCAGATTTTTATTAAATCCTGAGGGCGCAACGGCACAGCTAAATTTAATTCTTTTTGCACATGTTTTAATGCCTTTACTATATCGTTAGCTTTAGGATGTCTTACCCCTACTCCATCAACAGGATTTAAAAGCTCGTTTACTTTTTTTGCATCGTTAATATGATAATTAACTTTTGCAATTTCTCTAACGGCAACATTGATAATCCCATCAATTTTTTGCAGCCTTTCTTTTTCTATTTTAATTGCTGGATTTACATATTCGGCTACTTCATTTTTAATTCGTTCTTTTTCTGCGGCAATATCGTTTTTGATCTTAATCTTATTTGCACCCTTCTTTGCCTTATTTTCTGCTTCTTGAACCAAAGCAGCTACTCCACCGGCATTCATTTTGCCTTTATTCAGAATTTCTTTAGCCGCACCTTCAAATCCTTGCACAAAAACATCTTTATCTTGCGCATATTGCCTAAACATTTCTAATGGCATAACAACCGATGCCAACTTGTCCAGTTTATACATCCCCCATTTACCATCCGCTTTATCATGCTTGGCAATTTTCTTTTCTTGACGGATTTTCTTTTGCTCAATTGCTTTATTCACTCTAAACCATTTATGCTGCATTTTTTTTAATTGTTTTATATCCTTTTTCTTAGTTATGTCATTTTCTGCGCAGACATCTTTTAACGGCATACCAGCAAGAATATCTTTTACCGCCTTGACGTGGTAAGGCGATTTGTTTAATTGTTTTTGTAAAAGCGATTCAAATTGTTTCCATTCTTTTTTTATTTGTTTTCTGGAAACAGGATAATCCTCGTTTACAGCTTTTTGCACATTTTTAGGCGCAGCAGGTACTCGCGCTGGCGAAAGAGCAGCTGCGGGAGCAAGATTTGGAGCCTTTGGTAAAGCCCGTGCTGGAGATGCTGCTACTGGTGATGGAGATGCCGCAGGAGCATGACGTGGAACCTTTGGTAAAGCCGGTGCTGGAGATGCTGGGGAAGCAGCAGGCTTAGGATCAGGAGGAGGCGTCTTATAAACATCTTTGTAGACCTTTTGGTAATCGTTGGCTATTTTTTTAAAAACTTCCGCTTCTCTTTTTTCAGCGCCTTCTGTTATTTTCCTTTTTTCATCTTCCGTCGGCGGCGATCCTGCTCTTTCTCTTTCTCTTAGCTCCGCCTTCACATCATCATTAATGCGCTTTTCGGCAGCTTCTGGGCTCATTTGCTCTTGTAAAGATAATAATTTTTCCTTTTGTTCTAGTTGATAATAATAATCTCCCGATAACTCCAATTTATCTCTAGAAGCAGCATTAACCACTTGTGGATCCATAGGCGCTAATGGAACGGGCTGCAACGCTGCAGCATCATTAGCAATCTGATTCAAGCCCCCAGCAGCAGGCTTATCCAGACCACCATACGAGTAGTACATCCCACCGCCTGCTTTAATGACTATATTGGCCGCATTTTTTTCGCCAGCTTGTAATAAAAAATCAGCCGGTACATTGTTTAATTCCAATTCATGTTTTTCTAAATTGGGATCACCCCATAATTCAACAGGCCACGACTTCTTGTCGCCTGGTTGTTTGTTTGCATCAATATTAAATTCAGCTGCCAGTTTAATTCCCTCAATAAATTTTATTCTATCCATACGCTCTGGCGTACCGCGCTGCTTTGAATCTAAATGCACATTAATAATCAATTTTTTAGAAATTTTATCTTCTAAAACTTGAATTTCATGAGGGTCAATATTATGGTCTTTTAGTAATTTTTTAAGATAAGGCGGATATTCTGTGACAGAAAGAGGGGTTAAGTTTCCCACATAAGCCAAACAAATATTTGCGCCTTTAGGTTTTCCGTATCCAACAATATTGTTTACGTTATTTAATTCTTTTAATTTTTCTGGTGGCGCTTCTTGTAAAAGAACATTTTCAATCCCAGCACCTCTCAAAGCGCCGATAACATGATTCGCGGCTTCAACACGTGCTGCACGAACGCCTGGATCGGCAGGCGGATCAAAATCAGGATTTATTCTTCCGCCCATCCAAGGTTTACCGCATCCCATATTCCATGCGGCGCAATTTTTCGGTGTCCCGGGATAGCCTATGGGCTTATCAGAAATTTCTTCTTGTATAATTAATTTATTTAACTCTCTTACCAATTCTTTAGGGTTATCTTTATGCTTAACGCCCAAGTCTTTTATTTTTTTTTCTAAATCTTTATAATGCTGTGCATTGCGACGCCCCATGATCACTTCTCCTCGTTTGTAATCTATCGTATCGCTTTAAAGCTTGTTGATTACATTCTTATAATTATAGATCATAAAATTCAAGACACACTGGTTTACGCTTTTAATATGATTCTTTTCATATTTTTAATTCTTAGCTTATATTTTAGCAAAAAACGCCTACTGATTAATTAAGGCTTCATGATATTATTCCTGCAGATTTTGTAGGCGATGATCCAGCCTATCTAATAAGCGATTCCAAATCGTGTAATTGATTTTTTCTTCACTCCATAGTTTAAATAAAGCGGCTCGCTCTATTCCCACAATTTTTGATAAGACTATTGACGCGCCATCTGATTCTGCTTTTTCATCATGTTCACCTTCTACATCATGATTAGCAATACGTTCTTTTAAGCGTGAACGCAGCATTTTATATTCACGTATGTAAATTTTTATTTCTTTCTGTAGTTTTAGATTATCACTGGCATTAACTTCATATTCTATTAACCATGCGAGCACTGTATTATTTATTTTTAAGCGTGCATTTAATTCCGCCACATGCTCATCAAATTTTTCCTTTTCACCATGCACATGCACACCTAACAATTTAACCAGCCAGGGCAAGCTTAAGCCTTGCAATAAAAACGTAACAGAAATCACGCAAAAAACTAAAAATATAATTAAGTGTTTTGGGTTAACACCACCAACCAAGAAAGGTAAAGTTGGAATAGCAAACGCAGCTGCTAATGAAATAATTCCGCGTATACCAGCCCAAGCAAGTATAAAAACATGTTGCCATGGTAAGCGATTAGATGAATGCCGTAATTTAGACGAGAGTAAGCGCGGCGTATAAATAACGACGGCATACACCCAAATAAAACGTCCCACGATAATAGTTGCTATTAAGGCGCCGCTATAAAGCAGTAAAACTTGCAAGGATAAGGTGGCAATATTTTGCAAAATATTACGCAAATTCAAACCTAGCAATAAGAATAATAAATTTTGAATAGCAAAAGAAAGTGCCGGCCAAAAGGCGCGGCTAAATAAACGAAATCCCGGTGTAAATCGCGCCGAATAATGATTGCCTATAATAAAACCCACAGCTGCCGTGGCAATAATTCCGCTACCACCCAGCATTTCTGCAGGCAAGAATGCAGCAAACGGTGTAAGGATAGAGGCAATAATGTTTAACATGGGATTTTTTATACGCAGACGGATTTCACCAATTGCAAAACCTAGCAATAAACCGTATACAGTTTCCCCAATTAATATGATTAAAAGATAATTTGCAGCATGCAAAATATAAAATTCATGGGTAACTAAAGCGGCTAACGCATAACGAAATAGCACTAAGGCCGTCGCATCATTAAATAAACCCTCTCCTTCTAAGATAGTCACCAATTTACCAGGCAAACGTATTTTCTCTGCTATCGAAACAATGGCGACATCATCCGGCGGTGAAACAATCGCGCCCAATACAAATGCTAATGGCCAACCAAGCTCGGGAATAACGTGATGCATAACGAGGGCAACAAGTACCGTAATAAAAATTACATGACCAATTGATAAAAGCGTGATAGGGCGAAGGTTTTTTCTTACGTCTTTCCATGAAGAAAAAGCACTAATTTGATAAATCAACACAGGAAGAAAAACATTTAAGATCAATTCAGAATTCAACTCAGGAACAGGAAAAGCGGGAAACGCACTCAACACCATCCCTGTGATCACTAAAATTAGCGACAACGGAATAATACTCTTACTGAAAATTTGCCCAACAATAACGATGATACCGAATAAAAAAAGATAAACCATGGATCAATTCCTTAGTTCCGAGTTAGTTCCGATTGCCTCTCGCACAGTTTAATAGTAACTTACTGAGCATTCAAAGCTTCTGTACTGTAAAGGAATACTAATCCATGAAACACTTTCGTTTATCGCGTCTTACTCTGACGCTTGCTGCCCTATCTTTTTCATCATTCTCGCATGCTGCTGCTTTTCAATTTTATGAACTTGGCACACCGGTTGTCGGTACGGCTGGAGTTGGTCAAGCGGTAATAGCAAGTGACGCTTCCACCGCCTATTTTAATCCAGCCGGTATGAATGAATTAAAAGGCACACAATTTATGTTGGGCACGCAGCTATTTTTGCCTTTCACAAATTTCTCTCCTAATAGCTCTACTACTATTAGCGGCAACAATGGCAGTAACGCTGGCGTGTTAGCTCCAACAATTGGCGGTTATGTCGTACACCCTATTGGACGTGATCTTGAGTTTGGCGTTAGCTTAACAACTCCATATGCCGGCGCGCTTAATTACAATACGCATTGGGTTGGTCGTTACGACATTCAAGAGCTCACATTAATTACGCTAAACTTAAATCCAGCACTCAGCTATAAAGTTAATCCTTGGTTATCGATAGGTGGCGGCATTGCGATTGAATACGCTTACCTGAACGAAACCGTTGCAGTTCCTATTTCACAAGTGCCGCCTGTTGATGGGCAAATCATGCCAAAATTAAATAGCACGGCAGCTGGTTTTAATTTAGGTGTCATGTTAACACCTAGTGATGCAGCTAAAATTGGTAACGCTTATCGCTCGAAAATCGAGCACCACTTGCATGGTGATCTTGATTTTTTAAATCTTCCCAATACACCAACTGCTCAAACTAAATTAGTTATGCCAGCCAATATTATTGCTAGCATTTCTTACCAACTAAGCAATAATTTTAATCTACTTGGCGAGCTAGGTTGGGCAAACTGGTCTGCCATGCAAAATAGTATTTTAACAGTGGATGGCTATTCGGTTGATACACCAGAAAATTGGCGCAACACTTATCGTTTAGGCTTAGGCGGTCAATATCATTTAACACCGGTATTTTTAGTGCAAGCTGGCGCTAGCTATGATTCATCACCAACCACTAGTTCAAAACGTTTACCCGTTTTACCTATGGATAGACAAGTTCGTTTAGGTGTTGGTATGGAATATGGATTTTTTCAAGTCGTTAAACTTGGTCTTTCGTATGAATACATTAATCTTGGTAATGCCAGCATTAACAATGTCACATCAAATGGCACATTAGCAGGGTCTTATTCACGTAATTACACTAACGTATTTCAAGCCAGTATCAACGTTGCCACTCAATAGCTCACCCTTAATAATCCCCCCGCGTATTTAATGCTAAAATAAAGCATAAATTATAAAAAAAGCGGGGTGGGTTCATGAGATTTAAATTCTGTATTTTCATATTATTAGCAGTGTTTGCGACACCTTCTTTTGCTGAATATTATCTTGTCTACCCAGATTCCTGTGGATACGGCTGCGGTTATGTCTCTGAACATAGGCATAGGGTAAAGTCACATAAACATAAATATGCGTCTCACGTTATGCATAGACGCAGCAGTTATAGCATCCATGTTTATTATTACTATCCACCTTGCACGGGTTGCGGTTGTGGCGGAAGCTGCGGCAGCGCTTATGGTGTTTATACCAACTCATCAGGACATTGTGTGACTTATGACGAAGTGATGACGGGTTACCGTTATCGTGACGGTGCATTTTAAAAAAATTTAAAAATAGGGACGCACAATCACTAGTGTACCCAAATATTGATTAGCGACTGTTGGTCCTTCAACAAAATGATAACGCAACCATTCAGCATCGCTTATGTGCACGCGTATGCAGCCATGACTATTGTTTTGAAATTCCACGCCAGAAGAACCATGTATGGCTTCACCACCATTAAAAAACATGCAATAAGGCATAGAAGCATCATTGTATTTTCTTGAAAAACAATCTGCATTACCGAGAAAATAAATACGAAAATTACCAGTGTGCGTGTGGCAATGTTCACCGGTATCTTCACATCTTTCTTTACCGGCCGAAGCAATACCCCAACGAATAAGACGCCCTTCTGCATTGTAAGCGCCATAAACATGTTCATTGGGATCAATAATAATAACCTTTTCATGCAAAGATTTAATGCGCGCTTCGATTGGCGCGCCTTCCGTCGCAAAAGGCGAGCCACTGACTTCATAGAGATCATCGGCAAATAATGAAAATGAAAAGAAGTACAATCCGAAAAAACCTAACACCATCAACACTAATACCCTGCCAAGCATAGCGCACTCCTTTCTTATGCTTATTTAACTATGATAACTAGGCAAAGGGGTGATGTCTCTTGGGGCATTTGCTGGTTGACAAGCACCAACGTAGCACTTATTCAGTCTTTTAAGTATACTAAGCGCGCTTATGAAAAAACTTATCCTTACAAATCAATCGTCTGGCTATATGTATAAACAACTAATGGTGAATTTTGCCGAAGGCAAACCATTGGCGCCAGAGCTAGTCAACTTCTTAGCAAGGCATGAAAAAACACTTAGCAATCCGCTCATGGATTCTGTTTTAAATTATTATCTAAAGCACTTGCACAATAAAACGACCAGTGGCCTTTCTTTTCTTTTACGCCATGAAAAATTGAATTACACCGACATTGCTCAGCTCAAACGACGTTTACAGTTGCTGGTAAAAGACAAAAAGGCAAACATTGAATTCCTAATGACACCAGCGCAGTTTTCACAATTTAAATATTTAAGCTATCGCGAATTGATTTTATTTCATGGCAATCAATTTTTAACAGGCGCACCATTTATTCAAGGCGGAATTCCTCACTTAATTTATTTTCAATGGGGGAATTTATTTGGTGTTGCAAAATATATAATGTTACCGGATGACAAAGCGTTAAAAAGTAATGTATTGGTTTATTTTGAAGATAGAGAAGAACGTGAATTCATCCAATGCATCTATCAATATAATCACAAACACGTCAATGAAATTAATAAGCAACAACAATTAATGCCTACACCACAACCTGCGCCTTCACCCCGTTCCATTTATCAAATTCCTACTTTATCCTTATCGAGAAACAGCCAAAATCAAGAAAAAGGAAAATTTTGATTAGTTTGCATTTGACCCCCGATTAAGCAAATGCTAGGATTGTTACTATTAATCAATGCATTATACCAACGAGGGGAAATGTTTCATGAAGAACGGTTTATTCCAAAATAAACTTATAGTTAAAAAATCTCGTTTACACGGCTACGGCGTGTTTGCCGGAAAAAACCTTAGAAAAGGTGAAAAAATTGAAGCCTGCTATTTTCTTGTTTCCCGCGGCGGCGATAAAGTCCTAGAAGATTATTATTTCGATGCCAAAGGCAAATATGCTTTATTTACCGGCTATGGCAGCATCTATAACCATGCTGATGACCCAAACTCCACCTACACGATTAATATCACTAAACGTATTGCCACTTTTAAAGCGACCAAAAGCATTCGTAAAGGCGAAGAAATCTTTGTCACCTATGGTGAAGGTTGGTTTAAAGACAGAGGGGTTGCACCGAAAAAACTACGGAAGAAAAAACGCTAACGTTAAATCTTATTTTCTCGCTTCTTTTTCGCTTGACGCATCACATCACCAATATGTGAATTAGCTAATGCAATGCCATGAAATAAAGTGACAGCAAGCCTTAGCAATACCATATCAGTAACAGCTGTGACGGTAGCGGTACGTTTACCAGAAAGGGAATACAAACCAACCTCACTTAATCCGATCGCATCATTAGCGCCTAATGCGGCAACAGCACGCCATTTAATTTGATTGTCTTCCACATAACTATCTAATACTTCTGCTTTGCCACTGACTATCAAATAAATGCTATCGACAGGATCGCCCTTCGCAACAATATTTTCACCTGGCATAAGCGTTTTTTCAGTGAAAAGTTCAGCGAGCTCTAAAATTTCGCTGTCGAAAAGGCTCTTAAAAAGCGGCTGGGATTTAACTAAAATTATTTTAGTTTCAATATCAACTGCTTTGGTGGTTTCGCTAGGATTTGTATTCATAAATATAGTGTAACGCAAAAAAAATTATTTACTGAAATAAAATGGTAACTCATTGATATATTTATTTTTTTCGCCATCGGACCGCATCCAAGACTAAAGCGATTTGATGCACGCATGCTTCTAACAAATGCATTTTCTCTCTTTTCATAAAAAGCTCCGTTTGTTCTGGTTGTATGCGTAACACACCAATCACCCCGTTCGATGTCACTAAGGGTAGATATAACGCATTTGAAAACGACAACGTATCAGTTCCAAATCCTGCTGGCTGGCCTAACTCATAAACCCATTGGGCTATATTCATTTCTTTTTCACTTAAGGCAATCATCGTACTGTGATAGTGCGCACGTACCACCAAATTTGCATCAACTGGCATCAACACCATAATCTGCGCCTGAAAAGTATCACCAATATAACGAATACCGCTATTCAGAATATTATCGAAGCCGCGAATACTGGCTAGCTGACTGCTTAACAAATACAAGGAAGAAATTTGACTTTCCGCTTGCCGTGCCGTTGCTGCCTGCTGGCGAATGCGTATTGTCAATTGACTAACAATTTGCGAAACAATCACCAAACTCATCAAAGTAAAAATAATGCTTTCATCTTCAATGTCAAAAGAATAAAAAGGTGGAATGAAAAAATAGCTACAAAGTAACACGCTCGCCAACGAAGCAAAAATGGATGGGCCCATCTCACCAGATAAAGATACAACGGTGACGCCTAGCAAATAAACCATGATTAAATTATTGGTACTTAAATAAGGCGCTAAAAAATAATTAACCATCGTAATCACACCAAGCAAAACACTAGTTATTGCATAAATTCGCCAAGGAATAATTTTCTTTTCAGGTTTTCTTGTTGTTTCTTGCTCGAAATCTACTTCACCCGTCATGATGTAAACATCAATTTCACGGCTATTTCGCACGATTTCATCTGCTAAATTTCGAAAAAATAAATTATACCAACGTTTGCGTATATGCTTCCAAATCATGATAACGGTGATATTCAATTCGCGCGAAAACACCATAATTTCTTTTACGATATCATACCCAGTTAATACACGCGTTTGCGCGCCTAATTGCTCGGCAAAGCGCAAATTA
>Ga0163162_10004746_pt1 | contig 13110 bp, 13 predicted proteins | sample S55metaG_FD_115310 | JGI IMG/M metagenome (GOLD analysis project Ga0163162, IMG submission 115310) | Switchgrass rhizosphere microbial communities from Kellogg Biological Station, Michigan, USA - S5-5 metaG | ecosystem: Host-associated > Plants > Roots > Rhizosphere > Soil | place: USA...
ATCGCGCAACATGGCGGCCTCGGCAACATCTACCCCGCCCGCCAGCATCCCCAGCCATTCGATCAGGAACTGGCGGTTCGCCGGGGTATCCTCCAGTTGCAGCGGATTGAGGCCCGACGGAGAGCCCGGTCGAAGGCGATCGTACTGGCCGCCGATCGCGCGGATGAACAGTTCCGCCCCCCGGTCCTTGTCGAACAGCACGATGCGGGGATTGTATTTGCGGGCCTGCGCAAGGAGGAAGTTGAGCACGACCGTCTTGCCCGAACCCGACGGGCCGATGATGGTGAAGTTGCCGAGATCATGCTGGTGGAAGTTGAAGAAATAGGGGCCGGCGGCGGTTGTCTCGAACAGCGTCACCGCCTCGCCCCAGTGATTGCCCGAGGGTTTGCCGACCGGGAAATTGTGCAGCGAGGCGAGGCCGGCAAAATTGCGGGTCGAGACCAGACCCTTTCGGGCGATGTAGCGGAAGTTACAGGGAAACTGCGCCCAGAACGCGGGCTCGAGCGCGATATCCTCGCGCACCGCGATGATGCCGAGGTCGGCGAGCGTTGCCGTCACTTCGGCGACCCGGCTGTCGAGAACGCCTAGATCATCGGCATGAACCGTAATCGTCGTGTGATGCTCGCCGAAACCGGCGCGCCCCGCCGCGACATTGTCCTTGGCGACCGCGAGTTCGCCGCGCAGCGACAGTGCCTCGTCCTCGGTCGAGCGCATCCGGCGCAAGGCCAGGTTCATCCGGCCGAGCGCCGAGTCGCGATCCACGAAAGCGAACGACTGGCTGACCGTCAGTTCGAATGGCAGTCGATAGAGTTCGTCGAACATTCCCGGCATGGTTCGCGCCGGATAGTCCTTGATCGAGATCACCGCCCCGAAACGGCGCGAGGAATGACCTGCCGGCGCGAGCTCGAAGGCATTCTGCCCGAAACTGATCCGCCGGGCGGGCAGATGGTGACCGAGATCGCCCAGCGGCAGACCCATGGGCCGCATTTCCGCGTTGAAAAGGCAGGACAGGAACTCAAGCGGCTCCGACCGGGCACCGTTCGGTGTGTCGTAAGCGCTGAGCAATCGCGGATCGTATGCGCCCAGCGACGCCATCAGGGCTTCGGTTGCCGCATCCAGCGCCCGCTTTTCCGTGGCGGCGAAGGCGGCGCGGTCGGTGGAAGAACCGCCAACGAAGGATCGGAGACGATCCAGCACACCGACGCCGCCCTGCAGGGGCCGGCGCACAATGGTCAGGAACAGTTCGTTGACATACATTTCACGGCGCGCGAGGCGCTTGCGCCAGCGTTCGTCGAGCGCCTGCGAGAACGCATCGGGATAGTCCGCTTCCATCGCGGTTTCCGCCTTGCGGCGGATGACGTGATGATAGATCGCGAAGCGGGACGAGCCGATGGCTTGAAGCATCGCGTCCCGCAAGTCCGCACGGTAATTGAGTTCCTCGCTGTTCGCGGTTTCGAAGAGCAGGCCACCGAGCCGGATCGTCTGCATCAGCAGGCCGTCGCGCGTCGCAAGGGTTACGTCATCCACGTGCCGTGCGTATGGCAGGTGCGCGCCTGCGGCGGCCTCCCTGGTGACGGCGCGCGGATTGTCGGTCAGGGGGCGTATGAGTTGCATCCCCACACCGCGTGGTTCTTCACCCGCGGGCAGCGGCTGACCCGGACGATCCACAGATCGAGGAAGCGGGGTTCGCGCAGCGCGAGAATGACGCCGACGAAGTGTATTACCACGGCCCCGACCAGCACCCACAGCGACTTGAATATGAGGAACAGTTCGGCGGCGACGATGCCGTTGGCGACGAACCAGCTATAGGTCACGCCGGCGAACATCTGCGGACGGGTGAGCGCGGTGAAAACCGTGTCCTGCTGGAGCGGCGCCGACATGGGTCAACCGCCAAGCGCGCTGGCGCGAATGCCGGCGACGATGCTGGCGGCACCGAACAGGATGAAGCATCCCACGATGACGACGGCCCCGTGGCGCCAGTTCATCCGTCCGGTGAGCATCATGAAGCCGACCATCGCGACGGCGATCACGGCCACGACCGTTGCGACCGTGCCGAGCAGCGTGCCCTGAAGCCAGCTGACTGCGCCAACGATGACACCGGAACCCTGCGGGTCGCCGAGAGTATCAGCCAGCGCCGGCGATGCCAGGAGGATCAAAGGGAGGCCCAGGCCAAGCAAGGCCCAGCGATTACGCGTCATGATTCCTCCAGATTTACAGGACCATATTCTGGCAAAACTGCTCTCGAATCCAAGAACAATGCATATGGCATCCTGAAGTCTTTCTACCAACCCTGCACAGCCCGGTCGAGGCAAAATCAGTTTTTGAATTGGGGAACGATCTGCTTCTCGCTGGACTGACTGCCAGTATCTGAAATCGGCGACGCAGCGGGAGCGAGGGCAAACTGCCGGCGGGGATGGTCGGCGCGACCCAGACCATCGAGAGGCTACAAGTGAATACAGGGGCCTCTGGCAAAATCGAAGCGGCCAGGCGCTAGAGGTTGGCCATGAGGAAATCAAAGTTCAAACGGACAGACTTCAGTGGATCCGACTGCACAGTCCTTGAAAGAACAACGCCGCCGCCGACGCGCCGAATGCCTCTGACCTGGCCGAAATTCCGGGCCAATGAAGAAGCGGCCTCTGCCCGCCGGTGGTCCCGATCTGGGAGTACGGGCTCCCGAACGTGGATGGGTTTGAGCGACGTTGCCGATATCGTACCGCTCGGCATCAATCTGACTGTTCAATTTGCACGTGGGGTGGGCGGAGGCCGGGACTTTGAATTTTCTCCAGCCCCCGAGAACGGTATCGCGCTAAAAGGGTGTTCGTAGTTTTTCCGGGATCAGTTAGCATTGACCAATATGGCGATTCTACTTCGATCGGGAATGCCCAGGTTAGTCACCTTTTAATTGATTTTGGATGCGGAGCCAGCAAAAGGGGAAATGGCTATGCCAGTTGGATTGTTCAGGAATATTGCGAGAATTTCAGCTGGCCATTCATTGAGATTGATGAAACTGGCCTTGAGTGGCCTCGTTGTGATGGCGAGTGCCTTTGCTCCCAGTGTCGCGTTTGCTTCGACGCAATCCGGAGTGATTGGCGGCATCAATTATCTCGGCGGGCGGGTACTGTTCACGGTGAGCGGAAGCCGGGCAGATCGCCCCACCTGCGATTGCTGCAACCGATGGGAAATACTCGTCAATGATCCTGCGGGACAGGCCCTGCTTGCCATTCTCCTTGAGGCGTACAGGGGGGGCAGGACGGTGACCATCAGCGGGACGGGGTCGTGCCAGGCTGAAGCAAATGACACCGAAGGTGTTAACTCGCTTCAGACGCTCTGACTGGCAGGAGGCACGCAATGATGAAAAGTCGTCAATTCAAGTCGTGCGCGCTCGGCGTGTTGGCGTTGGCCCTGAGCTGCACCATGCATGAAAATGCAAGCGCTACAGCGGCTTGTGATTTCACAATAACTTCGGTTTTAGTCAATAATAATGGCGTTGTTTCTGCGTACACAACGTCACTTGGAACTACAACGTCAAAGACGTTTTCCGGAATATGCTCCTTGAGCGCAAACTATACGGTCACCGTTTATGGGGGGGCAACAGGAACGGGGCTCCCTCCGAATACCCTGACATTTACGCCCGATGGTTGTAAGGGAATTTACTCCGGTCTGCTGACGGCTAAATACGCTAACAGTCCGGTTAAAATATACTTGTACGACCTTAGTGATTGCACAACGGCTGCCGACATCACTAACGCCAACAACCCATATGCATTCAGATATTGATTGCCGGGCAGGGTGCAAATTTTGAATGAGGGGGTTGATTATGCGGTTTTTTCGAAATTGCGTTAGTCATCCACACCTGTCGACCGCCCTGGCAATCGGCGCGTTGTCGTTTTTTACACAGTGCCGGGCTCAGGAAGTCATTACCTACAGCTACGATGCAATGGGTCGTGTCACGCGGGTCGCTCGCAGCGGTGGGGTAGTTACTGGATCCGTCACTGGATATCAGTATGACAAAGCCGATAATCGGAAGGCGGTCACTGTCACAAATTCTCCTCGCGGCGATAGCGGGGGGAGTGCGGGTGGAGGTAACGGGCCAGCGCTTGGCTATGTTGTAGTTCCTCTGAACGGTTTTACCGCCATCCCACATCCATAGCGGGTCAAAGTGAGGAAGCACCTGGGGTCAAGTGTGAGGCGGCCTTCGCTCCCATGGCGGTGGGATGGACCGATGACCCGTTGGCCTGAATATCTGGGCAAAGGATGATGTCCAATGAAAATGCAACGATGGATCCATGAAGCGCCTGCGATAAAGGTGGTGCCGCCTTCAGTGCTTCAGCCGGCAAGTCTGTCGCCTGCGACAGTGGCTGTAGGAGACGCGCTGTGACCACCGCTCACAAAAGTGTATGGGATCATGGCGCGATGAAATTTTGCGTTTTCGGGAAACCCGTCGGTTCAACTGACGTCATGGTCAGGTGCTCGCCTGTATTTGCGGCCCATCTCTTTCGGCGCGTCGCAAAGAATGGGCTTTATGCCGCCCTCAGGCATGCCGTTTCGACCGGCAAGCTGGATATTTGGCATTTGCAAACCGCCATAATGCATTTTGCGCTGTATATATTCGTTTCGGCCATATGTGTGGCTGGCGTTCAGGCGCAGGAGATTCCAACAGACAAAAAATTCGAGATAATAAACTCCACCGGGGTTAATTTGCACGATCTGCAATATTCTGAAAAATATGACGATATATCGATTGGATCTGGTGAATTTCCCTCAAAATTACAGTTACAGCGGGAATACAAGCAAGTTTCCTTTTTTCCGATCTATTATCCAGCAACTGCGACCTCCGCCCCTTTTGCGTCGCATAGTAGCCATAACTTCATCCTGGCGGCTAATTGTTTCCCTTGCGACATGGGGACACAAACCACAATTAGAGGTCAAACCGTAACAACATCGAGCCAGCCTCAGCACTTTATGACCGTCAAGGCATTCGATGGCGTTCACTCCTTCAAGTCCCCGCCAGCATATTGGGGGACGGCGCGGGTATGGACCAATCGCTACAATGATGGGGCAACTTTAACGGATGACGGTGATCATGTAGTTCTGACCACAAAGATGGGTGACAAAATAACGTATTCACACATCGAACCGAACGGAACAGGTCTTGGCTGCGGTGGCGCATGTGCCGTTGCGATTTACGCGGTCTTTGCCTCTGGCGAATCTATCGTATTTTCGTACGACAAATTGCCGACGCCCCCGGTTGATGACACAACTTTCTGGTATCCCACTTTGGGTCAATCGGCATGGGGAGCGAGCAGGCTGACCTCGGTTGTAAATTCCAGAGGATATGGTTTGAGTTTTCAATATTTAAACCCATCCATCACCGCGGGAGACATGCAGACCAGAATGCTCATTTCAAGTGTTTCCGGATTCAGAGCCAGTTGCGTCTCTGGCGTTGTCGCTTGCGGGTCCGGCAGTATGCCCCAGGTTTTTTATAACTACAATGTAGTATCCACGCAGACTGGGTCTGGATACAAGGTCTACCGACTGACGTCGTTCACCAACCCGAATGGCGATATTTTCAGGTACGAGTATGGCGGCCCGGAGTTCAGGCTATCCAGGTCATTTTTGGCTAATTCTACACAATATGCCTCAGTGGAAAACACGTATGACCTGACTGCTCCTGACCAGCATGGGTATTATTCTGGAAAGGTCCTTTCCCAGAAAAATTCTCTGGGGAAAATTACAAACTACTCAGGGGGAAGTGTACCAAACGATAATTCTCCAACTACTACCACTGTCGTGGCTCCTGATGGCGCGGTTGAGGTACTGCATTTTGATGGAACAAGGTCCTTTAAATTTACGCTTCCATCACTCATCGAATTACCCTTGGGACGGCAGTTGATTTATTCCTATGATTTTATGATGCGTCCGACCAGTGCAACAGATGCTTCTGGGGTATCGGAAGTCTATAATCTGGACGATCGAGGAAATATAACACAATTAACTAGAAATCCCAAGCCGGGATCGCTTGAAGCTGCTACGTCTGAAAATTGGTTCTACCCAGATTGTAACGCATCTAATACAAAGATTTGTAATAAGCCGCAGTATTATATCGACAAGCGGTCGAAACGGACGGATTATTCCTATGATAGTGGTCATGGCGGGATTTTGACCGTATTGTCTCCCGCTGACGCGCAAAATTATCGATCCGTTAAGCGGTATTATTACTCATCTTTCTATCCCGCGCCGGGCATTTCGGCTCCCCCGGGAAACAGCTTGGTTTCAGCTTTCCTGCCGACTGCAATAGATACCTGCACATCCTCAACTGTTACGGGTACGGCCATCGATTTTAATTTCGCTTGTCCAGTAGTTGACCGGGTTAGAACAAAATTCATATACACGACGTCCACAACGTCCTCCCGGACCAATTATGAACTTGAGGGTAGTGTGGAGGATGCCGACGGCGCCGCAGCACTGACCTGTTATCGGTATGATGCCATAGGCAACCGCATAGCCCAAACAACCCCGCGCGCGGCGCTTTCAACATGCAATTGAGAGGGAGGGCGTCAATGTGCCATTCTGCGGTCCGGGCGAGTTTGGTAGTGATCTTGGGCTGGTTGTCTGGAACGCCGGTGCAGGGCCAGTCGGTGGCTTCGCCATTCACAACCGGTTATCGATACGATGCATCGCGGGCGCTGGTCGGCACCATAAGTCCCGATCCGGATGGTGGCGGGTTGCTGAAATATGCGGCGACACGCAATAAATATGACGATGATGGACATATTATAAAAGTGGAGCGGGGCGAACTCGCCACGTGGCAAGCGGAGGGAATCGACCCTTCTGTCTGGACGGGATTTGCAGTCTTTCAGACTGAGGATATCGCTTATGATAGCGCGGGAAATGTAGTTCGGAGAACTGTCTCAGCACCGAGCGGCACTGCGACTGTCACCCAGTTCAGCTACGACGATATGGGACGTCTGGAGTGTACTGCAGTCCGAATGAACCCGGCGGTCTATGGCTCGCTTCCGTCGAGCGCCTGCACGCCTGGCACTCCGGGTTCGCAGGGTCCTGACCGGATAACGAAAAATGTTTATGATGCAGCAGGTCAGCTGGTCCAGGTGCGCAAGGCGTTTGGGACCAGCCTTGAGGTGGCCTATGCGACGTACAGCTACACGCCCGGCGGCAAGCAGGAGTTCGTGATCGACGCTGCGGGCAACCGGGCGAAGTATGAGTACGATGGTTACGACCGGCTGCAGAAGTGGATCTTTCCGGCGGCCGTCCTGCCCACCGCTTACAACCCCGCCAATCAGGCGATAGCGCTGCAAACTGCCGGTGCGATCAATACGGGCGACTATGAGCAGTACACATACGATGCCAATGACAACCGCACGAGCCTGCGCAAGCGCGACGGGTCGGTGCTGGGTTACACATATGACAATCTGAACCGGGTGACGCTCAAAACCGTACCGTCCCGGTCAGGTCTGGCCTCGACCCACACCCGCGACGTGTATTATGGCTATGACCTTCGGGGGCTACAGATTTCCGCGCGGTTTGACAGCGTCAACGGGGAGGGGGTGACGAACAGCTTCGACAGGCTGGGGCGGCAAACATCGACCATGTTGACGATGGACGGCGTGAGCCGCACCACACGCTATTGTTTTGATGCAAACGGCAACCGGACGCTGGTCGCGTTTCCGGACAGCACCGTCGGTTCGTGTCCTTCAGGCACGGGCTTACCCTCTGGCTGGAGCAATTTCGTCACCTATTCCTACGATGGGCTCGACCGGCCTATTCTGATCCGGCGCGCAAACACGGGGACTATCGGAGCCTATACCTACGATGCCGCAGGGCGTCGCTCCGGGTTCAGTAGCGATGCGGTGCCTGCCTTGGCCACGGTGGCGGCCAGCTATGGCTATGATGGTATCGGACGGCTGACGTCGCTGACCAATGCAATTGCCGGTGATTTTGTCGGGGACGACTGGATCACCAACGCGTATGGCTTTGGCTACAATCCGGCGAGCCAGATTACTTCGCTCAGCAAGAGCAACCCTGCCTTCTCGTTCACCGGCGTCTACAATGTGAGCCGCGACTACGCAGTGAATGGCTTGAACCAGTACACGACAGCAGGGCCCGCCAGCTTCGCGTATGATGCAAACGGCAATCTTACCTCCGATGGCTCGGCCACCTTCGTTTATGATATAGAGAACCGGCTCGTCAGTACCGGGGGTAGTCGTAATGCGACATTGCGCTATGATCCGCTCGGCCGTCTTTATGAGGCGGCGAGTCCTGCGACAGGCACAACGCGCTTCGCTTATGGCGGGGACGAGTTGCTGGCCGAGTACGATGCTGCAGGCAATCTGCTGCGGCGCTACGTCCATGGCTCCGATGGGAAAGCTGACGATCCCGTCGCCTGGTACGAAGGTAGCAGCTTTACAGCAGCCAACGAGCGCGTCCTGCGACCCGACTGGCAGGGCAGCATTGGCTTGGTGACCGACAACGCAGGGGCCAATGTTTACGCCATCAACACCTATGATGAGTACGGTATCCCGGGCTCTGGCAACATTGGCCGTTTCCAATACACCGGGCAGGCATGGCTCCCCGAACTCGGAATGTATTATTACAAAGCCCGCATCTACTCGCCAACGCTCGGACGCTTCCTCCAGATCGACCCCATCGGGTATAAGGATCAGATCAACCTCTATGCCTATGTCGGAAACGACCCGGTCAATCACGGCGATCCGAGCGGAAAGGAATGTGTCAATTCCAATGGAATGACCCATTGCTTTTCCGCAGGTAAGTATGATGTGACCTTTAAAACGCCAGCGGGCTTCCAAAACACCAATCCGAAGGCGAGCGACTATCATCAATATTCTGTGCCGAACACTTCACCGCTCAATGCGGCGCAAACTCGGGAGTGGGTACAGAACAATCCAACGCCAGGGAATCCATCCCCTGCGACACCCCAAGGAACAGCTAACAATGCGACGCCAAGCCCCTTGGGCGGAATTGTGGCAAGCCCGGTAACGTCTTTTGAAGCCAAGAACGGCGTCACGGGGAACAATGTGGTTGTAAACGCAACTATGCCTGGTCATCCACTTGGGAACGGCATCGTCGTCCGGGATGTTACGCCAAACGCAAACGGCACTTCGACGATCCAGAACTATGGGGAAGGAAACGGTCGCCTCCAGGCTCCCGGCTCGCCGGTCGCAGGCGAAATCAACAACGTCTGGGCTTCGCCGAGCATGAGGCCGCCCTCACCAGAAACTACGCCAAGATTTGATTTGTGCACATCGCACCCCGGAGCCTGTTAGGATGCTGTCATGAAATCTGCGCTTAAGGGATTTCTGGTTGCGCCGGCTGTTCCCAGCCTTTTGGCGCTGGGCATTGCTATTTTGCAAGGTCGATTTTTTGACGGCGTATGGTGGCTCACCATCCTATTGCCCATCTCCTATGTTGCGTCGGCGCTGGTCGGGCTTCCGATCCATCTGCTACTTGTTCGACTCAACCGGCGAAGCCTAGTTTACTATGTACTTGCCGGTCTGGCGGCATCGTTGGCGCCTATCTTCTTTGTATTCGTATATCCTTGGATCGGCCGGGCGCCGTCCTCGCAACCCTTATCTACCCTGTACCCCCTCATAGGCGTGATGGCGCTTGCAGGAGGGCTGGTGGCAGCGACATTTTGGATGATCGCTCGGCCAGACAGGGAGCACCTTGCTTCGGATGGTGGTTTACCAAAGGGGTGATGTTGAAAGGCAAGATAAAAGGAATGGCTCTCCCTGCGGGTGATGTCAAAGCAAATGCACCGGCTGGCGGTCGTGTCGCGTTAGGGCTAGGGCGGGGTATGCCTCGCTCTCGCAAACCAGCCTCGCCTTTTCAGTATTTTCATTCCTCGCCCGAGGTGATCCGCCTCGTCGTGATGCTCTACGTGCGCTACCCGCTGAGCCTGCGCAACGTCGAGGATCTGCTGTCCGAGCGCGGCATCGATTTGTGTCACGAGACGGTCCGACTGTGGTGGAATCGCTTCGGCCCGCTGTTTGCCGCTGACATTCGCCGCCAGCGGGTCAGCTGGATGCGAGGCTTCAGGCATTGGCGCTGGCATGTTGATGAAGCCTACGTAAAGATTAACGGTGAGATGCATTATCTTTGGCGGGCCGTCGATCACGAAGGTGAAGTCCTGGAATCCTATGTCACGAAAAAGCGGGACAAATCCGCAGCACTGCGGTTTCTGAAGAAGGCGTTGAAGCTCCATGGCCGGGCTGAGACCATCGTGACCGACGGGCTGAGATCCTACCCTGCGGCGATGCGCGAACTGGGCAACGACGAGCGTCGTGAAATGGGAAGGCGCGCGAACAATCGGGTTGAGAACTCCCACCTGCCGTTCCGGCGACGGGAGCGTGCGATGTTGCGATTTCGACAGATGAAGTCGCTGCAGAAATTTGCCTCGGTTCACGCTAGCATGCACAACCATATCAATTCGGAACGCCACCTCGTCGATCGTCAAACGTACAAGCTTCGACGCTCGGCTGCCCTTGCCGAGTGGCAATCTCTTATGGCCTGACATTTCGCGGAATTGGCAGCTGCTGTGTCCAGTGGAGACGAGTTCGCATTGGACTGACACCACCGCCATTACCTTTTCCGGTCTTGTCAGACCAAAATTGCGGGGTCCGTGGTCTGATGATATGACGGGCTACGGGTAAGGCGTCCGGATCGGATTGGCGGCTCAAGGTAGAGCGGCGCAATGTCAATGGGAAGCCGCGCTTCTTGTGGTCCGCGTTAGATGAGGCCGGACAGGTGCTCGACATCTACGACGGAAACGCATGATGAGGCGGCCGCATTGCGGTTCTTCGAGAAGTCGCTCAAAAACCCATGGGCAAACCTGAAATCCGTTCCGCTACTTCAATTCCTCGCCGGAAGTGATCCGGATGGCGGTCGTGTTGTACATCCGCTTCCCGCCCAGCCTGCGCAATGTCGAGGACCCTGCTGTTCGAGCACGGCGTCGACATCTGTCATGAGACGGTGCGGTCTAGTGGACCGGTTTCGGCCGATGTTCGCTGCCGAGATCCGCAGGCGACGCGTTCAGCGGATGCGAGCCTTTCGCCACTGGCGCTGGCATCTGGACGAAGTGTTCGTAAGGATGAATGGCGAGCGGCATTACCTGTGGCGGGCCGTCGATCACGAGGGTGAAGTCCTCGAAAGCTTCGTGACGAAAAAGCGAGACAAAGCAGCGGCCTTGGCCTTTCTGAAGAAAGCGCTGAAGCGTCACGGGCGGGTCGAGGCGATTGTCACTGACGGGCTTCGCTCATATCCAGCGGCGATGCGCCAACTGGGCAATCTCGACCGCCGGGAAATGGGCCGCTGGCTGAACAATCGAGCGGAAAATTCACATCTACCGTTCCGACTACGAGAGCGGGCGATGCAGCCTTTTCGCCGGATGAAGACGTTACAGAAATTCGCCTCCGTTCACGCCAGTCTTCACAACCATTTCAAATCGGAACGCCACCTCGTCGACCGCCAGACCTACCGTGAACGGCGCGCGGCCGCGCTGGGCGAATGGCGGAACCTTGTGGCCTGACGGATCGTGCTTTGGGCCAGAGGTGCGCCAAATAGAGACGAGTTCGCATTGACTGACAGCACCGACATGCCGCTCTGAGGGCGCCCTTCCGTGCAATTAGAGCACTTTAGCAGCGCCAAGCTGCTGCTGCCACACTGCTCTGGCAGAGCCCCCGAGCCGATGTTGGGGATCTCGGCCACCGCTGGGCGTTCACGGCGTGGGCGTCGGCAGCCGAAAAATGCCCTCCTGGCTTATCGTGGCGACCATTCTCCCGTCACGCGAGAAGACGTTGGCATGGCCAAGCCCACGCCCTGCGCCTGCCCAGTCGCTGTGCCCGACCAACAACATCCAGTCGTCGGCGCGAACGGCATCGTGAAACCACAGCGCATGGTCCAGGCTCGCTTCCATCACAGCTCCTCTGATCGGGCAGAGGCCATGCCGCCGGTCAACCGGGCGGAACGGCACAAGATCGCTGGCGAAGGCCAGGACGATCTGGTGCATGTTCGAGCCTGCGGCCAAGGGTGCGGGAAAGCGCACCCAGACCATGAACTTATCCTCACACGGCTCGTTGCGATCGAGGCTATCCGGATCGACCGGAACAGCCTGCACCGGCAGTGTCACGTTGACATAGTGCGACAGCCCCAAGGGGATTTCGTCGCCAGACCGTAGCCGCCGTTCGATCCGCTCCCACAGAATTTCTGGGGCCTCCGTTTGTGGCATGTGAGGCGAATGCACTAACCCTGTCTCGGGACGCATAAACGCCATCGAAGACGTGAGTACCCGTCTCCCGCCCTGTTCGGCAACCACACGCCGTTGGGCGATCCGAGTCCCATCCATATCGCTGGTCACGTAGTAACGGATCGGATCGCGCTCGTCCCCTGGTCGCAGGAAACGGCAATGCAGGGAGATTGCCGGCCGGTCGTTCGGCACCGTCGACTGCGCAGCGGCCAGCGCCTGAGCAACCAGCAAGCCACCATAGGCCCGGCCCGATCCGGTCGACAGTTCCGCGCTCACGGGGCGAGACACGAATTCTCCTTCGTTTACCCGTTCAACGCGCAACAAGTCTGCCAATTCCGCAGCCAATCGGTCGACCGAATCAACTTTCATGGCGTGCCGCTGAATTCTGCGCGTGGGACATTTGAGCTCCTTTATGCAAATCGCGTTTCGCCGGTCAGGGTCGAGCCGACCAGCCCATGGTCGTTGCCATATGGCCCTATCAATGCATCAGGGATCCACCGTTGACGTGATAGACTTGGCCGTTGATCCATCGGCCGTCCTCAGACAACAGCATGGCCACAACCCCGGCGATATCTTCAACCCGCCCCACTCGCGTGCCCGGAACACGGGATCGCTGGGCGGCTACCCTCTCGGGCGATGGGAACCCGCTGGCCATTCCTTCGGGGGTATGCACGAACCCGGGAGCCACGCAATTGGCGTTAACCCCTTCTGGTCCCCACCGCCGCGCGACATGGCGCATTAGCGCATTCAGGCCGCCCTTCGAGATCGCATAGGCCGGACGAACATCTTCGCCGAGCTCCACGGCATCGGAACTGGTGTAGACGATGGCG
>Ga0163162_10004747_pt1 | contig 13109 bp, 15 predicted proteins | sample S55metaG_FD_115310 | JGI IMG/M metagenome (GOLD analysis project Ga0163162, IMG submission 115310) | Switchgrass rhizosphere microbial communities from Kellogg Biological Station, Michigan, USA - S5-5 metaG | ecosystem: Host-associated > Plants > Roots > Rhizosphere > Soil | place: USA...
GACGTACTGACTGGAAGGTCAGGCGATCATCATTTCTTAATGACGGGTCACAGTACGCGGCCTGCGTGCCGCAAAAATAGCCTCATAGCGGCACGCCGGTGCCTGATATCGACATTGGCGGGCAGCCGCCGCTCATTGCCTCGGCGGGTCCAGGTTCGCCAGAAAGCCTGCAATCAGCGCGTTGAACACCGCGCCCTGATCGTCGTGCACATAGTGGCTCGCGTCGGCGACCTCCACCGTCCGCACATGGGGGTTGCTGGCCCTCATCGCCTGCAGCGTCGCCGGCGGCAGGAAGTCCGAGCGACCACCACGAATGAACAGGCTGGGGCAATCCAGCGCGCGCACCGCTGGCCACAGGTCCGTCGGCTCGATACTCAGGCGGGCCTGGGCAATCCCCTGCTGATCATGGCGCCAGCCAATCACACCGTCGCGTTCCTGCATCGAATGCGCCAGCCTCGACGCCAGGCCCTGCTCCGACAACCCCGGGCGCGAAGCCCTCCAGAACGCGCGGGCGGCGTCCCAATTGTCGAACTGCAACGGCGTCTGGCCCATCTCGCGACGGATACGTGCGGCGCCATCGCCCTGGGTTGAAGAGCCGGGGCCGATGTCCTCGATCAGCAACCCCAGCAAGCGTCCCGGATGTTGCCGCGCATACTCGAGGGCGTTGGCGCCGCCCAATGAATGCCCGAGCAGGACAAAACGCTGCAGGCCGACATGGGCGATCAGATCCTCAAGGTCCTCGACATAGGATTGGGTGTGATACGTGGAGGGCTCGGCCCAGTCGCTCAACCCACGACCACGCTGGTCGAGGGCATAGATGCAGTAGCCCTCCCCCAGGGATTGCACCAGCGACTCCCAGGTCTGGGCATAGGCGCGCAGGCCGTGCAACAGCACCAGGGGCACGCCACTCGATGCGCCCCAGCGCAAATAGTGCAGGCGCAGGCCCGAACGGTTGGTGAAGAAACAGCTGTCTGCAGGCATGGGCTTGCTCCTTTAGAAACGGTCGAAGCGATACGGGCTTGGGTCAATGATCGGCGCATGCCCACTGACCAGGTCCGCGGCGAGATGACCCGCCGCCGGCGATGTACCGAAGCCGTGACCCGAGAAACCGGTGGCCACGGTCAGCCCCGGAATCTGCGCGACCGGGCCGATGACCGGGTTGGAATCGGGTGTCACGTCGATAGTGCCGGCCCAGGCCTGGGCGATCCGTGCCTGTTCAAACACCGGCCAGGCGGCCATCAGGTTGTTCATCGCGTCGTTATTGAGGCGCGGGTTGGCCGCCGGATCCTGCACCCTGACGCGCTCGAACGGGCTGACGCTGTCGGCGCGCCAACGCCGCGCCAGGGCCAGGTCATTGATGAACGGCTTGCCCAGCGACACGTTCAGCACACTGCGTTGCGCACGGAACTGCGGCATGTATTGCTTGGCGAGCAGCAGATGGTCGAGGGTCAGGAACGCATCCAACTTGCCCCGTTGGGTAATGATGAAACCGCCGTCCTGGTGCTTGCGAAACGAAAAGTCCGGCGCGCCGACCGCGATCTGCGTCGGCCCCTCCATGGGGTGGGTACGCAGTACCGAGCAGGTCAGGGGCAGGGTCGGCAACGCCACACCGAGGTTGCCCAGAAAGCGCCTCGACCACATGCCCCCCGCCAGCAGCACATGATCACAACGGATTTCGCCCTTTTCCGTGACCACACCGCTGACCGCGCCGCCGGACATCTGCAGCGTACGCACCGCGCACTGCTCGATGATCACCACGCCCCTGTCCATGGCGGCCCTGGCAATCGCGCTGCTGGCCAGCGTCGGTTCGGCACGCGCATCGGAAGGGGTAAAGATGCCACCGGCCCAGTCACCCGTGCCGCCTGGCACCAGCGCGTCGATCTCACGCTTGCTGAGCAGGCGTGAATCCAGCGACAAATGCTCCACCGACTTGAGCCAGCCCTCGTGCATTGCCATTTGCGCCGGGGTGCGCCCGACAAACATGATGCCTTCCTGGCGATACCCGACATCCGCCCCTACCCGCTCAGGCATCTGCGCCCACAAGCGGTCGGCGGCCAGGGCCAGCGGGATGTCGGCCGCGTGGCGGCTGGTCTTGCGCACCCAGCCCAGGTTGCGGGATGACTGTTCGGCGGCGATCCGGCCTTTTTCCAGGACCACCACGGCGATATTGCGCTCAGCCAAGGTCAGCGCAGCCGTGAGGCCGATGATCCCGCCGCCAACGATGACGACGGCGGTCGCGCTGGGAAATACGGTGGAGGTTGTCACGGGCGCTATTGTCGGTGCCATGGTCAGGACTCGGTAAACGAATAAGGGCGGCCAGGCCTGTGCATGGCCGCGTGACGATTATTGCGACAGGCGAATGAGGTCGACCTGCGCCTTCGACGCGTTGCGATACGCCGTCACTTCCAGCTCTACCTTGTAGACCGTCGAGCCCAGTGGCGGGCAGGTCACGGTGCTGGCCGGGTCGACGCCGCGAAACTTCTCGCCGATCAGGCCCATCACCGCCGGCACATCCTTGGGGTCCTGGATGAACACCCGCGAACACACCACATCGGCCAGGCTCGAGTCGACAGCCTTGAGGGCCGATTCGATGTTGGCGAACACCTGGTGCGCCTGTTCCAGGACATCCTCCGGGATCAGCTTGGTCTGGGGGTTACGGCCGGCGGTGTTGGACACGTAGATCCAGTTGTCCACGCACACCAGGCGCGAATAGCTGGCCTGGTCTTCGAACGGTGAGCCGGTCTTGAGCTTGGTGATTTTTGTCATGTCGAATGCCTCGTCAAAGTGAATGAAGCTACGGCTCAGCGCAGCTCCGGGGTTTCCCACAGGTTCAAGGTCACGCCGATGCCGTGCTTGACGGCGTTGCGGTACACCACCGTGCCCCAGGCCACGTCTTCGACGGGCATGCCGCCACCGACATGATGATGATTTCCTCATCGTTCCTGCGGCCAGGCGCGGCCCCGGCGATGATCTTGCCGATGTCTTCGACGTCATCGAGCTGCATCTTGCCTTCGGCAATCATGTCCATGAAGCGCACGCCAATGACCGGCACGTTGTGATGCGCAGGCTTGGGCAATTCCTCGAACCAGGCCTGGTACAGACCGGTGTTGTCGAGCACCTTGCGTACGTCGGGCTGCTCCATTCCCGCGTCGAGGGAGCAAGACGCCGGCATCGCGAGGAAAGCGCCTGGCTTGACCCACTCACGCCGCACAATTGGGTAGATCGAGGGGTCGCCCGTGGCACCGGAGCTACAATAAGTAACAAGGTCCGAGTCGCGGACCACCGCTTCGAGGGTGTCGACCACCTCTATCGTGGTGATCTGCGGATACGTCTGTTCGACCCACGCGATAAAGTTGTCGAGGCTCTGCTGGCCACGGCCCTTGATCTTCAGGGTGTCGATATGCGGGCACACCGCGATGAAGGCCGCCAGGGTGGTCTTGCCCATCACGCCCGGGCCAAGCAGGCCGACGACTTTCGAGTCCTTGCGCGCCAGGTGGCGTGCGCCCACGCCGGGGATCGCACCGGTGCGGTACGCCGACAGCAGGTTGGCCGACATATGGGCCAACGGCGCGCCGGTGTCGGGGTCGTTCAGGGTGAACATCAGGATCGAACGCGGCAGGCCTTTTTCGCGGTTGGCGATATTGGAGCCGTACCATTTCACCCCGGCGGTGCAGAAGCTGCCGCCCAGGTAGGCCGGCATGGCCATCATGCGCCGATCCGCCGTGGGCTTGGGCATGTTCGGGAACGGCGAATCCTGCGGGAAAATCACCATCGCGCCATGGGAATCATTGTTCGGGCCGGCCATGCGGTAGTCACCGGCATACAGCAGGCCGAACATTTCCTCCATGGTGTTCACGCAGGCCAGCATGTCGGTCACACCCGCGCGGATCATGTCCTGCTCGGAGAGGTAGATAAAATCGATTTTTGTAGTTGCAGACATAGTTATTCTCGGGCTGAAGGTGATATCGCTGCGGTAGGCGCAGCTCCACGCTGTCGAGATCGAGTATCGGGCGGGGGATGGCGGCGGTATTGTAAATTTCGGACATACCGTTCAGTCGTGCATGACGATAGTTGGCGCGATTAATGCGTTGATTTTCCCCTGGCGCTGCCTGCCCAAGGAACAACCATGATCAAACCGAGTGTGCCGACTCCCCGGCTCCACACCGCGAACGAACAACCCTGGTTCGTGCTCAACTCTTCACGCTATTCAGTGATGCCGTCCGCGCACCCGGCGATCTCGCATTTCTATGCCTTCGATGTGGCGCAATCGTCCAACCTGCTGGCCGTGCCGGATGGCTGCGTGGATATCCTGTTCGACTGTGATGCGACGCGACCGACTGCGCGCATCTGCGGCACCCCGCTGGTGGCCCAGGCGGTCGAACTGCACCAGCACCACCACTATTTCGGCGTGCGCTTTTCGCCGGGTGTGATACCCGGTTTCGTCAATGTACTGGCCGAAGAATTGACCGAGCGGGAGCTCGATCTGCTGGAAGTCTCCGAGTTCGCCCAACGCCTCTTCGAAAGCATCGTCCAGGCCCCGTTGCTGGGCGACCAGATGCGGCTGTTCAACGACTACCTGACCCCGCGCCTGATGGGCAAGACGTCGCGACTCACCGCCATGATCATCCAGCAGGCGCTGCACCATCGCGGTGATATCCGCATCCAGCAACTCGAAGACCTCAGCGGCTACACCAGCCGGACCCTGCACCGCCAGTTCAACCAGGACACCGGCATGTCACCCAAGGCGTTTTGCCGGATCATCCGCTGCCAGGCGGCCCTGGACACCCTCAATACCCAGCACGATGTATCGTTTTCGCAGTTGGCCCTCGACCTGGGGTTTGCCGACCAATCCCACTTCCTGCGCGACTTCAAGAAACTGGTAAGCACCACCCCCTGCGACTACCAGCGCACCATGACGCAAAACGCCTACACCGACAGGATCAGCTACGCCTGATCACGCCGTTTGCCAATAAGCCCGCGTCTCCATCGTTTCTCCATAAAACCTCCCATGAAAGCGCATGCTCGTGGTGCACAGTAGTCTTCGTCGCCCCATGGTAATTCGCCATACTGCGATGACCGAACAGCACGACCGAGCCGACCATGACTGAATCACACCCTGTATCGACACCGACGGACCTCGCGTCCCCACGCCAGGCGTTGGTACTGATCGCCGAAGACGAGCCGGAAATCGCCGATATCCTCGCGGCCTATCTCAAGCGCAGCGGCTTCCAGACCGCCCATGCCCTGGATGGGCGCCGTGCCCTTGAACTGCATCAATCGCTCAAGCCCGACCTGGTACTGCTGGACGTGCTGATGCCGCAGCTGGATGGCTGGATGGTCCTGGCCGAGATCCGCCACCGGGGCACCACACCGGTGATCATGCTGACCGCCCAGGACCAGGACATGGACAAACTCATGGGCCTGCGCATCGGTGCCGACGACTACATCGTCAAGCCGTTCAACCCCGCCGAGGTCGTCGCCAGGACCCAGGCGGTGCTGCGTCGCTCCCTCGATCATGGCTACGGCGCCCGCCAGCGCGTGCTGCGGGTGAATGCCTTTGAAATCGACATCGACAGCCATGAAGTCAGCGTGCAGGTCGGTGCACACACGCGCAGGCTCAACCTGACGGTGACCGAGTTCAGATTGTTGGCGCAACTGGCCAAGGCCCCCAAGCGCGTATTCAGTCGCGCCGAGTTGCTGGCCCTGTGCTCCCCCGAGAGCGACAGCCTGGAGCGCACCGTCGACAGCCATATCAGCAAGTTGCGGCGCAAAATCGAAGACCTCGGCCTCCAGGGCGTACCAGCCAGCATCCGTGGGGTCGGCTACCGGTTCGGGAGCCAGCCATGAAGACCGCCAACAGTTTGAGCCGGCAGATCATCGTGTCGATGTCCGCCGTGGTGCTCTGCGTGATCGCCCTGGCCGTGGTCGGCTCCTACGTGTTTTACGCGTTGCTCTGGACGTTCTGGCCGCCGTCGGATCTGGACGTGGACGAATGGCTGCCCACCGGCATGGAGTGGGCCTGGATGGCGCTGATCACCTGCATCAGCCTGGCGGTGGGCGCCGTGGTGGCGATCAAACTGTCCCGGCGCATTCTGATGCCCTTGAACTCGGTCGCGGCCAGCCTTCGCCGGCTCGCCGATGGTGACCTCGATGCCCGGGCGACGGCGTCCGACCGCTCACTGGCAGAGGCCACCTTGCTGGTGGATGACTTCAACAGCATGGCCCAACGCTTGAAACGCATGGCGCAAGAGCAGTCGTTCTGGAACGCCGCAATTGCACATGAACTGCGCACCCCGCTGACCATCCTGCGCGGCCGCCTGCAAGGGTTGGCGGAAGGCGTATTCACCCCGAACCAGGCACAGTTCTACAGCCTGCTGAGCCAGGTGGAAGGGCTGACGCGCCTGATCGAGGACCTGCGGGTCGTAGGCCTGGCGGACAACGGCTACCTCGAAGTGCAGATCCAGAGTGCCGACCTGGCCGAGGAGATCAAGGCCGACGCCTGCCTGTTCGAACCGGGCCTGCAGGCCTGCGGGTTCGTGCTGCACCTGGACCTGCTCGAACGGCCTGTGCAGTGTGATCCGGCGCGGATTCGCCAAGCCTTGCTGGCCATGCTCGACAACCTGAAACGCCATGCAACCCCCGGCAACGTCACGGTGCGCCTGGGCAACCAGGATGGCCTGAATACCTTGAGTGTCGCGGACGAAGGCCCGGGGATCGCAGAAGCGTTTGCAACGCACATCTTTGAGCCGTTCCAGCGCGGCGAAAGCTCGCGCTCCCGCGCCCAGGGCGGCAGCGGCCTGGGGCTCGCCGTCGTACGCGCGATTGCCCTGTCCCATGGAGGTCGCGCGACCTGCCGGAACCTCGACAACGGCGGCACCTTGTTCGAGCTGAGCTGGCCCGACCAGTTGGTCGCCATCTAACCCCAACCGCCCCCAGGTGAAGGCATGCGCCTCTGTATTTTCAGGGTCAATCGGTACCGCCACTTTGCCTTGCTCGATGCACAAGGACGCTGCATTGCTTTCAAGAGCTGCGAAGGGATTCCACAGAACGGCGAATTGGTGCAAGTCAACGAAATCAACCTGGCCTGGTTGAACCGCGCGCTGCCTGCGCGCGCCTTGACCAGGCCACACACCCGCCTCGTGTAGTCAGCCAGGAATTGCCTGTATGCCTTTCAACTATCGTGATCGAAACGTGATTGACGTGGCACTGCTTGAAGACTCGGTACGGCTCTATAGCGCCAAGCTCAAGCGGTTGCAGCGCTTCTGGATTCCCCTGCAGAAACAGGCGCCACGCCTGGTGTTGTCACTGTGGGTCCTGGGGGTTGTCGCATCGCTGTTCAGCCAGTCCTATTACCACTGGTTATTTACCGCGCCGGCGATTTGCCTGCTGATCACCCTGGAAATCGTGATCGAAGAAGTGCAGATCGACTTGTTACTGATGACCGAGGAAACGCGCTATCTGCTCGACTTCACCCGCGGTCTTTATACCGGGACCCTGAGTTCCCGCCCCCCTACTTTGCGTAAACCAGGTGGCCCATGCCCTCCGTCACACCTCCACTACTGATCGAGCAGAGCCGCAAAATCGGTCAACAATCCGCCAGCCAGACACTCAAGGCGATCGCCAAGGCCTACCCCGGCAAATTGTCCGGCACCCTGTCGCTGGTGGCGCTGGAAAACGCGCTGCTGCTGGCCTACCCGTTGTTTGCGGGGTTTGCCGTCGACGCGATTATCCGTGGCGACACCAGCAATGCCCTGCTCTACGCCGCCGTGGTCCTCGGGTTCTGGGTGGTGGGCGCCGCCCGACGGGCCCTGGACACCCGCACCTTTACGCGTATCTACGCCGACCTTGCCGTGCCGGTGATTCTTAACCAGCGCCTGCAACGCCACAGCACCTCAACGTCCGCCGCGCGGGTGGTGCTGGCACGGGAGTTCGTCGATTTCTTCGAAAAACACGTGCCCACCATTGCGACGGCGCTGGTCTCGATCATCGGCGCGGCGGCCATGTTGCTGGTAATCGAACCCTGGGTCGGCCTGGCGTGCCTGGTGGCGCTGGGGCTGTGCCTGGTGGTGGTGCCTGGCTTTGCACAGCGCAACCAGCGCTTGCATGAGCGGCTGAACAACCGCCTGGAAAAGGAAATCAGCCTGGTGGAAAAGGTCGGCGCCCCCACGCTGCGCCGCCACTATCAGGTGCTGTCGCGGCTGCGTATCGGGCTGTCGGACCGTGAGGCGGTTGCCTTCCTCACCATCGGCATCCTTGCGGCCCTGCTGTTCGTGGTCGCCATCAGCCAGTTGGCGCTGGCGCCCGCGGTGAAGGCCGGCCATATCTATGCGGTGATGACGTACCTATGGACGTTCGTCAGTTGCCTGGATGAAGCCCCCAGCGTGGTCGACCAATTGGCCCGGCTCAAGGACATCGGCAAACGCGTGGACCCGGGACTGGATGACACGGCGGCCTGACCCTTCGTCTATTCAGCCGATCGCCCGCCGGGTGTGCGAAGGCGACTCGCCAAACAACTCGCGGTAATGGGCGGCAAAGTGGCTCAGGTGGAAAAAGCCCATCGCCACCGCCACATCACCGACGTTCTGGCTGCAGGCCGGCGTTGCGATCAGGCGTCGACGCACCGCATTCAGGCGCAGGTTGCGCAGGTACTCCAGCGGACGCATGCCGGTCACCGCCTGGAAACTGTTCTGCAGGGTGCGCCGGCTGACCCGCAGGTGTTCGCACAGGTCGAGGATGCTCAGCGGGGTATCGCCGCTGGCATCGATCAACTCCTGGCAACGCTTGACCAGGTACGCACTCACGGCGAAGTTGCCGCGACGGCAGCGCACCTCATCGGTGGCATTGCTGAACAGGTCGAGAAACGCATTGAGCAACTCGTCTTCGAGCATGTTCTCGGCGGTTGCACTTGATGGCCTCGGGTTGTTGCAAAAGGTGACGAAACAGCGGGTAGATGCGCTGGCGTATCCGCAGCAGTAACGCGTCATCCACGCACAGCTGGGAGCGGGTGCTCAAGCGCTTGAGCTGGTCGCTGGACAACTCGAAGGCGGCGAGTTTGGCGAAACGCACCGTGTCGACGTTGAAAGCGAAGAAGTGCGTGCCTTCCGGCGCATGCAGCACAAACTCCTCGCAAGCGCGCAACAGCACCACACTGTGGGTGCCCACCTGCTGGCCCTGCACGACGGGCTCGCCGCCCAATGACATGGCCGCGCACAGCCGTCCCTTGGGCGCATGGCCGCGCTGCACCACGCGTTTGTCCAATACTTCCTGGAAGATCTGAAAGCGCTCGGCCGACAGCTGGCGCAGCTCACTGGTCAGGCAGCCGCGCCCCAGTTGGTCATACACCTGCTGCCAGCCCTGGATGGAACCGGCGTGCAGTTGAGGGTCATTGAAGGTTCGAACTTCGGCAAGCATGGTGGTCGTTCCTCGGGGGCCCCGTTGTTGTCATCGGCCTGAAGGGGACTCAAGTCATCCATGACGGCAGCTGTCGCTTACACGGGGGTGGTGTCTGCGGTGAAAAGCAAAGCCAGTTCCGTGCCAAACATCTGCAGGCGGTAGGTGCAGGGCTGGATATTCATCGGCGCCAACAGCGCGCCAGACAGCACCACCTGCCCGGCCTCCACCGGTTGACCATCGGCCAGCAGCCGGCGTATCAGCCAGCACAGATTGGCCAGCGGTGGATCTTCCCGGCCCTGGGTCTCCCCTTCGCCGCAGATCGCGCCTGCGCATTCCAGGCGGAACGCCACGTTGGCATGTTCAACAGGGTCGAAAACGGTTCTGGGTCCCAGGCAATACAAGCCCGCTGCCGCGTTGTCCGCCAGAAAGGCCCCTACCCCGAACGTCCATCCCTGCCAACGGCAGTCGGCAATCTCGAACGCGGGTGCCACCTCGGCAATTGCGGCCAGGATCTCCTCATCGCTGTAGTCACCTGGCGCGAGGCTGCGCCCCAGCACAATCGCCACTTCGATCTCCAGCTTGGGCTGGATCAACCGCGACAGCGCCACCGCCGTGTTCGGCTGCACGCGCATCGCGCCGGTCAGGCCGCCATACACCGGTTCGTCAATGCCGAAGCGCCGTTGTGCGGCGCTGCCGGCGAAGGCGATCTTCCAACCGCTGAACTGTTCGCCCGCCGCCAGGCGCGCATCCAGCGCCTGGCGTTGCAGGGCGTAGCCGCCGCGCAGGTCCAACGCTTCGGGGGCCAGTGGCGCAATCGCTTGCACCGCACGCGTGGCCTGGTCTAACTGATTCAATACGCCCGTATCGATGCTCATGACAGCTGCCCCGCTAACTTGCGTAATACCGCGTCAAGTCGCTCAGGCGTGGTAATGGCGGCGACAAACCGGTCAGGACGCACCACGACGACGCAGTCACGCACCCTGGAGAACCATTCGCCGAGGCGGTTATCCACATCCTCCACGCTGATGGCGTCCGTGGCCGTCAAGGGCTGGTGGCGGCCCAGGCCGCTGCGCGAGCGATTGACCTGGATAAAGCGCGTGTCCCAGCGCGCCCAGAACCTTGCCATGTCTTCGCTCAGTGGCTCACGGGGATTGACCCGGTAACCCAGCACCGCATAGGAATTGCCCAGCACGTCATCCAGGCGCCGACGCTGGCCCTGGGCGTCTTCGATAAACGGCTGCACAAACAGCTGGCCCACCAGGTCGTCTTCACGCAGTTCGGCACGTTCGTGATAGACCAGCCCTTTGGTGAGGGTGGCCTTGGGTTTGAACTTGAACTCCAGCAGGTGCGAACGCAGGTTATCGACGCTGTTCACCGCCTGGAACAACCAGTCGCGCACGCCGGCCATCAACGGGTTGGTCAGCCCCAGTACCGTGCCCATATTGTCGGCCAGGGCCACCAGTTCGGTGGCGTGCCCGCGACGTTCCTGGTCGTAGCTGGCGAGAATCCCATGGGCCGCACGCCCCTGGATGATCGCGGCCAGTTTCCAGGCCACGTTGGCCACGTCGCGCAACCCGGAATTAAGGCCCTGCCCGGCCCAGGGTGGCGATATATGCGCGGCATCGCCGACCAGTGCCACACGCCCCTGGACAAACCGCGCCGCCACACGCGAATGGTGGGTGTAGGCGCGGATACGGATGATATTCAGCGCGTCCACGGCGTCGCCGATATGCCCACGGATCAGGTCGCGAATGGTGTTCTCGTCACACATCTTCGCCTCGTCCTCGCCCTCCATCAGCATGAATTCCCAGCGCCGCTGCTGGTACGGCAGGTAGATGCACACGAAGGGCCGCTGCGGGTCGGCGTGCAGGGCGGTGTAAGGCGCATCCAGGGTGTCATTGGCGGTATCGACCACCACCCATTTGCGCGCATGGGTCAGCCCCAGCAGTTCGACGCCGAGCTTTTTGCGTACGGTGGAGCGCCCGCAATCGGCGCCGATCAAGTAATCGGCGCGCAGCTGATAGACCTCGCCCTGGGCATCGCGCACCTGCAAGGTCACGCTCTCCCCATCCTGTTCCAGCTCCAGCATTTCATGGCCCTGGCGCAACACCACAGTGCTGCGCTGCCCCAGAGTTTCGCGCAGCGTGCCTTCGAGCAACTGCTGCATGAAAATGTTGCGCATCGGCCAGCCGTACTGCGCGGCACTTGGCTTGACCTCGGCAAAACACACGCCCCGCGCGTTGTAATAACGCAGCGGCACATCGCAGATCATGTCACGCACTGCCAATTCGGCGATGCCGATCGCCTGCAACACGCGCAGCGCTTCATCATCCATGCCCACCGCGCGTGGGTAAGGCAGTATGCAGTCGGCAAGCTCAAGGACGACGCAGTCGATACCGTACATCCCCATATAGTGCGCGGCCGTGATCCCATTGGGCCCGCCCCCGACAATCACAACCTGGGTCTTCTCCTGCTTCATCGCTGTTCACCGCTTTCTTGTTGTGGTTTTAAACCGGCGTTGCCAAGGCCCGCACGCGTGTCATCAGTGCAGCCCGTCAACGCCCTGGATGTCTTCGGCACGCAGGCCACCCAGCCGTGCGTGCAGGCGCCCGCGCGTGGCGAAGGCCCAGATCACGATGACTTCGTCCGGCGCGGGGCCGTCGCCGAACATCAGCGACATGCTGTCGTAGTGGGAACGTACGTAGAGCGCATCCTTGTGCGCCAGGGGGACGTCAATGGTCGAACCCGGGCCGCCGCGCTTGCCGGTGGAAGGCACCCACGACTTGCCACCGCCCAGCGCGACGCGAATCGGATCGGCGGCCGGGTTGGTCAGGAACGCGTTGCAGTGCCCGTATTCGCCCGCGCTGCCGACCAGGATCGCCTTACCATAGCTGACAATCTCATGGGCACCGGCCAGTGCCTGTATGCGCCGGCCAAACTCTTCGCCCAGCAACGGCGATGGGTCGACCAGTTCGGCGAGCGACTCGCTGTAGCGACCGGCATAGGGGTTGGCGATCACGGCGGCGATCGCGTACTTGAACAGGGGCTCGCCATCGGCCAGCTGGCCGGTTTCGTTGGCCAGGGTTTCTTCGACAAAGCTGTACCATTTGCGGATGTGATACGTAGCAAAATTCGCGGTTTTCATCAGGGTTGCCTCAAAGTGGGTCGAGTGGATCCAGGTTGAAATGTCGGCTCGGCGCGCCGGCGGCCTTGAACCGGGCCTTGCCGCGCGCATCGTCGTGTTCGGTCTCGAGGAAGAACTCCATGCGATTGCCGTCGGGGTCGTTGAAATACACGCCATGGCCGATCTCGTGATCGGTGATCTTCACCACCTCGACGCCCTTGCCCAGCAACATGCCGTAGAGCTGGCGCAGGGTGGTCATGTCCCCGGCGATTTCCAGGCCGTAGTGCTGCAGGCCCAACCCGCCTTGATGGGCGCCGGGGTCGGCGCGAATCAGGGCGATGTCGTGGTGCTTGCCGCCAAATGCCATCATGACCCAGCTCTCGCCCCGGGCACTTTCGTGCATGCCCAGGATGTCGGCGTACCAGCGTGCCGACACGTCAGGGTCACTGACCGACAGCGATAAGTGAGTCCGCAGGATCTCGATCTTCATGGCGTTATCCCTCAGTGCTTTTTGACGATGGATTGATGCCCGGACTTGATCTGCGCAACCGCAGGCGTCCAGAGCACATCAGCGATCTCGCTGAATTCCCGC
>Ga0163162_10004750_pt1 | contig 13106 bp, 7 predicted proteins | sample S55metaG_FD_115310 | JGI IMG/M metagenome (GOLD analysis project Ga0163162, IMG submission 115310) | Switchgrass rhizosphere microbial communities from Kellogg Biological Station, Michigan, USA - S5-5 metaG | ecosystem: Host-associated > Plants > Roots > Rhizosphere > Soil | place: USA: Michigan...
AGTGTGATGACAGGCTCGGGATTGCCGGGTAAGCTGTCTGATTGTGCCAATAGCGATCCAACCCTTTGTGAGTTATTCCTTGTCGAAGGTGACTCGGCGGGTGGTACCGCCAAACAGGGCCGTAACCGCGAGTATCAAGCTATTTTACCATTACGTGGTAAGATCCTGAACGTGGAGAAAGCCATGGAGCATAAAATTTACGAAAACGAGGAGATCAAGAACATGTTTACCGGTTTGGGCGTAAGCCGCGGTACGCCTGAAGATGATAAAGCCCTTAACTTAACCAAGCTCCGTTACCACAAGATCATCATCATGACGGATGCGGACGTGGATGGTTCACACATTACTACGCTGATCCTTACTTTCTTCTTCCGTTATATGAAAGAGCTGGTTGAAGCCGGTTACGTATACATTGCATCGCCGCCGCTTTACCAGGTTAAAAAAGGTAAGGAGTTTGAATATTGCTGGAATGATGTACAGCGTGATGCTGCCATTCAGCGTCTTAAAGGTGCCGGTAAGGAAGATAGCGTACACGTACAACGTTACAAAGGTTTGGGTGAGATGAACGATATCCAGCTTTGGGATACCACCATGAACCCGGCAACCCGTACACTTAAACGTGCTACCATTGAAAACGCCGCCGAGTGCGACCATACCTTCAGCATGCTGATGGGTGATGAGGTTGCCCCACGCCGCGAGTTCATTGAGCGTAACGCTAAATACGCTAAGATAGATTCATAAGTCGTCGCCGGCCCCCTAAAGGGGAGGATGGTTGATATATTCTTTAAAGCCTGCTTCTTTTGAAGCGGGCTTTTTTTGTGGACTTGCCTCTGACTGGTTTTGGCCTGGATTGTTTAAATCTTTATCAATTTACCGTTATAAACCACTTTGCCATTTAGCTCAATAGTATAAACATAAACGCCGGCTATAAGCTTTACCGGGATAGTGTTTTGTAACTCGTTAATGCTTTTAACCATGTTTAACTTACCATCGGTACTGTATAATTTAAATTCGTAGTTGTTGATATCGCCGCTGATGATATTGATTTGACCGGCAACCGGGTTGGGGTATATCACAAACTGGCTGGGTTGTAAATAAACGGCATCGGCTATATTGGAGTAAATGATATCACCATTGGTAGTAGTAAGCTTAGCCCGGTAATATTGTTTGCCCTGTCGGGGATTATTGTCGGTATACGTGTAATCCACTGTTGTGCTAACCGGAATGTTGGCTAAAGTAACGTATTGGCCCGAGGGTGTTGTTTTTTCCCAGGTGATGGATTTAAGATTATAAACACTGCCCAATTGCAGGTTTAATATAACGGTATTGTTGACCACATTGGCCAGTAATGTTTTTACATAACAGCCAACGCCTTGTGTGGTGGCATCAATGGTATAACTTTTTATACCTTCAAAGCCGCTGCCAGTGGCGCTTACTGCATAATAGTTTGAGGTTTGTTGTTGTGCGGGTATACTGAAGCTGGTATCGGTTGTTGAAGCGAATTTTTGTAGCAGGTTATTCTTAATGGTATAAACTGAGTAACCGGTACTGCCCGGCTGAGGTTGCCATTGCAGCAAAGTACCGCTGCTGCAATTATAGCCTACGTTGAGCGTGAGGGGCTTTGAAATACTGAACTCGCCGCTTATAAAAGTTTGACTGCCGATATCCATTTTAAGCATGGCTTTAGTGAAAACCCCGGGAGCTGTCCAGGTATAATACCGATTTTTTAAAGCGGAATTACTGAGGGTTTGCCAGGTGAGGCCATGATCAAAACTGATACTTATTGTGCCTGTTGTTACACTGAACGAGCTTTGCCACCGCAGGTAATTATCTTCGCCGGCAAAAAGCTGGTCGCCGGTTGATGGGTAGATCCATTCAAACCGGTTTGCAACGATTTCCTGGTGTGCAACATAAAATTTTTGTATGCCGGCGGTAATCCTGCGGCCCTTAACATGTACTATATATGTGCCTGCTGCCGGGTTTTGTAAACTTACTTGTTCTATATTGTTTAAGGTGTCGGTCTGTCTTTTTGCCGGAGCAGCTAATGAATCTGCAGAAGGGAAGCTGCTGAGCACCCATGGCAAAATTTGCTGTCCGGATGATGTGGAGACGGTAAGGTCGAGGTCATTCACCAAGGCCGATGCTGCATTAACAGGTGCTGCCGGATCATTCCATGCTAATGAAACTTTAAGTTCACCGCAATTTAAGGGGACTGTTATAGGATAATCTGTTTGCGCGGCATTGGTAACTGAGCCTGCAACAAAACGTTTTTCATTGATGGTGCGTAAGGCTTCGAGTGCATTTAGGGATCCATAGCCCGTTTTATGCTGCGGTCCCTGTGCCCCAATCCCGTCGGCTGAGTTGATGAGCACACTTTTTATGAGCGCGGCGGATGGCAGCTGTTTGTATTGTGTTTTATAGGCCTGTTGCAGCAACGCTACCGTGCCCGATACCAAAGCGGCTGCACCCGAGGTGCCGTCTTCACCATCGGCTATCAGTTCGGGTTTGATACGGCCATCGTATGTTGGCCCGGCCGAGCTTAAGGATTCGGGATCGCCTGTTCTGTTGGTACCACCAACTATCAGTACATTTTTAGCCTGCTTAAAATCACCGGAGAGATTGGCTACCCCGCTTATACCGTTATAAACACCGCTTTCGGGTGCGGAAGTACCGATATTGCCCGATGAAAATACATGTACCAGTGAGTCTGTTTCAAAGATCTGCTGATCATAAGCCGCGCTTTCGGCCCCGTAATAATTTTCAATGCCTGTACCGTACGAATGGTTTTGCACCGAGATCTTGAACGATTTAAAAATTGAGGTGCTATCAGGCATCAGCCGTGCAAATGATGATGAGGTGTATTTTACTTCGGGTGCAATCCCTAAACCTTTAATGTATGAGTTTCCGTTGCCGCCTATGAGGGTTGCCATCGTGGTGGCGTGCCCCGAGGTGATATCAGATGTTTTGAATGATGTGAAGTTGCGGCCTAAGAGGTCGAGATCATTATCATAGCGGTCTTCCTTTACAGATACATTAATGCCAAGCCCGGTTATAGCCGGAAAGTCAGCCTTTATGACCGAGGCGGTATTTAAGCCGAGGTCAATATCGCTTATGGCAAGTTCTTCATGTGGCCGGCGCTGCTCATTGGCAAATATGATATAGTCCTCCTGGAGTAGGGCAGGGAGGTTTTCTAACTTAATGTTGAGGTGTACCAGGTTACCTGTTTGCCCGGTAACGGACCCTGTTTTTTTGATGTGATTGAGAACGGTGTCATTAATAGCGGTAACCGTAACCTCAATAGCCTGTGTACGCCCCCGATGTTGTTTCCAGTTTTTTGCGAGATTATCCGAAGCTTTCCAGAGTGGGCTGGCTGCGTTGTTGCTTATGATATTTGCATCGGTTTTAATGGCTGCAGCTGATGATACGACATAGTAATTGTAGGAGATCCGTTTTAAGATGCTGTATTTACGGCTGTTGATATGTGCCGGATCTTTAAATTTAACGAGGTAATATTGTTTTGATGAAGTGTTTTGTGGAGCTGAAATAGATGCCTTATAAATAGAGCTGATAGCTTCATCGCTCATGTGTTTTTGCGACCATGACGCCGTGGAGCATAAAAAGAGGAGCAATATGGTAACAGGTATTCTTTTTGTCATAGGCGGTGTTATGATCAAAACCAATAAAGGGGAGCTGCAGCATCCCCTTTATTGATAACGCTATTTAGTTGAAATGTAGTAAACAACTACAAGCGATATTAATATAAATAGTTTAACGCAATTTGATCGTTAGCATTAAATGTACGGTCGGTACCGCTTGAGCATGCTAACATCCATGAACCGGCATCGGCCTTAGTTGGTGTGCCAGGAATATTGATAGCGCCAATACCGGCCGAACCTTCATTGCTTTTGCTGCCCCCGCAGCTAAAGGCACGGTTCATGTAGTCAGTATGGCGGAAACCGATACAATGTCCCAATTCATGCTGAATAACGGAGGTTACATAACCCAGATCTGGGTTTGTACCGTAAGCCTGGGCGTTGGTGTTCATCTGGATCTGGCTGTATGGGTTACCCGATGAAGTAGGGAAGCCCGATGAACCTAAGGTAATGTAGCCACCGCTTGGCCCTTCGTTAAAGCCTATGATCTGGATTGCGCCTCCGCTGCTTACCATTTGAAACTTAAGCGTAAGGTTTAACGCATTGTAACGTGCAACCGCCGCGGTAGCCGCGTTAAGGTAAACAGTAGGCAAGTTTGAAACTGATACGGTTACCGTTCTGGGCAGGTTTTTAACCAGGTTTGTGGTTCGGTATTGTTCAGCATCGGCAACTCTTAAAGTAGGGCTGGTACTGGCTTCTGACAAGTTAGCTTGTGTTAAAAGGATATCGCCCTCAACCAGGTAGCCATCACCCTGTTTGCGCACTTCATCGGTGCTGAAGCCTAAGTTTGAGATACTTTTCAGTACATCATCCGGGATAGCGGTTTGGCTGGTGGTTGTGGTTTTTGCTCCTTTATCTTTTGAACAGGAGAATAATACAGAGGCGCCGACAAGCACGCTTAGCCCGACCCCTATTAATAGTTTTCTTTTCATTGTTTTAGTTACGTTTAGATGTAAATGAAGAATAAAATTTTCAGCAACCGGCCAGTGCTATTAACCTATACGCAATATGTAAATAAAAAGTTACGGAGCTATTAATAGAAAATAACAAATGAGTATTCTTTTTAAGAATTATTGCCTTGTTATTTATTTGATATTGAAATTATAATTGCTGTATTGGGTATTACACCAACTATAGCTTTGTTTTAACTGATAGGCATATTGGGTTTACTCTCTTGCAGATCAGTTAAAGATCATTTTAGGTCATGGAAAGTTCTTTTTTTGATTACGGCACCGGTTTTCAGTTTCAGCAATCCTTTTCCATAATCAATTACCGCTTTGTACTTCATTAAAATATCTCCGCCCAAAACACCCAGAACCTTCGGATATCCCATTTGGCTGTACGCTATATTAATGGTAGACAGGTCGAGTACAGCTGCTTCAAATTCGGCAATAGCTAATTCACCAATGTGCATGTCACTTACGGTTGCTGTGAAAGATTCCATGGTATTGGTGCCCAGGCCTGTTGATAGTTTCTCGCTGGCTAAAATGTTCATGGTTTCGTTGGCTTCTGTTAAGGTAGTCTGATCAAAGGCGGTTTTAGATGCGCCTGTATCCAGTACCATAATAAAGGTTTTTCCAAACAGCGTGATCTCAACTAAAGGGTGAAAACCATCATCATGCAGGTCGATGATGCGGAGCGGGACAGATATGATCATTGTAGATGTTCAAATTACAGATGTGCAAATGTGCAGATTATGATAATGGATTCATAATAGCTGTTATCAGAAAGAATGCACCGGTAATTTTAAGATCTATAAAACATCATCTTTGGGGCCTCAATGCTACTATTTTGCCTGATGCATTTAAAGAGAGGGGATAAAAAAACGATCACGGGGGATAACAGACCGAGGTTTAAAATATCGCTAATCTATAGTAGTTGCAAACCACATGCAAAATTGATCTGAAATCGGAGACATTGGAGAGCGGAACTCCATAGATAGCGATAACTACACGCAACCATAGTTGCGAATTTTTAATATGATAAGGTTTAGGTGTCAAAATCACTAATGGGTGAGTTGAATTAACATCGACCTTTAGTTTTTTACGATGCTAAATTAGCCTTAACCTTCAACCTCCGCAATACTGAAAAAGTGGTATATCAAATTGCCCGGAATTTATTAATGGCTTCTACTTTGTTTTGTACTTGCAACTTAACGTAGGTATTGCGAATGTGTTTTTTAACAGTGCCTGTAGAAATTTCAAGGCGATCGGCAATTTCTTTGTACTGCAGCCCGCGTGCCAGATGATTAAGTACTTCAATCTCGCGCTCGGTAAGGTTTTCGGCAGCGGGGATAAATGGTTTTGCCGCAGCGGTATTAAATGATGCTATTACCCTGCGCGAAATATAAGCGCTCATGGGTGAGCCGCCTGCCGCAATTTCGGTAATTGCATTTCTGATCTCGTCGGCTGAGGATTCTTTGAGCATATAACCTGTTGCGCCGCTCTTTAACGATTCAAAAATATTGGTATTGTCGTCGTTTATGGTACATACCAGAAATTCGGCATTGGGTAATAAGGGTTTGGCCCGCCTTATAAATTCAATGCCCGATATGCCTTCAAGGTTTATATCAACAATAAAGATATCAGGTTTAAGCTCGTTTATTTTTTTTAACACAGCTTCGGCATTAGCGTATGATCCTATCAAAGTTACGCCGCTCATATCATGAATAATCTGTTCCAGCCCGCGCCGGTAATGTAAATTATCCTCTAACAATATTATCTGAAGCATGCTTGCGGTAAATATAAAATGCTAATTTCCTAAATTATCCCGGCTTTCTTTATACCTATTATGGGGTAGTTTAAAGGTTCAGCTTAAGACTGATGGATGTGCCTTTACCAGGTGCTGTATCAATTTTTAAATCGGCATTTAATCTTTTTGCGCGCTCGTAAATATTACGGACCCCCATGGTTTCGTATTTGCGAAGATCGGGGTCAAACCCCCGGCCGTCATCACGGATACTGATATTCAGCCGGTTTTTGTATAGACCAATATCCAGAAATGCGTTTTGCGCCTCCGAATGTTTAACAATATTATTTAAAACTTCCTTAACAAGGAGATACACCTGCCGTCTTTTTTCGCCGCTAATGGCTGCTCCGGTTTCGCTAACCGATGCATTTACATGGAGGTTAATATTGCTGTATTCAAATATTTTTATGGCTTGTTTATGGATAAAACTGGCCAGGTTGCTCACCTCGTCATTTTCAGCATCAAGGCTCCAGATAATCAGTCGCATCTGGGTAGCTATGTCTGTAATAGCTTCATGAATAGCATCTATTTCCTTAAAAGCAGGCTGGTCGACTGCTTTCCGGCTCAATAGTTCGGTTCGAAGTTTAATGCCTGATATACTTGCCCCCAGATCATCATGCACCTCACTGCTGATACGCTGACGTTCACGTTGCAGGGCAAGCGCGTTTTCATAGTCTTTCTTTTGCAAGCCGATGATAGACTGATAATATTTTTGTACCAGTAAAAAAACAATGATTATAGCACCTAAAACAGCCACAATCTGCAACCAGAGCTGCTGGTACCACAAAGGCATAACGGTAAATTTAAAAATAAGCGGCGAACTCAACTGGTTAAAGCGGTCGGCGGCCATCGCTTCCAACTCGTAATTTCCGGGAGGTAGCAGGTCAAACCGTTTTTCGCCGGATGGTGCAATGCTCCAATTTTTGTCAACATCCTTAAGCCTGAAACGGTATTGTATTTTGCCCATGCTTTTGTAGGATAAGGCAACACAGTTAAATACAATAGGCTGGCCGTAAGTAAAGCTGCTTTGGTTTCCGGCCGTGCCATCATTAATTATTACCGGCCTGGGCAGGTTGGTGTTCCCTAAATTTTGAGTAACAGCAATACCCTGGTCTGTGGCTATATAATAATCATGATCGTTCCGAACAATATCCGCAACATTGTCTGACGGGAGCCCGTTGCTGGTATTGAGCAAACTAACCCGGTAATTTTGATAATTATTACTAAAGCTGATAATGCTTACACCATTTGCAGTACAGGCCCATAATGTATTGGTATCTGTCCATATTAATTTGCGGATATCGCCAGAAGATATAGTTGGTGCATTAAATTGAATAACTTTTTTGCCAACCAATAAAAACACGCCTTTAGCTTCAGTGCCTATAGCGCATGCTTCATCATTTGATGCCAGGCATTTAACAATATCTACCCCGTTATCGCTCAATATTTTAACGTAAGGAGTATTGTTAGAGCTGGGGGTAAGCTTGTATAAGCCATAAAGCGAACCTATCAGCATGTCGTTTTTATAACAGGTAATGGATGTGAGGCGTAAATTTTCAAATGCGTAACCTTGCAAATGTTCAAACTGGTTTGACATTGTAAGGACCGAGTTTTGCGAAATAAAACACAGATTTTCAGGCTGCCAGGCAATCCCTTTTATTGGTCCAAAAAAATATTTTACCGGATGCCACGATGACGGGTTATTCCTGGAAACATCCAAACCGAATATGCCGTTATCGGTACCTACCATGAGCCTGTTGCCCGGAATGGTGACCAGGCTGGTTATCCGGTTAAAATCAGATCTCTCTTGCTTTATCGTTATGCTGCCTATAGGAGGGCTCGGGTTTACACCAAGCTTTATGTAATTAAGCACGCTTAACACATGCCCGGTAAAAAGGTAGCCACCCGCGATGCCCAGTTTTAAAACGTCCTCGTTTACAAGTCCGCTTTCCTTGTTAATAACTTTTACTTCGGGATTGGTACTTAAAAAAAAGCCTTTATCATAGCTGCCAAACCATATATTATTTTCCCGGTCAATAACCGTCGCGGTAGTGATATTGTTATTGAGATAATTTTTACGTTCGCCGGTAAGGTAGTTAATAATGTATGTGCCCTGTTTTACAGTTGTAACGGCAACAGTATTTTTACCTGTGGGATAAACTGAAGTGACGTTACCTTCAAAGCGGACTTTATCAAGAGAAACGATCCCGCCTTTTTTTATCTGATAAGCCTGCACCCACTCCTTGGTTATCAATAACAAATGGTTTTGCTGTAAAGCCAGCCTGTAGGGTTTGGTATTGTTTTTGGCAGTTTGATAATCTAACTGTTCGCCCGAAAGTTCTTTTTCAAGCATGTTAAGGTCATTTTCAGATAAAAGAAACTCTTCTCCGTCTGCGCCATAGGTATATCCAACTAAATGCTGAATGGTATGGGTTTTGGGTCTTAATTGCGGAAAACGATAAACTTTAGTACTAAGGGCATAATTTACACAAAGCTCATTATAACGGTTAAAAAAGAAATTGGCAAAAGGCAATACCCATATTTTTTGCTGCGAATCAAGTTTATGAATAAGCCCGTTTTCATAATAACAAAACCGGTAATTATTACAGTAAAAGAAAATCCGGTGGTAATTGTCCTCGGCTATCCGGAAACACTCATTGCTTTCCAGTCCATCGGCCGAGGTGAAATTTTTAAAATGCTGACCATCAAATCGGCTTACGCCTTTATCTGTGGCTATCCAGACAAAGCCCTTGCTATCCTGCATTAAATAGTTTACCCGCGAACTGGGCAAGCCATCAGGCGTACTGTAGTTTTTCAGATATACTACCTGGTAGGGAACGTTGGCGTATGTTCGCAGGAATAAAAACTGAGTTATTATTAAAAGTTTAAAAAAAGAGTTTTTTAGCGGCATTTTTATTATTTGCATCGATTTAACATCGCTGCTTTTTTAACAATATACAATGATACGAAGTGTTGGACTTTGTGCAGTTGCATCAACTAATAAATATAAAAAGAAATGCTATATAATAAATATTAAACAACCGGCGGCAAATATTTATTATATAAATAGCCAAACTCTTGTGCGATTAGGACTTTGTTAGGTACGCAAATTAAAACGGATATCCAATTGCCAGGTTAAATACGCTGCGGTTAAAGTTGAAATCCCAGCGCGGTTCATTGGCACGTACATATGGCGTGCGGAGCGGAATACCAAGATCCGTACGAAGCACCAGTACGGTTAAATCAAACCTTAAACCAAACCCGGCGTCAACTGCCAGATCATTTAAAAAGCTTTTGGTAAACACCGCGCCCGGCTGCGATCCATTAGAGTGCAGCAGCCAGATGTTACCTGCATCAACAAATAAAGCACCACGCACTATGCTGAACAATTTAGGCCTGTATTCGATGTTGGCTTCCACTTTGATATCGCCGGATTCATCTGCCAGAAAGCCCCCTGTGCCTACGCCGGTACTTGGATCAAATGAGCCTGGCCCGATAGCCCTCGCTCTGAAACCACGCAAACTGTTTGGGCCACCGATAAAGAATTGTTGGCTGTAAGGTAATTGGGTTGAATTACCATAAGGCAAACCTACACCTACAATAAGCCGGCTGGCTATAGTGCTGCTTGGCCCGGTTTTATGAAAATACCTGATCTCGTTTTCCAACTTTACAAACTGGTTAAATATGGCCCCGAACAGTTTTTTAGGTTTGCCACCTGCACTATCGGCACCGGTAACCAAACCGTATATATTATTTGACAGGCTGATCTTTCCGTTATAATAAATGGTGTTGGTGCGGTAATCCTCGTTTGTGTTGGTATAGGTAAAGCTATAACTTGGGCCGAGGATAAATTGTTTATCAATAACATGCTTCAATGCAGGATTAACCGGAACATTTTTCTTATTAATGCTATCAAGATATAATTGCGATATGCTAAGCGGGTTCACAAACTGAAAATTGATGAGGTTAAGTTCATGCGAACGGTGCTCTGTTTCGCGCCACTGGTAACCGAATGATAAATTAAACGAATTTAAGTTATAGAGCTTTTGGCGATTAACAATGGAGTAACCCAGACTCAGGTTGGTGTGCGGGATATAAGCATCAGCTGCTTTCGGATAGATAGGGCCTATAAAACGGGGCCATGAAAGCGTTGTCTGTATACCTGCCTGGTATACGTTATATCCGGCATTTTGTCCGCCTACCTGCACGTCGGTACTACCAAACAGGGTTATTTTTAAAGCTTCTGCCCCTTTAAATGCGTTGCGATTAAGCCAGTTGAGGTTTACCTGTGTACCTGTATAGTTGGCTGATGTGGTACGGCCTAAGATATCAAGCGATAGCGATTTCTTTTTGTACTGGGTTAAAAAGTAATAAACATCAAGCTTTGACGAATCGGCTGATACATCCTCAAATCTGTTTTTTACAAATTTGTAAGGCCCCAGGTTAATGAAGCGGTTAAGCGAGTTGTTATGAGCAGTGCGGTTGTAAACTTCGCCGGGGCGCATTAACACTGTATTGGCAAAGGTGTAGGTGTGAACCGTATTGCGGCGTTCAACAATGTTATACCATTTATAAGAAATGGCCTTATCCTTCATTAACGATGTATCCCTTAATGTGTAACTTGGGTAAACATAAATTTTATTGATGGTGTAAATATCTTTGGCCCTGCCCGGCGTTTCGTTTTTTACAGCTACAAAAATATCAACCTGGTGACCGGCTATGGTGCTATCCACGTGCATGATCAGGTCTTCGGGCGAAAAGTAGTAAAAACCTTCCTCTTTCAGTCGGGCATCTATGCGTAAGCGCTCGGTCTTGATCACATCAAGGTTGTATTTATCACCAGCTTTTAACAGCGTTTTTGCAGATGTACCTGTAACCGCAGTGTCAATAGTGCTTTTACCCTGCGGAAATATAACCTTCCTAATCTTATATCCGGGCCCCGTTACCGCTGTATAAACCGCTTTGGCAACTTTAGATGTTGGTTTTTTGCTAACTGTATCACCGCTTACCTGCGCCTGGAAATAACTTTTGTTTTGAAGCCTGTTTTGCAAAATATTGCTGTTTTGCTCAAGGTTTACGGAGCTGATCAGCACAGGCGGTTCGCCTTTTTTGTTGAGCCAGTGTGCAAGGCCTTTGGTTTTAGTGGTTTTTGTTTTAAAGTAAAGCCATAGTTTAAACCTTAAACCTAAAATAGTACTGTTAGGTACTGGCCGTAACAAAGCACCGAGCTCTTCGCTTAATTCACTTTTCTCGCTCTTTTTCAGGGTAGAGTCCTTGATCACTACTTCGCCGCCGGTGTATAGTTTTTGACCGGGTGCCAGGAACTTGGTGGTACTGCAGGCACTCAGTAAAACAGACGATAACAATATATATTTTAAATGTTTAGTCATGGGCTTAGTTTGAAGTAGTTTGCGGTTTGTTGTCCTGTTGCTGCTGCATGTTCTTTTGCTCCAGCGCCTTATCTGCTTCCTGTTGTTTCTGCTTTTCCTCTTTTTGTTTTTGCTGGTACTCACGGCGTAACCTGCGTTCTTCAGGAGTACGCTTGCGGAAGATCTCCCTGAAGCGGTTATAATCAACCGTTAGGGTAAAGCCTACGCCGGTTTCAATGATCTGGCCTTGTATCACAATAAACTCGTCGCGGCGGTAAGCACGCAGGGTATAGCGGCCATCCTTGCTTAGTTTATAGGCTATCGATACATCGCCTGCTATGTTGGATGCTTTTTGGCCGGGTTGATTACCTTCCAGGTTAAAGTTATTACCAACACTTACGGTAAGCCTGTCGTTCAGGAACCGTTTGGAAAGGCCAACGTTAAGATCTGTACGGTTTGTGGCTGTACCCGACGAGTAATCCTCGCCCGATGTTAAGCCAAAATTAAGGTCGACACCCGAGATCAGACTGCCGGCCAGCCTGTTCAACTGATCCGAAAGCAGGCTGCTCACGCTGTTACGGATAGTGCCCTCAACCGTGGTACCGGCACCCTGGCTTTGCAACGGATTGTCGCCGATGAAGTGGCCCAGTACCAGCACGCCTAAAACCTGTTTGTTAAGTTCATTAGGGTCCTGCCTGATCTGGGTTAGCCGGGTATTTACGGTACTCACCACATCTGATGATACAGAATAGGTACTATCAGGCAGTACAATGTCAAAGCTGATGGTTGGTGTAAGCAGCTGATCTTTCAGGTTAAGGTTAACGTTGAAAGGCAACTTCTGCTTATACATCGTATTTTGAGTTTCGGATGTTTGATTCTCGATCAGGTCAATTGGCGGTACGTTGGCAACATAAATAGCTGTAAGGTCGATATTGGCGCTGGTTGGGTCGCCCGTCCAAACAATAGTGCTGCCTTTCTTAAAGTTGAAAGTACGTTTTACCGTTGCGTAAGCCAGGTTGTACGAGCCTGAGTTAACCACATAGGTACCGGTAAGGTTGATCTTGCCGCTTGGGTCGATACCGCCATTCAAATTTGCTTCGCCTTTCAGGTGCACGATATCACCGTTGCGTTCATCAACTACAATAGTAAACGCCGCGTTTTTATTTACAGTGATGGTGGCGGACACATCCAACCCGGTAACATCCGATTTTTTGAGCGAATCGAGCTGTCGCGCCAGCATAATGGAGTCTAATTTAGGGGCGTCCTTATCAATAAAGTCAACTACACCTTTACGGTCTTCCACCGCCGGATCATCGGTTGGCAGCACAAAGGTCAT
>Ga0163162_10004751_pt1 | contig 13106 bp, 9 predicted proteins | sample S55metaG_FD_115310 | JGI IMG/M metagenome (GOLD analysis project Ga0163162, IMG submission 115310) | Switchgrass rhizosphere microbial communities from Kellogg Biological Station, Michigan, USA - S5-5 metaG | ecosystem: Host-associated > Plants > Roots > Rhizosphere > Soil | place: USA: Michigan...
CGACGCGCTGATCGGCAAGCTGGTCGCAGCCGAAATTGCGGCGCATCCCGATGCCGCCGTCGCGGTCGTCAGCGACCATGGCTTCGCCGCAACCGACACCGAAGTGAACCTCTATCGCGCCTTCATCGATGCGGGGCTGATTACGGTGGATGCACAGGGCAAGATTTCCGCATGGGATGCCGTGCCCTGGCCATCGGGCGGTTCCGCCGCCGTGGTACTGGCCCGCCCGGAAGATCCCGCGCTGATCGCCAAAGTGCGCGCACTTCTCGACAAGCTGGTCGCGGACCCGACCGTGAAGATCGCGCATGTCGCTGAAAAGGCGGAAGTGGCAGCGGCGGGCGGCAATCCGCAGGCGTCCTACTACATCGATTTCAAGACCGGCGCGGTCAGCGGTCCGTTCGAAGGCCCGACTGCGCCGCTGACCCGAGTCGCGCGTGTGAAGGGCATGCACGGCTATTTCCCCGGCCTGCCTGAAATGCGCTCCACGTTCCTTGTGATGGGCAAGGGCGTGGCCAGGGCCCGGTCGCTGGGGGCCATCGACATGCGCGCCATCGCGCCGACGCTTGCCGCGCTGATGAATGCGCAAGTGCCCGATGCGGAAGTGGCGGCTGTAGATCTGACGGGTCGCCCGACTCGCTGAACCGGCAGTCTCAACGCCGCAGCGCAATAAGTCGCAAAATCCTGAAATGAACGGACGGCGGTGCGGTAACGCGCCTCGCGCGCGTAAGCGCAGATGGCCGGCTTGACCGGACGTCCCGATGAGTCGCGCCCTCGCAGCGTCAAACCCGCAGATTTGGGTGCAATGCACCAAAGCTCGGAGCTTGATGCGGCCCAAAGCCGCCAGCGAAGCTTTACGAAACCTGAACGAAATAAAATTTCGCCAATTTTTTGCCGATGTGGGCGATTTCGCCCAATATGGTCAAAATATGGTAATGTTTCCGTAAATAAACGGTCAATCCGTCAAATTGCAGTCTAACCACGCCTATAAATTACATTCCATTCATCCGATCTGTCACAAAACTGCATTCAAAGGAGTTTAGGGGCCAATCCCGTCGGAGGCAAAAGTCTCTGTTAGTGAGGGTTTCCTATGCAATTCCAGTATCTTGTTCGCGCCGGCCTTCTGGCTGGAGTGGGATCGTTTGCGCTCGCGGCCGCGCCGGCTTTCGCCGCGCCGCAGGACGCGTCTGCAGCACCTTCCGCCGCCGCAGACACAGCCGCGCCAGACGCTGGCAGCGGCCTGACCGAGATCGTCGTCACCGCTACCAAGCGTGAGACCAATCTTCAGAAGACGCCGATCGCCATCTCGGTCGTGAGCAGCGAAGCGATCAAGGATCGCCACGTACAGAGCCTGCTGGACCTCGCCGATGGCGGTGTACCGAGCCTCCGCGTTGCGACCTTCGAGGCGCGCCAGTCTGCGCTCACCGTCGGCATCCGCGGCATCGTGCCGTTCGACCAGAACCAGACCGCCCGCGATACGCCGATCGGCGTCTATATCGACGGCGTCTATCTCGCCCGCTCGCAGGGCCTGAACGCGGCGCTGTTCGACGTGCAGCGCATCGAAGTGCTGAAGGGGCCGCAGGGCACCCTGTTCGGCCGCAACACCGAAGGCGGCGCGGTCAGCATCGTGACCAAGGACCCCAGCGGCCAGTTCGACGGTCGCGTCGTGGCCGGCGTTGGCAATTATGGCAGCCACAACTTCGAAGCCCACCTCGATCTGCCCGCTTATGAAAACCTGGCGATCAAGATCGACGGGATCGAGCAGCACCAGGATCCCACAGTCAAGAACCCGCTGGCCGGCCAGGTTGGCTGGAACGCCTACGAACGCGTCGGCGGCCGCATCTCGGCCAAGTGGACGCCGTTCGACGGCTTCACCGCGCTTGTCTCTTATGACAAGGCGAAAGACGAGAACACGCCGAACTTCAGCCAGCTGATCAGCTACAATCCGAACCACTACAATGTCGGAAGCTACATCGTCGATCCGTCGCTCGTCAGCCCGGACCTCAGCAAGTCTTCGTCCTATATCCTCGTTACGCCGGGCACGACGAACAAGTGCAACGTGGTCGTCAGCGCTGTAACCACCAATCCCTGCATCGCGCCGCTTTCGCCCTTGATGCAGCCGACCGGTGGCAACCGTCAGGATGTCGCTCCGGTGGGTGTGCCGCAGCAGTACAGCGTCGATCGCACCGAAGGCACCTCGATCAACCTGAAGTACAAACTGACCCCCGATGTGGAAGTTCGCTCGATCAGCGCATGGCGCACCGTTTCGACCGAGCAGTGGGATAACTCCGGCGGGCCTGCACGTACGGTCTTTGCACCGAACGGCAATTTCAGCCGTTACAGCCTTTCGTTCCTGAACCAGCGCCAGTTCAGCCAGGAATTGCAGCTTGTCGGCAGCATCCCACAGGTCGATTTCGTGCTCGGCGGCTACTATTTCTCCGAGCGTGTGCAGGAACAGGCCGCGACGCCCACCACCAACAAGTGGAACGCAGACGGCACCGACTACACGATCAACAGCGAAACGGTGACCGGCCCGGTCACGTCGAGCAACCAGGGCTGGGCCATCGGTGATCAGTTCCTGCAGCGCGGCAGCGTCGCCTATGCCAAGAGCTATGCGGCTTTTGGGCAGGCAACGTTCACGCCTGCCGGCTTCGACAAGTTCCACCTCACCGTGGGCGGCCGCTACACGCACGACAAGCGCGATGGTTCGCTCTATCTCGTTTCGGGTGTGGCGACGCCGTATCAGTTGCACCTCGCAAGCAACCGCTTCGATCCGTTGGTTGTCGCGGCGCTGGAAGCGGCAGAGGGCGTGAACCTCTACGCCAAGTACTCGACCGGCTTCCGTTCGGGCGGCGCCAATGATCGTTCGGCCACGTTCCTTGCATTCGGCCCTGAAAAGGTGAAGTCTTACGAGGTCGGCGCGAAGATGGACTTCCTCGACCATCGTGCCCGCCTTAACGTGGCCGGCTACATTATGGACCGTACCGGCACCCAGACCGATTTCGACAACGTCGATACGGCGCAGTTCCTGGCTGATGGCGTTACCAAGAACCCGACGTTCGGGTTGCACACCGAAAACACCGCCAACGCGCCCGGCACTTCCAAAATCCGCGGCGTGGAAGCGGACCTGACGGTGAAGGCCACCGAATATCTCACCCTGGGCGGTTCCTATGCCTACACCTACACCAAGGTGCCGGCGACGCCGAACCCGAACCTCGGCGGTGCCCTCTACCAGGTCTATGTGGTTTATACCCCGCGCAACGCCGCCTCGGCCTTCGCCGACTATGCGATGCCCATCAGCGGTAACGGCACCACATTGCGCGCCCACCTCGATGGCAACTACGCCTCGTCGCAGTACAGCTTCCAGAATGAGCCGGTGAAGTCGGACGCGAGCTTCGTGGTCAATGGTCGTCTTGCGCTGGCGGACGTTCCGATGGGCGGCAGTGGTGCCACGGCGACCTTCTCGGTTTGGGGCCGCAACCTGTTTGATACGACTTACATCTACCGTCGTTCTGCAGCCAACTCGTCTCCTTCGGTCCGCAACGACGGATCGCTGAACTACGGCGGCGTCCTCGGCGATTACGGCAACTTCAATCCGCCGCGCACGTTCGGGTTCGAAGCTGCTCTCAAGTTCTGACCTGATTGGACAGGGCGGTTCGTTCGCGGATCGCCCTGTCGCTTCCCAACAAAAAACGGCGGCGAGGCGAAAGCCCCGCCGCCGTTTTTTATGCCTTACGCCGCGCGACGGTTCGGTGAAATCAGGCGTTCGTACGAAGCGAACAGTTCCCTGAAATGGTCGTCCATCGTGCGCGGCGGGGGAATGTCCGGCAGCGGCCCCACGATTCCGGCTTCGCGGCCGGTGCAGTATTCGACAACGGCCTCGGCCGCCGCCGCCGCATTGGCGCTTTCGTAGATCCAGCCACTGGTCGCCCGCGCCTGATCCGCCGCGCCGCCTTCGTCGGGCGCGATCAGCGGCAAGCCGCTGGCGCAGGCTTCGGCGGCGACCATACAGAACGTCTCCGCCTCGCAGCCGTGGAACAGCGCATCGGCGCTCGCCATCACCCGCGCCAGTTCGCCCCGGTCGCCGATGGGGGCCAGGATGCGTACATGCGGGTTGCCCGCGATACGGCGCTCGATGTTCCGCTTGTCGCGCCCCTGGCCTGCCAGCACGAGGCCGACAGCCTTCTGGTTGCCCGCGGCCGTTACCGCATCCACCAGCATGGGCCACCGCTTTTCCGGCGCGAACCGGCCAACGCCCAGCAGCAGCGTGGCATCCTCGGGCAGTTCGCACAGTTCGAGCATACCCTTGCGCAACCGCAGATCGCGCAAGTGGGGCGAGAATACGCCGGGATCGACGCCCATCGGGTTCGTCACCACATGCTCCAGCCCGCCAGCCGTCAGCCGCGCAGAAAGCCCGGGGCTGGCGCTGACGATCATGTCATAGCTTTCGTCCAGCTTGCGCAAGTGCCGCCAGTACCGGTCGAACGCCTTGTCGATGGTCGGCCGTGTCGCCACGGGATCGAGCCAGCGATAGGCATAGGCCGACAGTGGATCGGCATGCATGATCAACGCGCGCGGGGCGGTGCCGGGCCAGTCGGCTATCGTGCTGGCGCTGCGCCAGGGCGAGGAAGCCTCGACAAAATCGGGCTCCTCGCGATCGAGTGCGGCGTAGAGCGCCTCGGTATCGTTGAAATAGCGGTAGTTGAAATCGAGCGGGAAAACGGTGCTTTTCAGCCACACGATGCGCGCACCGGCCTCGCGCTCCTCCACATGATCGCGTTCGCCGGGGGCGATGACCACCACTTCGTGGCCAAGCGCCGCGCCGGCTTTCAGCTTGCGATCGACGTAAGTGCGAACGCCGCCGCCCTTCGGGGCGTAGAAGGCGCAGACATCGACGAGCTTCATGCGATCTACGATCCCTTGATCGGTCCCACCGACATGATCCCGTTACGGTAATTAAGCACGATCCGCAATGTGGTAAGCCCGCCGCCTGCCGACACGGTGGAGGGTCCGGCCTTGGGCTTTGACCAGCCCAGCTTTGGATTGTTCGAGAAACCGATGCCGTCGCGGGTCCAGTTGAACTTGTGGTTCTTGTCGCGGTCGTGGAGTACGGACATCGTGTATTTGCCGGGACCGGGCAGGCGTACACACAGGCGCGGCGTGGGATCTGCCGGCACGGGAATTTCCACGCGGCGGAAGGTCTTGCCCGCAGCGACGAGCTTGTTGTCGTCCTGCAGAAAGTCTTCATCGTTGGCGGGATAGACCTCGATTTTCAGCCAGCCGACGTGGTCCTTCAGGCCCATCACATCGACGAGGAATGCAGGGCCGCTTTCGCCCGGTCGGCACTGTGCTTCCGCCTTGCCGAGGTCCGGCGTCGACGGAATGGGGCCGGCCGCCATCAGCAGCGTCGCCGCCGCGCCAAGCAACACAAACCGCTGGATCATCTCTTTTCCTTCTTGATCAGGTCGAGCAGCATCAATCCGATGAACAGCACGACGTGGGTCGCAACGATCAGCATGGAAATCATTGCGATCATTACGCCAGTCTGAACTTCCTTTCCGGCAAGGAGCGCGGAAATGCCGGCAAAGGCGATATCCTTGTTTGGAATCAACGGTAAACGCGAAAGAAGCAGGCGCACCGTGGCGAGCAGAAGCCACGATCCCATGTCAACTTCGGGCAGGATCAGGTGCCACGCCAGCGCCGAAAGCCCGGTGTTGGCCAGGATTCGCAGGCAGTGAACCGTGAACACGAACCACAGGTCCGCCTTGGGCAGACTGAGCAGTCCGTTGCGGAAATACATGATGAAGACGGAGGTCAGCAGCACGATCGCGACGGATGAGACCAGCACGTTGCCGTCCGCGCCGAAGCCCATCTTGCTGATCACCGGCCAGGTCACCGCCAGCATGATGATCGTCATGATATTGCCGGCGAGCGCGGAAAGGATTGCAACGTCCTTCACCGCGCCAAAGGGAGAACCTTCCATCTTCACATGGCGGCGCGCCCAGTCGTAGAAATAGACTTCACCGACGTATCCAAGCAGAAGTTCGTTGCCGATCAGCTTCTTGAGCAAGGGCAGAATGCCCGAAACCGGGATGCCCCACAGCCGGCGAAAGATCGTCCAGTCGGCAATCGGCCCGGCGAAATAGCTGGCGGCCAGCACCAGCCAGATGAGCGGGGAGGTGGGCACGATCGACCAGACCATGCTCCAGTTCAGCGCGCGGAACTGCAGCACCACGGCCGCCATGATCGCGACCGAAATCGCGGGGCCGATCCACGCCGCCCACTTGCGCAGTCCACCTTCTTCGGGAGCGGTAACGGGAATGCTTGGTTCGGTCATCGGTATTCCGGTTAGTGACATTGCGCGCGTTACCTTCAGCAAGTCGTCCTGACTATCCGGATTCTGGTTGAGCAAGATTCCCGAACGCGGCGAGATAGGCCTGCGCAGCTATCTGTACGGTGAACCGCCGCGCCTGTTGGCGCGCTTTTTCGCGGTCGAAGGGATGGTCTGCAACGCGGTCCATCGCACCGGCCAGCGCTGTCGCATCGCCCGTCGGCACCAGAATGCCGAACATGCCGTGGCCCAGCAGATCGCCCATGCTCACGCTGCAATCGGTGGAGACCACTGGCAGTCCCGCCGCCAGCGCTTCGGGCACTACCGCTGGCACGCCCTCATAATCGGACGGCAGCACCAGCGCATCGGCGGCCAGCAGTTCGCCCTCCACCGGGTTCAGGTGCCCGGTGAGCCGCACCCGATGGTCAAGGCCCAGCTGGCGGATGCGGGCTTCCAGCGTCTTGCGCTGCCCGCCTTCGCCCACGATAGTCAGCCGGTCGTCCGGGCGCTTCAGCTTTGCAAAGGCATCAAGCAGCAGCGCGAAGTTCTTTTGCGCGGCCAGCCGGCCTACCGCCACGAACCGCCGGCCCGGATGCACCGTGCGGCTGGCCTGCGCCGCTTCCAGCCGCACGATGTCCGCCTCGTCGAGCGAGGGGTCGTCGATGATGGATACCCGTTCGGGCGGCACGCGCATCAGATCCTGCAATTCCTGCCGCATCGGCGGCGCCATGCCCACCAGCCGGTCGATCACCCGCCCCTGGATGCGCAGCCACAGCCGGTAGATCGCCCGCACCGGCGCGGGCAGGTCGTTGCGGTAAAGGTCGTCGCTGATTTTGGCGACGATGGGCGGGCACCTGCGCCCCAGCAGCAGCCGCATCGCTACCGCCACCACCGTATAGCTGTTGCCCGCGCAGAACAGCACATCGGGTTGTATCCGCCGAATGGCACCGGGCAGGCGTGCGATCATCCACAGCGTTTCCCACGCGGCTGTGGGAACACCTTTGCTGTCGAAAACGGTGGCTTCGAACGCGGGCCATTCCTTGCGCATCGCGCCATCGGTGCGACCCAGCACCAGCCGGGCATCCACGCCTTGCGCCAGCCAAGCGGCATGCAGGCGCAGCGCAACGCGCTCCACGCCGCCCGGCTCGAAGCTGTGCAGGAAGGTCAGGATGCGCAGGGGCCGGCCATTCGCCGTCACGCCCCGGCGTCGCCTGTCAACGAGGCATAGCGGGAGGGCACATGGCTGCGTGTGAATTTCGCGAGCGTCGCGTCGATACTGCGCAGCAAGGCAGGCACCGTGGTGTCACCGGGGTGCACGGCCACGCGAATCGTGGGGGTAATCGGCAAGGCCATGCGGCCCAGCCCGGCGGCAAACAGCGAGCTGCGGATGCGGTTCCTGCTGCGGCTGGCCCATGTAATCACCGGGCCTCTGGCCAGCACTTCATCGGTTTCCGGACGCCACACTTTCATGTGGTCCTCCGCCAGTTCAAACCCCATGTCCTGCACCGCCGCCAGCGCACCTTCGCCGTAGAGCCACGCAGGGGCAATGAACCCGGCGACCGAGCGGCCCAGCACGTCTTCCAGCAGATCCTTGCCTTCGCGCATCCGCGCCATCGCATCGGCGTAGGGCAGGTTCAGGAACTCGCCCTCGCCGGCGGTCATGTGCTTGCCCTTGAAGCTCGCCAGCCCCTGCGTTGCGGGCGTCTCGTCCTTGTGCGACCAGCCGTGCAGGAACATCTCGATGCCCAGGTCCGCCCAGCCGCGCAGACGGTTCTGGAAAGCGGCATTCCCCGCAATCGGGGCGCCGCGCCAGTGATCGGGGATCACCAGCATGGCGAACTTAGGCCCGCCCAGATGGCCTGCCAGCCGCTCGGCCAGCGCGTCCACTTGCGCTTCGAAGCGGGGCGAAACGTCGTGAATCGAAACGATTAGCCGCTTGCCCGCGATGTTGGCACCGGACGCCGCATTCATGGCGCAAAACTGTTCTGGAAATTACACATCGTTCGCATCCGGGTCCGCGCGGGGGCAGGGGTGTCGCAACCGTCACGATATTGCAACCGCAATTTCCACCGGAACCGCCGCGGCGCAGCAATTTCGACCCGGCGAAAATCCCGCGCATCTCGTCGCCAGCCTATTGTCTATCTTAAAGGTTGAGTTATTTTGAATGTGTCGGGACGTAATCCGAGTCGACCGGCCAGCTTTCCCTCAAAGGAGACATCCCATGGCCAAATTCGCAAACAAGAACCCCCTCATTCTCACCGTCCCCGGCCTTGGCAACAGTGGCCCCGGCCATTGGCAGACGCGGTGGGAAGAAACCCTGCCCGATTGCCGCCGTGTCGATCTCGGCCTGTGGGACGATCCGCACCGCAACACCTGGGTGAACAAGATCAACCTCGCCGTGCAGCGCGCCGACCGTCCCGTCGTGCTGGTCGCGCACAGCCTCGGCTGCCTGGCTGTGGCGTGGTGGGCTGAATACGAACAGCCACCAAAACCTGAAGCTGGCGGCAAGGTCATCGGCGCGCTGCTGGTCGCTCCGCCTGACGTGGAAGAACGCCCCATCGATCGCCGCCTCACCCGCTTTGCCCCCGTGCCGCCGGCCGAACTGCCGTTCCCGTCGATCGTCGTCGCCAGCCGCGACGATCCTTATATGCCGATCGGGCAGGCCAACCGCCTCGCCCGCACATGGGGATCGCGCTTTGCGGACGCGGGCGCGGTGGGCCACATCAATGCGCAGTCCGATCTGGGCGAATGGACGTTCGGCCGCCTGCTGCTCAACCGCCTCTTGCCACGACCGCTGTCGCTCGACGATGCCCCTGCCAGCTACACCTCCGTGCAGCGTTCGTTCATCGATCCTGCGCTAAGAAGGCTGCGAGCGTAAGGCTCGGGGCCGCTCCAGAGGCCCCGCGTACGGGCTGGCGCGATCGATGGTAATCCCGCTCGGTCGCGCCGGTTCGCTCGAATGGGGTTCTTCCCACGCGAACCCGCTCGTCGCGGGGTCTTCCCACCGTCCGGCATCCATCGCCTCGCCATCGAGCGTCGTCCATTGGCCATCGTCGGGAAACCGCGCCATGCTGGGCCCGGCGCGCCACTCCGCCAGCGTCGCGACATAGTCTTCCAGCGCCACATCCCGGTTCTTCCAGTCGATCCACGTGACGGCGTTATCTTGCGCATAGGCGTTGTTGTTGCCCTGCTGGCTGCGTCCGAATTCATCGCCTGCCGTCAGCATGATCGTGCCGGTAGAGGCGAACAGCGTGCCCAGCATCGCCCGCGCCAGCGCATCGCGGCGTCCGAGCACGTCCGGATCGTCCGTCCACCCTTCCACGCCGTTGTTCCAGCTGAAATTCTCGCCATGCCCGTCGCGGTTGTCCTCGCCGTTGGCATGGTTGTGCCGGTGTTCATAGGCGAGCGTGTCGGCCAGGGTGAAGCCGTCATGCGCCGCCAGAAAATTCACCGACCGGCAGTCGGTATCGGCGCATGGCCCGAACAGGTCGGCCGATCCGGCCATCCGCGTCGCCAACACGCCCACGCCTGCATCCCCGCGCCAGAACCGCCGCACGTCATCGCGCCAGCGGTCGTTCCATTCCAGCCAGTTCGCAGGGAATTGGCCCACCTGATAGCCGCCCGGCCCGATGTCCCATGGCTCGGCAATCATCACCCGATCCGCCAGCAACGGATCGGCGGCGATCTCCGCAAAAATCGGCGCCTGCGGATCGAACCCCGGCCCGCGCGCCATGATCGTGGCGAGATCGAAGCGGAACCCGTCCACCCCGCAAGCCCGCACAAAATGACGCAGCGAATCCATCACTAGCGCGCGCACCGCTTCGTTGGCAAAATTCAGCGTATTGCCCGTGCCGGTATCGTTGATCAGCACGCCATCTGGCGCATGGGCATAGGCTTCGTTGTCCAGCCCCCGCAGGCTAAGCACAGGCCCATGAATGTCGCTCTCGCCGGTATGGTTGAACACCAGATCGAGGATCACCCCGATCCCCGCCGCATGCAGCGCAGCCACCGCCTCGCGCAGTTCCGCCACGCCGCCGGGGCACAGCCGCGGATCGAGCGCCATCGGCACCACCGGATTATAGCCCCAGGCATTCGTCAGCCCCAGCGGCGGTAAATGCCGCTCGTCGATCCAAGCCACGATCGGCATCAGTTCGATCGCCGAAACGCGCAGCTTCTGCAGATGCGCGATCACCGCCGGATGCCCCAGCGCCGCCACCGTGCCCCGCAAGCCTTCCGGCACATCGGGATGCAGCATGGTCAGTCCGCGCACATTGGCTTCATAGACCAGCCCGCCCACAGCGAACATCGGCGGGGCTGGCGGTACGTCTGGCAATAGACCCGGCACCACAGCCTTGGGCACCAACGCCGCCGTATCCACGCCATATTCCGAAAGGCGCGGGTCGTATGCGAACGCGCGGGTCAGTTCTACCGCATGGGGATCGACCAGCAGCTTGGCCGGATCGAACCACAATTCGCGCGGCGGATCCCACGTCCCCTCGGCGCGAAAGCCATAGTGCGCACCCGTCAGGTCGTCCGGCACCTCGGCCACCCAGTCCCACACCGACCGCGCCATTTCCACCCGCCGTTCCACATCGCCGTCGAACAGGCAGAGCCAAACTCCCTCGGCATGCGGCGCGCGGACGGTAAAGCGGGTGGAGGAAGGGCCGACCGTTGCCGTCATGTCACGACATCGGGCGCGGTCCGTCCGGTATGCCGCGCAATCCCGGCAATCGCCTCCGCCGCCGCGATCAGGTCGGCCAGCATATCGGGCGTCTCGCGATCCAGATCGCCTCCCACCGGCTCATAACGTTCGAGATAGACCCGCAAAGTCGCGCCTTCGGTGCCCGTGCCCGAAAGCCGCAGAACGATACGCGAACCGCACACGAACAACACCCGCAGTCCCTGATTGGCGCTGACGGATCCATCCACCGGATCGGTATAGGAAAAGCTGTCCGCCACCGCGACCGTCAGCGGCCCGAACGCCTTGCCCGGCAACGTATCGAGCGACGCCTTCACATGCGCCATCAGTGCATCGGCCTGCTCGGTCGGCAGCGCCTCGTAATCGTGCCGCGCATAATAATTGCGCCCGAACTTTGCCCAGTGCGCGCGCGCGATCGCGTCCACGCTTTCGCCGCGCACGGCCAGGATGTTCAGCCATAGCAGCACCGCCCACAACCCGTCCTTTTCGCGCACATGGTCGCTGCCGGTGCCGGCGCTTTCCTCGCCGCAGATCGTCGCCATTCCGGCATCGAGCAGCGTGCCGAAGAACTTCCAACCCGTCGGCGTTTCGTAGCTGCGAATGCCCATGGCCTCGGCCACCCGGTCTGCCGCCGCGCTCGTCGGCATGGACCGCGCGATGCCCTTCAGCCCGCCCGCATAGCCCGGCGCCAGATGGGCATTGGCCGCCAGCATGGCGAGGCTGTCCGAAGGCGTTACGAAGCGTCCACGCCCCACGATCAGATTGCGGTCGCCGTCGCCATCCGAAGCCGCGCCGAAATCGGGCGCATCGGGCCCGAACATCGTTGCGAACAGTTCGTGCGCGTGGACCATGTTCGGATCGGGATGATGCCCGCCGAAATCCTCCAGCGGCTCGCCATTGCGCACCGTGCCCGGCGCAAAGCCCAGCCGCCGCTCCAGAATTTCCGTGGCATAAGGCCCGGTCACCGCGCTCATCGCGTCGAAGGCCATGGTCAGCCCGCCGGCCACCGCCTTGCGGATCGCGCCGAAATCGAACAGCGTTTCCATCAGGTCGGCATAATCCGCCACCGGGTCGATCACCGAAACGATCATGCCCGCGCAGTCGGTCGATCCGCACGCATCGAGGTCCACATCCTCGCATTCCACCGTCAGCCAGCGGTCGATGGTCTGCGTGCGGGCATAGATCGCCTCGGTCACGCTTTCGGGCGCCGGTCCGCCGTTGGCGATGTTGTACTTGATGCCGAAATCCTCGTCCGGTCCGCCGGGGTTGTGGCTGGCCGAAAGGATCAGGCCCCCGCTTGCGCCATATTTGCGGATCACGTGGCTGGCGGCAGGCGTGCTCAGAATGCCGCCCCGGCCCACCAGCACTTGCCCATAGCCATTGGCTGCGGCGATGCGGATCGCCTGCTGGATCACGGTGCGGTTGTGATACCGGCCGTCCCCGCCGATCACCAGCGTGCTGCCGGGTTCGCGCGGCACCACGTCGAATACCGCCTGCACGAAATTCTCGGCGTAATTCGTTTGCGCAAACACGCGCACTTTCTTGCGCAGGCCTGAAGTGCCCGGCTTCTGTCCGGCAAAGGGCGTGCTCGCAACCGTAACGATCATGGTGTCTCCGTCAGCCGTCGATAGAGGTCGGCATAGGCCTTGCCGCTGCGCCCCCACGAAAAATCGCTCTTCATCCCCGCGCGTACGATGCCCCGCCACACACCCGACTGGCCGTAAAGCGCCATCGTGCGGTCGATCGCCTCTGCCAGCGCGGCATAAGTAACCGCATTGAATTGCACGCCCGTGGCAGCCCCCGCTGCAATCGCGGCGATATTGGCATCGACCACCGTATCGGCCAGCCCGCCGGTGCGGCTGACCACCGGCACGCAGCCATAGGCGAGGCCGTAAAGCTGGGTCAGCCCACAAGGCTCGAACCGGCTGGGCACGAGGATCGCATCGCCGCCGCCCTGCATCCGATGCGAAAGCGCCTCGTCATACCCGATGCGCACGCCGATCTTGCCGGGATGCCGTGCGGCGGCGGCATGCAGCTTGGCCTCCATCGCCATGTCGCCCGATCCCAGCAGGGCAAGCC
>Ga0163162_10004752_pt1 | contig 13105 bp, 11 predicted proteins | sample S55metaG_FD_115310 | JGI IMG/M metagenome (GOLD analysis project Ga0163162, IMG submission 115310) | Switchgrass rhizosphere microbial communities from Kellogg Biological Station, Michigan, USA - S5-5 metaG | ecosystem: Host-associated > Plants > Roots > Rhizosphere > Soil | place: USA...
AGCAGGCTGCAACCCCGCATATCACTGTTATCCATTCTGCCCAAAATTTCAAATCTGCCGTCTTCATAAAGTTTAACTACATCATCAGTGGCAATGAATGCGCAGGAATCCCGGTTTGCCAGGTCGATAATATTGAGTAAACCCTCTCCGGACTCATGTATACTTAAAGGATCATCTTCATCCCTTACCATCATTTTCATCCAGGGAACGGGCTTGTAAATACCGTTTCCCGCGGAATAGGCCTGCGATAAAAGTTCAGTCATCCCGTATTCAGAATGTATTCCGGATACTCCTAATTTATTTTTCAGAATCTCATGTAATTCGGTGCGGGTGATTTCAGTCCGGCGACCCTTCATCCCGCCCGTTTCCATGACGATTGTGTGTGTTAGCTCCAACGGATATTTTTCAGCAAAATCAAGTAAGGCAAAACTGACCCCGATCAGCAGGGTTCGTTGTTTATTTTTCTCGAGTTTTAAAATAACCCGTCGGAGTTTTTCGTAATCATAAAGATAAAATCCATTCTCCTTATGATCGCTTAACCGCATCAGCTCATCTGCCATCAATACGAGGGATGAACTATTTCTCTCCAGATAGGACGGCAATAAACAAAGGATGCAATATTCCGGAATGTCACCATAAAAAAACTCGAAACCTTTAACGAAACTTTCACGATACAATCCGAGATCCCGTACATAGTGCCGGGCTGGTATAAGCCCCGTGGTACCACTGCTTTCGAAAATGATCTCCGGTACGAATTCGCCCGTTTTAACCATTTCAGTTTTAAAAAAAGAAACCGGCAGAAAAGGTATCTGCCTCAGCCCCTGAACAGAGTCCGGATTTACCTGAAAACGATCTGCAAAATTCCGGTAAAGGGCATTTTCCAAATACTGGTATCTGAACATTTTAAGAGCACCCGACACAAGCTCACGGGGCAACCCTGCAAAGATACTTTCGTATTTAGTAGAGGAAGAATGGCTGTTCAAATCCTGCATGCGGATAGAATAAGTCGAATCAAAAGTTTAACCGGTGCAATACTAAAGCTTTTCGCGAAAATCCTTTAATTTGTGCTGTCCAAATCACTTTCATGAAGTCCAGGCTACTCAGTTTATTTTGTGTTTTTCTCCTGTTACTCGGATGTAGCAAGGATCAGAATTCCAGCAGCCCCAGTATAAAGATAAAATCATATACCTCTTCGGTTAACTCGGACCAGAATTTTAATGCGGTGCTGACTTATTCCCAGTCCGGCGGAAATTTATCGGGAGATACATTGACCATTATTCGCCACCGGTATAACCAACTGCCGGTTCCTCCGGATGATCTTACTTCAGATACATTCATGACCCTGCTGCCGGCAACGCCGAGTGCCAGTAAAGCGGAATTCAGCGCTTCCCTGTCCTGGGCAAATATCAGTTATGGAATACAAGGTGAAAATGACACATTTGATTTTAAGTTTATTCTTACAGACCTGAAGGGGCAGCATAGTGATACTGCAATCACCGGTAAAGTCGTCGTACTACAATAATTCCAAATACCTTGGTCTGGATCCGGAAAGTTTTTGATTTTTTTATTTTCAGCAGCCTGTATATTTCGCTTTGCGCCGTATTAATGACCTGGCAAAGCATTTATGTGCTGCATCTTTCCGTTACGAAAGACTTATACTGGTTTGTGTTTTTTGCCACTATCTGCAGTTATAATTTTCACTGGTACCTTACGCCTGAATCAACCGTTTCCTCCGAACGCATTCAGTGGTCGCTTCACCATAAAAATGCGCACCTTTTATTCTATTTCGCAGGTGTTGTCGGTGCCCTCATTTTCTTTTATAAACTGCGTGAACACTGGTTTGCCCTTTTTTTTGCAACCCTGCTTACTTTTCTCTATTCGGCACCAAAAATCCCGCTTCCTTATTTCCGCTTCCTTAAACAGGTAGCCATTGGGAAAACGATTTTTTTAACTACGGTATGGACTTATGTCACATCCATGTTACCCGTATTCATCGCTTCATTGCATTTCAATCACGCAATGAAATGGTTTTCCGCCAGTCGTTTTTTCCTGATTTATTCGATCTGCATCCTTTTCGATTACCGGGACCGGAGCGATGACAGGCAGGATGGAATTCGCACCCTGGTAAATTATTTCGATGATACCGTTGTGAACAGGCTCTTTTACTTTTCCATGATCGCATTTCTTTTTTTTACTCTTGGACTGCTTTTTTCAGGCATTTCTTTTCTCCAGGTCCTGATCCTGATCATACCTGGAATCGTACTGTTGTTTATCTATAGATTCGCAAAAAATAGTATCTCCGATTATCTGTACTATTTCGTTTTGGACGGATTAATGATGCTTTCTGCTTTACTGATGGCATTACTGTCATTTTGATTATTTTTGGCTCTAAATTCTATTCATGGCCAAAGCCAAAACTGTAGTCTCTTCAAAAAAATCAATCCTTCCCCCCTCTTCACATGTATTTCTGAAAAAATATCTCAATACTCCTTCACCGGTTGGTTTCGAAAGCGAAGGGCAAAAAATATGGATCGAATATCTCAAGCCGTTTATAGACACCTATTATACAGATGTTTACGGAACCGGTGTAGGGATCATCAATCCGAAGTCTGAATTCAGGGTGGTCATCGAGGCTCATGCGGATGAAATCAGCTGGTTTGTAAATTATATAAACCCGGAAGGACTCATGTATCTCAAAAGAAACGGCGGAGTAGATCACCAGGTAGCACCCGGACAAAGAGTAATTATCCATGGTGAAAAGGGTCCGGTGAAAGCCGTTTTCGGATGGCCCGCCATACATACCCGGATGGGCGCCGATGCAAAAGAAGTGAATCCGAAAGTGGAAAATCTTTTCCTGGATTGCGGCGCAAGGAACAGAAAAGACATTGAATTATTGGGCATTCATCCGGGCTCTGTGGTTACCTACCAGGATGGATTTGATGAACTGGCTTACGATACCCTGATCGCGCGCGCCTTCGATAACCGCATTGGCGGGTTTATGATTGCCGAAGTCGCCCGACTGCTCAAAGAAAATAAAAAGAAACTCCCGTTTGGATTATATATCGTTAATGCAGTTCAGGAAGAGGTGGGACTTCGCGGAGCTGAAATGATCGCACGCCGGATTAAACCGGATGTAGCGATCATTACCGATGTCACCCATGATACGGCAACCCCCATGGTAAATAAGCTGGTGGAAGGGGACGTGATATGTGGCAAAGGTCCGTCACTGGCATTCGGACCCGCTGTTCATAACAAATTGCTGTCCTTTGTTCGGGAAACGGCAGCGAAAAAAAATATTCCTGTCCAGCTGCGGGCTGTTTCCAGAAGTACAGGAACGGATACCGATTCCTTTGCTTATGCAAACGAAGGATGCCCTTCTGTTTTGATTTCCATCCCCCTGCGATATATGCATACAACGGTGGAGATGCTGAACCGCAAGGACATTGAACAGACCATCCTGCTTATTTATGAAACACTGCTGCGACTTACACCTAAAACAAATTTCAGCTATCATCTATAATTTCGGTCAACGCTAAAAACTGGATAATGATCCGTAACAACTGGACAAAAGAAGAAATCCTGGAGATTTATAAACTCCCCCTCCTGGAACTCGTATACCGGGCAGCTACAGTTCACCGCAGCTATAATAATACAGCCGAAGTACAGGTATGTACCCTGCTTTCCGTAAAAACCGGAGGTTGCTCAGAGGACTGTGCGTACTGTCCACAGGCAGCCCGTTATCATACCGATATCAGGGTTCATGCACTGATGCAGACAGAAGAAGTGCTGGAATATGCACAAAAAGCCAAACAGGCAGGATCAACCCGTTTTTGTATGGGGGCTGCCTGGCGCGAAGTTCGGGATAACCGGGATTTTGACCGGGTATTGGAAATGGTAAAAGGCGTGAACGCCATGGGGATGGAAGTATGCTGCACCCTGGGCATGCTGACTGAATCCCAGGCCGCTAAACTGGCCGACGCCGGTTTATATGCCTATAACCATAACCTTGATACATCACCCGAATATTATGATGAAATAATCACCACCCGTACTTATAACGATCGGCTGAATACCCTTGGAAATGTGCGAAAAGCAGGAATAAGCGTTTGTTGCGGTGGTATTATTGGCCTGGGAGAAACCCATGAGGATCGGATTAATATGCTTAGAACCCTGGCCACCCTCCCGGAACATCCGGAAAGTGTACCCATCAATGCCCTGGTCAGGATAAAAGGAACTCCGCTTGAAAATAATCCTAAAGTGGACATATGGGATATGGTTCGCATGATTGCGACGGCCCGAATCCTGATGCCCAAAACCATGGTCCGGTTAAGCGCAGGCAGGGCTGAAATGACGATTCCTGAACAGGCGTTCTGCTTTATGGCTGGTGCCAATTCCATTTTTGCCGGCGACAAACTACTTACTACACCAAATCCTTCTTTTGAAGAAGATAACGCCATGTTTTCATTACTTGGACTCGACGCCATGGAAGCGTTTAAAAATTTAAAGCTAAAAGACCAGGGTATAAAAGCGGAAGTTGAGCAAGTAGAGTTATAAGACAATGAGTTAAGCTTTCATTTTGGTTCAGGCACAAAAAAAGAATTCCTCCATAGACATGGAGGAACTTTTTTTAACCCTTAAAACAACCAACATGAAAATCTTTGTGGTTGTATATATAACGTAAGGATAACCCAATGGTTTAATCGTCAAATGTGAAAGGCATGTTAATCCTTTTCAAACTTCAATACTGACGACTTACTCGTAATTCAGGTACAACTAAATGTAAACCCTTAGTGAAACCCGTTCCGGATTTTATTTATTCTGTAAACTTTTATTTCATTTTTCAACCAGCGCCAGATCAATTACCTGCTGCATAGTCTTCACATAATGAAACTTCAAACCTCGGATGAAATTAGAATCAATTTCACAAATGTCTTTTTCGTTTTGCCAGCATAATATCACTTCCTTGATCCCTGCTCTCCTGGCAGCCAGGATTTTTTCCTTGATCCCCCCTACCGGCAGAACCTGTCCGCGCAGTGTTATTTCACCAGTCATTGCCAGGTAAGGCTTTACTCTTTTCCCGGTAATAGCTGAAGCCAGTGAAGTCATCATGGTAATACCAGCGCTGGGACCGTCCTTGGGTGTGCCACCTTCCGGCACATGAATATGAAGGGTTTTCTTTGAAAAAACTTCCTGGTTCAAGCCGTATTTTTTTGCATTGGACTGCAGGTAAGTCAGCGCAGTGGTTGCACTTTCCTTCATTACATTTCCGAGGTTACCCGTGAGCTTAAGATCGCCCTTACCATCGCTGATACTGGTTTCAATAAAAAGAATATCACCGCCTACATAAGTCCAGGCTAAACCAACTGCTACCCCGGGCATGTTTGCAACTTTATACAAATCATTGCTGTACCTGGGCTTACCCAGCACTTTTTCAATATCTTTTTCTGTAATGGAAGCTTTAAGTTTTGATTTGAAAGCATATTCTTTTGCTTCATACCGCATGATGGAAGCCAGTTGCCGGTCGAGTTCACGCACGCCGCTTTCCCTGGTGTAATCAGCAATTACCTTGATGAGATTTTTATCAGAAAGCTTCAGCGGAAGACCTTTTAAACCATGTGCCTCTTTTTGTTTTGGAATAAGGTGTCGTTTTGCAATCTCTACTTTTTCCTCAATTGCATATCCGCTCAGGTCGATGATTTCGATACGGTCCCGCAACGCAGGCTGGATATGGCCGATATCATTGGCGGTCGCTACAAACAGGACCCGGCTGAGATCATATTCCAGCTCCAGATAATTATCATAAAAACTATTATTCTGTTCCGGATCCAGTACTTCCAAAAGGGCTGAAGAAGGATCGCCACGGAAATCAGTACCGACTTTGTCTATTTCATCCAGTATCATTACGGGGTTGGAAGACTTTACTTTACGTAGAGACTGTAAAATCCTGCCCGGCATAGCGCCGATATAAGTTTTACGATGGCCACGGATCTCACTTTCATCATGTAGTCCTCCAAGACTTATCCGAACATATTTGCGGCCGATAGCATTTGCAATACTTTTGCCCAGGGAAGTTTTACCAATACCCGGTGGTCCGACAAAACATAAAATCGGACTCTTCATATCCCCTTTCAGTTTTAGAACAGCGAGATATTCCAAAATTCTTTCTTTCACTTTCTTCATTCCGTAATGATCCTGGTCGAGGACCTTGGATGCTTTTTTAAGATCGTAAAGATCATCCGTATAATCATTCCAGGGAAGGTCCAGCATCAGGTCAAGATGATTGTACACGATAGAATAATCCGGCGTGCTGGGATGCATGCGTTCCAGTTTTTCAATCCCTTTCTTGAAAATGTCTTTTGCAGCCTGCGGCCATTTTTTTGTTTCCGCTTTTTTCTGCATGTCGCGCAATTCCCGTTCATTGCTGTCGCCACCAAGTTCATCCTTGATACTTTTGAGCTGCTGCTGTAGAAAATAATCCCGCTGTTGTTTATCGAGTTCCGTTTTTGTCTTATTCGTGAGTTTGTTTTTCAACTCGGCAAACTGCAATTCCCTTTGAAGTAACTGCATCAGCAGGTCGGCCCGGGATTTAATATGATCCGTAGCGAGTAGCTCCTGTTTTTCAGTAAGCTCCGAATTGAGATTACTGGATATAAAATGAATGAGGAAGGAAGGATTTTCGATATTCTTAAGAATGATGGATGCTTCCGTCGGGATATTCGGAGAAAGCTGGATAATCTGTGCGGCCAGATCCTTGATATTTGAAACATAGGCTTCAAAATCCTGGTCCTTGGGGGCATCTTCTTCCTGTAAAAGAATCACCTGAGCCTTAAAATAAGGATCATCCGTAGTTATGGCACCAACTTTAAACCTTCGTTTGCCCTGCAGAATGACGGTTGTTCCGCCATCCGGCATTTTTATTACTTTGATGATTCTTGCAATGGTTCCGACAGCCACCAGTTCATTCAAACTGGGATCTTCCACGCTGCTGTCTTTTTGTGCCAAAACGCCGATCAATTTGTCAGTTTTGTATGCATCGTGTACTGCCTTAATGCTCTTATCCCTACCTACGGTTATGGGAAGTACAACTCCGGGGAAAAGGACAGTATTTCGTAAGGGGAGAATGGGAATTTCCTTGGGAATTTCTGCATCGGCCAGGTTATCGTGCTCTGTTTCATTTATTGGGATAATGGGCATGAAATCCATTTCCTGTTCACTGCGCTGAAAAAAATGTTTTTCGTTCATAAATACAAAAGGGTGACAAAATAACACCTCTTTTGGTATTATCCTATCTTTTTATGGTTGAAGCCTTTATGCTCAAGTTTAAGGCCAATCTTCCAAGACCAAAGCCTAAAGCCTAAAGCCCGGGGCTTAAAGCAGAAAACATATTAAGTTCCCGCTGATTATCAGCTTAAGCTTCAGGTCGGTAATTTTTCCCACATGATTTAGATCAAGTTTCACCGCCGCACAGCCTGCAGAAAAAAGAAAAAGGGAACAAGTGTACTGTTCCCGAAATGGCTGATGTAATTACTGACCTGAAGATTTTGGCTTTCAGCCGGGCTAAAAAATACGAAGGCCCACATAGAGCTGAATGGTTCTGGTTTTCCAGGAATCCACATTCGTTACATCATCAATATTTGTAAATCCGTAAACATAGCGGGCGCCTCCTTTAAACGGGCCAAGATTGACCTGAGCCCCGACCACCATGGAAAAATCGCCGGATTTAAATGCATTTGTCCCGTTGGTGGTGATATTGTCGCTGGTATTCATCAGTATTCCGAATTGTGGGCCAAGCTGCAGGCTGAGAATGGGCAGTGGCAATTTGTATGTGAGCAGTATCGGAATACTCAGGTAATTCAATTTAACATCCCGGCTATTAATCCCTTCTTCATAGACGTCATTGAAATCGTTAGCCGTTTGAGCCGTGGTCTGGCTGAATAAAACTTCGGGCTGAATACCCCAATGACTGGTAAAATCGAGCTCAGCAAATGCACCCGCCATAAAATTCCACTGAAATCCTTCATCAAAAGATCGTCCGGTAAGCTCTGAGATATTCGTTCCCGCCTTTATTCCGAGATGAAAACCCTGGGCCTGGCTGCGGAAAGTAGAAAAAACAATAATTGTGAGCAGGAACAAACAAAATTTCTTCATAAATGAATTTATTTAAAGGTTGACTTCCATTTACCCGGAACGTTTAAATCCCGGAATTTGGTGAACTGTTTATTGTTTTTAACAGCTCGTTAGTAAGTCATATAAAAATTATACCAACTCTATCAAAGTGATTTCCGGAAGAATGCCAACGCGACCCGGATAACCAATGAATCCATATCCCCTGTTCACATATAATTTCTGTTTTCCTTCTTCATATAATCCCATCCATTGTTCGTATACGTATTTTACAGGGCTCCATTTAAATCCCGGAATCTCCACCCCGAACTGCATGCCATGGGTATGTCCGGCAAGCGTCAGGTCGATATCCCCGTACTTGGGTCGCACTTCAGCATCCCAATGGCTGGGATCATGGCTCATCAGAATTTTAAAAGGATATTTTTCCGCTCCGGGATAGGCTTCCCACATTTTTCCATGTTTGGGGAACCTGGCTTTGGCACTCCAGTTTTCTATTCCAATCAACGCAATTTCCTGTCCGCCTTTTTCCAGCACCACATGTTCATTCATCAATAAACGCCATCCCATATCGGCCTGCAGCTTTTTCAGATCTTCCAGATTCTGATTACGTGCTTCTTCAGTTGGCCATCTCACATAATCTCCATAGTCGTGATTTCCCAATGTGGAAAAAACACCCATGGGTGCTTTCAGACGACTGAAAACATCTTCGTATCCCATCATTTCTGTTGCGCGGTCATTGATCAGATCGCCGGTAAACAATATAAGATCGGGTTTGAGGTCCAGGATCTGCTGCACGCCTTTCTCCACTGCTTTTTTATTGTCAAAACTACCGGAATGAATATCCGAAATCTGCACAATTCTTAATCCTTTAAAAGCTGTTGGCAGGTTGCTGAACGTGAGCGGTAAGCGGTGGATCCGGTAATTATATTTATTAGAGAATCCGTACACCAGGGAACTGATCAGGCTGCCCCCGATACCCAAACCGAGCCAGCTCAGGAACAGGGAACGGGAAATGCCTTCATTCACCTGGCTCTCTCCTTCAGTATTGCGGAAAAATATTTTGGCAACAGCCCATTGAATTGCGCGGCGCAGATCATCAAGGAGAAAAAATACGGAGGCTATCAGTTTGGCAAAGAAAAATCCAACGATGGTTGCGAAAAGATAGTTCCGCAGGTTTTTTGGCCAGCGTTCTGTATTCAGGAAGGGCAGACAAATAAATAAAGCAATGATGGCAAGCGAAATTGCCCAGTACGTGCTGAACACAATGGTTTTCGTGCGTGAGGAAGATCCCTGACAGAGCATTTTAACTACCTGAAAAACATAAAAGTCAATGCCCAACATGATGAGGCTTACTATCCAGATAAAACCTGCATTCCGCATAGTGCTGTTTTAAAAATTGATGAACTCGTCCAGCTGCTGATTGATGACACGCAGTGTTTCCTGGTGGCCCATTTCGTCTTCATTGAACAGGGTGTCAACAATGGAAATAGGAAGTTTGTTCGGATGAACTACCGTTCCTACATAATGCATAATACCCGTAAGATGATCCATTCCCCGCAGGTTTCCAGCCCTTCCTTTGGATACACCGGTAAGCAGGGCTTTTTTCCCTTTCCACACTTTTTTCACATCTGAGACATCTATCAGGCATTTAAGGACACCCGGGATACTTCCATTATATTCGGGACTGATAAAAATATATTTCTCTGCAGGCAGGAGCCATTTTTTTTCCAGTTGCACTACGGAAGGATTTCGATCGAGCAGGTCCAGGCCGATAAGGGAAAGAACCGGTGCATCTATATTCTTTTTCTTTAATTCCGATTGATACAGCTCGGCAATACGCAGGGTAAAACTTTCCGGGCGGTTTGTGCCAGATATGATGAGATACATGAGGATGCAAGTTACGATGAAGTGGTATTTTTCCGAACTCGGCCGGCAAGTTTGTATTTTTACGCTCAGGCGGCCGAAAGGGTAAGGCTTTTTTGTACTTTCACGCATCTTTTATCCGGGCCGTCCCGGAGTGACAACAAACTTAAAATAACGGAAGGACCATGGCAAGAATAATCGGTGTGGCAAATCAGAAAGGCGGAGTAGGCAAAACGACTTCCGCAATCAATCTGGCGGCCAGTCTTGCAGTGCTTGAATTCAAAACCTTGCTGGTAGATGCAGATCCGCAGGCCAACAGTACCACGGGTGTGGGCTTCGACCTGCATAATATCACTCAGAGTTTGTACGATTGTATGGTAAACCATGTGCCAGCCCGTGACGTGGTATTAAAATCCGAAGTACCCAACCTGGACCTGATTCCTTCGCATATCGACCTGGTGGGGGCGGAAATTGAAATGATTAATTATCCTGACCGGGAAAGTGTGTTAAAAAATATCCTGGAACCACTCCGGAAAAATTATGACTTTATCATTATAGACTGTTCTCCTTCCCTTGGGCTGATTACCGTAAATGCCCTGACTGCGGCAGACTCAGTTATCGTGCCTGTGCAAACAGAATTCTTTGCGCTGGAAGGATTAGGAAAATTGCTGAATACCGTTAAGATTGTACAAAGCCGGCTCAACCCGGATCTTGCCATCGAAGGAATTCTGATGACGATGTATGACGGACGTCTGCGGCTTTGCAACCAGGTAGTGAGTGAAGTGCGAAAGCATTTTGACGAAATCGTTTTTAATACCATTATTCACCGCAACTCAAAAATAAGTGAAGCACCCAGTGTGGGTAAGCCGGTAATATTATACGATGCATATAGTAAGGGTGCGATGAATTATCTGAATCTGGCCAAAGAAGTTTTACAAAAAAACAATATGACGCGGATGAGCCAGGAAGAACGAATCCTTGAATAGCCCATGAAAATGAACCAACCATTATGACGACTCCGAATAAAAAAGATAAGGAAGCACTCGGAAAAGGAATCCGCTCACTCCTTCAGCATATTGATTCAGATTTAAAGACTGCTGCCGGTAATCTCAGGCCGGCCATTGCAGAGAATATAACCGGCATCCTGCGTATACCACTTGACCTGATTGAAACAAATCCACGGCAGCCGAGAAAAGATTTTGACGAAACTGCTTTACAGGAACTCGCCGCTTCGATCCGGATCCATGATATTATTCAGCCAATCACTGTGGCCAAACTGGCCACCGGAAAATACCGACTCATATCCGGGGAACGAAGATTTCGTGCAGGCCGGATCGCAGGCATTAAAGATATTCCGGTATATATCCGTCAGGCTGATGACCACCAGCTCCTGGAACTCGCCCTGCTGGAGAATCTGCAACGCGAAGACCTCAACGCGATGGAGATCGCTTTAAGTTATAAGCGAATGATGGATGAATTGAATTATACTCAGGAGCAGGTTTCGGAACGCATGGGTAAAGAGAGAAGTACAGTTGCAAACTATGTACGACTCTTAAAACTTCCCCCGGATATCCAGGTCGCGCTGCGAAATAATCTGATTTCAATGGGCCATGCCCGCGCGTTGATAAACGTAGACACTATTGATAAACAACTCTATCTCTTCCATGAAATAAAGAACCGCTCATTATCCGTGCGGCAAACAGAAGAACTCGTAAGAAAATTATACAAATCTCCACACGCTGTTAATAAATCGGTAAAAGCCGGGTTGCCGGAATCATACAGAAAAATAGAAGATACTTTAGCAACTCATTTCAGCACGAGGGTCAAACTGAATCAAAGTGCAAAAGGGTCAGGCAGCATCAGCATTGAATATTATTCCCTGCAGGAACTAAATAAAATTCTGGACCAGCTCGGCGTACAGATCAATTAAGTGTTCAGTATGAGGCAGGTATTTTTCATTTTTTTTCTTACAGGACTTTTATTTACCGTCACGGCCGATGCCCAGCAAAAAGACAGCACCCAGGCCAAACAACTCTCTGATTCCGTGCTGCAAAAAAAAGATCAGATCTATGTGGGACCGGCTATGACTCAGGCGCAGCGTGATTCGGCCGAAAAAAAAAGAAAACAAAGCTACCACCGGGCGACCTTGTATTCTGCTATCCTGCCCGGAGCGGGTCAGGTATATAATAAAAAATACTGGAAAGTACCTATAGTTTATGCGGCCATCGGTATACCCGCGTATTTTTATTTTTATAATAAAAATTATTATAACCAGGCACAGTATGCGCTGGTAGTAACGATCAACGGCAGCACAGGCGACAGTCTTGCGGCAGTTAACCCGGATTTTCTGCCCCTGGTTGAATCCGGTAATACGAACGCAATTATAAACGTGCGGAACGAAGCCAGGAAAAACCAGGATTATTCGGTACTATTTTTTCTTTTATTCTATGGATTGAATATCGTGGATGCCACGGTAGATGCGCATTTAAAGGATTTCAATGTTTCCAGTGACCTGAGTTTCCAGATAAAACCTATGATCATTCCGGGCCCTTCCCCCAGCGCCGGCATTACCCTGGCTTTTAATTTACACAAACCCAGATACCGGCCATTGTTGATGAATTAATATCTTTACGGTTATGAGAATTGCTTTGATCGGTTATGGAAAAATGGGCAAAACGATTGAACGCATTGCCCTTAGCAGAGGTCATGAGATTGTTATCAAAATTGACCTGGACAACGGTTTTGAATTGACGCCGGAAAATTTATCTAAAGCAGATGTGGCGATAGAATTCACGGGTCCATCAAGTGCAGCGGCTAACCTGTTGAAATGCGCGGAATCCGGGATTGGGGTCGTTTGCGGATCTACGGGCTGGCTCGAGCAATATGCCGAAGTTGAAAAGGCTTTTCAAAAAAGCGGATCTCCATTTATATATGCGAGTAATTTCAGTATTGGAGTGAATATTTTCTTTGAACTAAATAAAAAACTCGCAAGGCTCATGGCTTCCCGCCCGGAATATGGTGTCGAGATGCGGGAAATCCATCATACCCAGAAAAAAGACGCGCCCAGCGGAACAGCCATTACACTGGCAGAACAGATCCTGGCTGAAATCCCAGTCCT
>Ga0163162_10004754_pt1 | contig 13102 bp, 7 predicted proteins | sample S55metaG_FD_115310 | JGI IMG/M metagenome (GOLD analysis project Ga0163162, IMG submission 115310) | Switchgrass rhizosphere microbial communities from Kellogg Biological Station, Michigan, USA - S5-5 metaG | ecosystem: Host-associated > Plants > Roots > Rhizosphere > Soil | place: USA: Michigan...
ATTTACAGGGTGGGCATCGGTCGGCGAATACCGGTATCACCGTTCCCTTCCGGCCTATCTGAATCTTCGGTCGAATGCGTTGCTGGCCTCCGACGGCTCGCTGGGGCATGTCACGGAAGTATTGTCCGGCGATTATTACCAGGGATTGTCAACGAGCTCGCCACATCAGATCTGGTCGGCGGCAATGGTGATCAGTCCGATGCTGCGCGGGATGCTCGGATTAATGACACATGCTCAAGAATGCAACGTGACCTTCGCGCCGCACGTGCCGGCCGGATGGACTCATTTCGCAGTCACGAACATTCGCGCTGGAGCGGCAATCGTCGACGTCCGCTACAGTCGGTCGGCAGATCTGGTCACACTTGAAGTTCAGCGGAAAGGCGGCGGGGAGTGCAGCTTGGATTTCTCTCCTGCGCTCGGCCTGCTTGCCGAGGTAAGTGGTGTTGAGATAAATGGCCGAAAGTTGTCGTCGCACATCGAAAAGAATGCGTCGGACCAGCACCTCAACGTCCACGTCCCGTTGGCAAGCGGAAGCACAACGTTGAAAATTCGAGTGAAGAACGATTTTGGACTTGGCATCGAGTCGCAAATGCCACCACTCGGAACCCCGAGCCAGGGATTGCGTGCGATTGGCGAGTCTTGGGACAGTGCGGGAAAAACCATGACGGCTAAGTTTGAAGGAGTGCCAGGCCACGATTACGACGTCGTCGTGTGGAACCCACAACAGATCACAACAGTTGAGGGCGGTGCACTCTCAGGAAAACAGCTAGCCGTAGGAAATTTGAGAATTCAAATTCCCGCCGGCAGCGAGCCGTATGTTCCGGTAACAGTGACCTTTCACTTTGCGAAAAAGTGATTTCGCTCAGGCGACAGACAACTTCTTCTGCATTTCTTCGAGCGACACGCCTTTCGTTTCCGGATACACGAAGAGCACAACAAAAAGCTGCAGCGCCATCATCGCTGCAAAGAAGGCGAAGGGAATGGGCTTTGACCAGGCGGCGAGGGCAGGAAATATTCCGGAGATCATCGCGTTCATCACCCAGTGCGTAAAGCTGCCGAGACTTTGTCCTTTGGCGCGCACGCGGTTCGGAAAGACTTCACTGATGTAAACCCAGATAACCGCACCCTGCGAAAAAGCAAAGAAGGCGATATAGGCCACCAGTAGCCAAAGCAGCAAATCATGCCGCTGGTTAGTGAAGAAGACCGCAGCCACGGCCGCGAGGCAAAAAGCCGTTCCCACCGAACCGATCAACAGAAGCTTTTTCCGGCCGAATTTGTCGATCACCGACATTGCGATCATGGTGAACACCAGATTTGTCAGGCCGATGATTACCGCCTGCAGATCGCTCGATACTTTGCTGAATCCAGCATAGGCAAATATGTCATTCAAGTAATACAGAATGGCATTGATGCCCGAAAGTTGGTTGAACATTCCGATCGTCACGGCCAGGAAGATGGGGAGACGATACTTTCTGGAGAACAACGGCTCGTCGGCGTGTCCGTGCTCGGCATCGATCGATTCAACGATTTCCCGCAGTTCTTTCTCGTAATTTTCGACACCGGTCAGGCGCAATACCTCTCTGGCTTCGTCTACTCGACGCTTCTTTGCAAGCCAGCGCGGGCTTCGGGGAATGGTGAACAGCATCAGGAAGAAAAGCGCAGCTGGGACCGCGGAGATTCCCAATTTCCATCGCCAGTCACTGTCAACAGACAAGTGCTGCAATCCGACAAGAAAGTTTGACAAGTACGCAATGAGAATCCCGGCGACCACGTTGAACTGGAAAAGGCCCACCAGTCGTCCGCGCCAGCTTGCGGGAGCGATTTCCGCAATGTACATGGGACCGAGAACGGACGAGCCCCCAATTCCCAGTCCTCCCAGAAATCGAAAGAAAATGAGCGCGTGCCAATTCCGTGCCAGTGCGCAACCGAGCGCTGAGACGAAATAGAGGACGGCCATTACGCGCAGGCTGTCGCGGCGGCCATACTTGTCGCCCGGCACACCGGCGAACATAGCGCCGAGAATCGTGCCCCATAAAGCGCTCGACACCGTGATGCCCAACAGTTCCGGGCTCAAGCCGTAAACGGTGGTTAAGTCGCTGGTAGTACCGGCAATGACGGCCGTGTCAAATCCGAACAGCAATCCGCCGAGCGCAGCGACAACGGTACTTTTGGCGAGGAAGTAATTGACTTTCATGAGGGCCACCAGATATATACTGGGCGCTCCTGTTTGTGAAGCAGACAGTCCAATTTATTTCCACAAAATCCGAGTAACACATTGATTCTGTGCGCTGTCAGCCATGATGACAATACGGGTGACGAAATCAAATCTTGTTTTTTTAGCGAGCTGTACTGACAGGTTTGTGATATAGAGTGCAAAGCCGTCGGAGCTCTGCTTGAACAATTCCGAAAAACCGAAATACCAACAGATCGTCATCGATCTCCGTAAGGCGATCACGATGGGGGAGTATAAGGAGGGCGAGAAGCTCCCCAGTGAAGCGGATCTGGTTAAGCGCTTTTCCACCTCCCGGCTCACGGTGCAGCGCGCACTCAAGGAATTGCAGCACCAGCAACTCATCGAACGGCGGGCCGGGTCCGGAACCTATGTTCGACGCGTCGAGCGGTCCGCCACTCACGTATTTGGTTTATTGATTCCGGGGTTGGGGGACACGGAAATTTTTGAGCCTATCTGCCAGGGCATGGCGCGGGCCGGGCGCGACGGCGGACATGCGCTCCTTTGGGGAGACACCACCCAGAGTTCCGGTGACAAGGAAAAGCAAACGAAAGAGCTGTGCGAGTACTACATCTCACGATCTGTTTCCGGAATTTTTTTCGCACCGCTCGAACTTACCACCGCCAAGGACGAAGTGAATCAGTGGATCATCGATGCGCTCGAAAAGGCGCGCATACCAGTGATCCTCTTGGACCGATGTCTGTACCCCTATCCACGTCGCAGCAAGTTCGACCTGGTCGGCATTGACAATCGACGCGCGGGGTTTGTCGTCACCGAGCATCTCTTGAACCACGGTTGCCGACGTCCCGCCTTCGTCGCCGCCCCTTACTCTGCACCCACCATTGATGCGCGCATCGCTGGATTTCGCGATGCCCATGAGCATATTGGTCTCTCCAGTGGGCTCGACAGAATTTTTATCGGAGATGTCGAAGACCTCAGCACAGTGCGGTCACTGCTGGCGGAAATTAATCCGGATGGATTCGTCTGTGGAAATGACATCACCGCAGCGCGACTGATGCGGACCCTCGAGCAGCTCGACGTCCGCGTGCCGCAGCAAGTGCGAATCGTGGGTATCGACGACGTCAAGTATGCCGCGCTTCTCGGCGTGCCCTTAACCACACTTCATCAACCCTGTCCTGAGCTGGGTGAAACTGCAGTGGCGGCCATGCTCGATCGCATTGCGCATCCGAACATGCCGACGCGCGACATCCTTCTGGATTGCAAGCTGGTTATCCGGCGCTCCTGCGGAAGCCATCTTCGCCAGGAGAAAAATGAGTTCGATCGGTCTTACGCCCGCTAATCCTGCAACGCCGTCCTGAAAACCGCTTAGAAGTTGCTAATCCGAAAAAGCCTCTTTGTTCACGACGTAAGGCATTTTTTGGATGTCACCACCGTAATTCCCTTCCAGCACGTCAATCAGACCTTGCACGCACCGCCCAGCCATTCCCTTGTTGGGATCGCGCGACAGCCGTGTGATTCGAGCAGCGCTTGCGAAGTGCGGATAGAGACGGCAACGATCCTCGATCTGGGGATCGCGGAGCGGAGAATCATCCGCCAGCGGTTCTTTCTCATACACATCGAGAGCAGCGCCTGCGATCCAACGTTCGCGCAAGGCTTTTGCTAGAGCGGTCTCATCGATCACCGGCCCGCGGGATGTGTTGACGAGCATGGCCGTCGGTTTCATCATGCGCAAGGTCTTTTCGTTGAACAGGTGATACGTCGGGGTCGTACTCTCTCCCTCGCGCAACAACGGAACGTGTACGCTAACGTAGTCCGCCTGGCTCAGCGCTTCTTCCAAACTTGTGTAGCGAATCCAGGTTTTCTCCGCACAAATTTTTCTCGCGTAACGCAAGTCCTTCAATTCCTGAATCACGCGCACATATTCGTGGTTCTCATAGGCGGGGTCGTAACAAAGGATGTTCATGTCGAACCCCTCGCATTTTTTAATCATTGCGAGTCCGATGCGGCCGGTGCCGATAATCGCAATCGTCTTGCCCGTCACCTCATCGCCCAGGAATGGAAGAAACGGGTGCCAATAACCCCAGCGCTTTTCTCGCAACATGCGTTCCGCGGTCCAAAGCTTGCGCGCCAGATCGCCCAGGGCGAAGAAGGCAAACTCGGCAGTCGCTTCTGTGAGAACGTCTGCCGTATTGGTAAACGGCACGCGATGCGCGTTCGCGTCGGCGCGGTTGATATTGTCGAAACCGACCGCCAGTTGCGCGACCACCCTCAACGTACCTTTGCCGGCAGCAAAAATTTCCGCATCCACCTTGTCGCGAAGAGTGGTGATGAGTCCATCCACGCCCGACTTAACTTTTTCGATGATCAGATTTTTCGGCGGCGCTTCAGGCTTGGAATACACCTCGAGTTCATATCCGCGCTCGCGCAGGATGTTAAGCGCATCGCCAATGTCACACGTTGCAAACACGCGAAATCGGTTCGTCATGGTTTTTGTGATTGCTTGCAGGACTGCGGACTGCTCCCAGAAAATGAAGAACCTATATTACCGCAGCAGGGTTAAGCGTGGCTGATCTCAAGAATGGAAAAGGGCGGGACTGGCGGCATGGTTTTTCGTTTCTCCGCCCCTTCAGGTGAAAGGCTCGATCTATTTCACGCCAGCGAGTTGCAGTTTTTCCTCGCGGCTTAGCCGGCCCTTCTTCACGGTCATCAGTTCCATTGCCTTGTGCGCGATATGCTCGGCGCTCACTTCGAATTCCTTGATGAGTTCCCAAGGCGCGCCCGAATCACCAAACCGGTCCTTGACGCCAATCGCCCCGGTGATTACGGGCGTGCCGTAGACCTGGCGGCTCTCGGTAATCACGGAACTCACTCGCCACGCCAGAGCACCGATCTGATGTTCTTCCGCAGTTACGACTACGCCCGTCTCGCGCGCCGCGCGCACAATCGCCTCTTCATCGATCGGCTTCAGCGTGTGCAAATTAAGAATTCTTGTTTCGTAGCCGAATTCCGCTTTCAGGATCCAGGCGGCACGCATGGCTTCGGGAACCATGGGACCGCAGGCGATGATGGTGAGGTCTTCGCCTTCATCAAAGTATTCCGACTCGAGCTTCGTCTCGAACGCTTCGGCAAAATCCGCGTGCTCCCCGCGGAAGCGCGTCACATTGGCTTTTCCGAATACAAACGGCGTCGATTCATTCGTAACAATGGGCGTTGCTTCGCGAGCGAAGCGCACGTACTTGGGACCATTATGTTTCAACAGCAAGTGGTCGCAGGCCTTCCGCGTTTCCACGCTGTCGCATGGGACAACAACCGACATGTTCGGAAGCCCGCACATTGCGAATAAATCTTCGAGCGCCTGATGAGTTGCGCCATCGGGGCCAACGCTCACTCCACCATGCGCCCCGGCAATCATCACGTTAAAATTTCCATAGCAGATCGAAGTGCGAATCTGGTCGAGATTCCGCGCCGCCGCAAACGTCGCATAAGTGCTAAAGACCGGTAGCTTCCCTTCTCTGGCCAAACCGGCGGCGGCCGACGTGGCCGATTGCTCCGCGATCCCCAGGCTCAGCCACCGTTTTTTGCGCTCAGGCTTGTTGGCATAGAATTCGCTGATCGTGATCGATCCGGAAATATCAAGACCCAGGCACACGACCCGCTCGTCATCGCCGTTTTCAGCAAGGGACTGTCCGAAGCCCATACGGGTCGGCTTCATCTGCACCTTCATGTGCGGAGCGGCATTCCACCAGTAATTGCGGCTGAACCGCGGCATCTTCGCCTCGAGGCGCCCATCGACTTGCATCTGGTATTGCCGGGCGCGTTCAAGCAGACGTTCCACCGGCACGCGGCCGTCGACCGCCAACTCGGCAAGTCCTTTCTTCAACTCGTCCGCGTTGGGAGACTTGCCGTGCCAACCGGCCACGTTCTCGATAAAGCTGACGCCCTTCCCCTTGATGGTCTCCGCAAGAATCACCAACGGCTTGCCGGAGGGGTTCTTCGACTGCTCGAGCGCGGCGACAACTTGCTCCATGTCGTGCCCATCGATTTTCACGACGTCCCATCCGAAACTCAGGTACTTATGCTCGAGCGGCTCAACGTTCATCACGTCGCGCACCCACCCATCGATCTGCAGCCGATTGCAATCGACAATGCCCACCAGGTTGTCGAGCTTGAAGTGTCCGGCCTCCATCGCCGCTTCCCAGATCTGGCCTTCCTGCTGTTCACCATCGCCCATGATGCAGAACGTGCGATGCGCCTTGCCGTCGAGCCTGGCCGCAAGCGCGATGCCTACCGCCAAGCTGAGTCCTTGTCCCAATGAGCCTGTAGATACTTCCACGCCGGGCAGCTTGAGCCAATGCGGATGGCCCTGGTAAGGCGACGAAAGCTTCCGCAACAGTGCAACTTCTTCCGTTGGACAGAATCCGGCAAAAGCCAGTCCCAGGTAGAGACTCGGCGCCTTGTGTCCAGTGGACCAAACGATGCGATCGCGATCGGGCCAGTTGGGATTTTTCGGATCATGCTCGGCCACTCGCAGATACAACGCAGCCGTGATGTCCATAATCGACAATGTTCCACCGGCATGTCCGGAACCCGCCGCGTTCAGCGCGACCAGATCGTACCCGCGCATGAGGCGCGCTGAGTCCTTCAGGTCCTCGATGCTGTAGTTGCGGATGACTTCGCCCGTCTGAGAATTCCTGATCGCCATGGGAGGCTCCTCGCAGGCGCGCGAGATTAGGGCAGGCAGGTTCGCGCGCAACACGCACGACGAGGCTATGCCCGGAATGTCTCCTCAGGCAGTGAGGAAGATCACACGAACGAGTGACGTTTTACCGCGCGGACTTGAAGATCGCAAACGTCGCGTTCTGCGGATCTGCGATGACCGCCAGACGCCCGACGTTCTCCATACTCGTGGGTGGCAAGCAGAACTTGGCGCCTCCCTGCTGCGCCTTGTTGGCGACGGCGTCCACATCATCCACCATGAAGTACGGGAGCCAGTGTGGCGGCACTCCGGGCTGGCGGTGTTTGGCGGGCGGAACGCCGCCAATGAATTGTTCTCCGTTCTTGATATGCAAGTATCCGGATGGGTCTTTCTCGTCTTTCATCATCTCCCACCCGAATAACGCGGCATAAAAGTCTGACGCGCGCTTCACATCGGGCGTGCTCAGATCAGCCCAACACAATGTCCCCGGGACGTCGACGATGCCAATTCCTGAATTTGTGCCCGCCTGCCACACGCAAAAGTGCGCGCCAGTAGGATCCTGAATCACCGCCATCCGTCCTTTGTCCATCACGTCAAACGGACCGGCAACTACCTTTCCGCCAAGTGATTGAGCTTTTGCTGAGGTCTGATCCGCACTCGCTACCGCTACGTACAGAATCCAGTTTGGGGGAACGCCGGCCGCCCGCTGGTCGGCACGCAGTGTATATCCCGCCGCTGCATCGCGGCCTTGCAACTTGAAGATCGTATAGAACTCGCCCGGGCCCATGGGCGAATCTTGGGCAGTCCATCCAAACAATGAACCGTAAAAATTCTTGGCAGCGTTCTGGTCGGTGGTCGATAGCTCGACCCAGCAAAAATTTCCGATTGGATTCTTATCGATGGCAGTCATGGCGGCAGAATTTTACATCACTGCCACGGCCGCGATTGTCACAGGCTAATGAAAAGATTTCGAACTCACCACGATTATCGGATGTTCTGCGAAACCCACCGTTCGATGTTGTCGAGCGCCTTATTCAAATTCTCGAGAGAGTTCGCCACGCTAAACCGGAGATACCCTTCTCCGAAATCTCCGAAAGCGGTTCCGGAAAGACAGGCGACGCCCGCTTGTTCGAGCAATGCGTCGGCCAGTTTCTTTGAGGGCCACCCCGTCGCGGTGATGTTGGGGAACACGTAGAAGGCGCCCTTAGGCTTGCGGCAGGAGAAGCCCTTGATCTTGTTCAAACGTGCGACCATAACATCGCGGCGCTGCTGGAACTCGTCGCGCATATGATCGACGGACGACTGGTCGCCTCGCAAAGCTTCGATTCCCGCCACCTGCGTGAAACTGGCTGTGCAGGAGTTCGAGTTGGTCATCAGCCGAGTCATGCTGGCCGCCAGATCGTCGCGCATAACGCCGTAGCCCATTCGCCATCCAGTCATGGCATAAGTCTTTGAGAAGCCATCGAGCAGGATGGTTCGTTCCTTGAATCCGGGTACCGACATGATTGAGAAGTGCTCGCCTTCGAACAATAGGCGGCTGTAGATTTCGTCCGACAGCACCATCACGTTGCGGTCCCCGATCGCTTCTGCAACACCTTCCACATCACGACGACTCATCACTCCGCCAGTCGGATTTTGCGGAGAATTCAGAATGATCAGCCGGGTGCGATCGTTGATCAGAGAAGCCAGTTCGTCGACATCGAGCGAAAAATCACGCTCCTCGCGCAGCTTAATGGGAACCGCGCGGCCGCCGACGTAATGGATCATCGACTCGTAAATCGGGAAGCCGGGATTCGGGAAGATGACATCATCTCCCTCGTTAACCAGTGCGAGCATGCTGAAGAAAATAATCGGCTTGCCGCCCGGCACCACCACAACTTCGTCGCTGCTGACTTTGACTCCTCGCGTCTTCGAAACATACTCCGCAATTGTCTGACGCAATTCCGGAAGTCCTGCCGACGGCCCGTAGTGAGTCCACCCCTTATGCAAGGCGTTGACGGCGGCCTCAATCACGTTGCCGGGGGTATCAAAATCGGGCTCACCGATTTCGAGGTGAACGATCTGCTTGCCCTGGCGCTCCAGCGCGCGCGCCTTATTCAAAACCTCGAAGGCGGTTTCAGTCCCCAGGCGGGACATGCGATTGGCAAGACGTAATTCGAATTGAGTGGCTTTATCCATGGTGGCAAACCCGGGCATTATACCCCCTAGGAGGCTGGCTTGGCCTTCAACTCATTGTGAGCGGGAAGGCGGATCTGCGCAGGGACGTAAATCACATGGTGCTGTGACGGGCAGGCAAGGATCGACATTACTCGGAAACGGTGTGCTCTTCGCTCTGCGCCCGTAGCACTCGCTCGACCGAATATGGCGCGCGCCGCGCCGGCTCGTGATAATGACGCACCTGCATTTCACCGAGTAGACCAAAGGCGAGCATCGTGAGACCGGCCTGGAAAAGAAGCACAGCAAACGTCATCAGAGGCGCGTGATTGCCCATGATGCTGACGCTGTGGATGACCTTGCCCCACAGAAGCCATGCCGCAATGGCGAATGACGTCATGATGCCGATCATGCCTACCGTTCCAAAAAAATGAAGCGGACGGGCAAGATATTTCAGCAGAAATCGGATCGTGATCAGGTCAAAAAACACGCGGAAGGTACGGGATATTCCATAGTGTGACGCGCCGCGCTCACGATTAACGTTGCGGATCGGCACTTCCACGATCGACGCACCATGCCACGAAGCGAGCGCTGGAATGAAACGATGCAGTTCCCCATACAACGGGACTTGCTCGAGAATTTCGCGCCGGTATGCCTTGAAGGTTGTCCCGAAATCATGTATGTCCACGCCGCTGAGCTTGGCCATCATCCAGTTGGCGATGCGTGATGGAATGCGCCGCATCCAGAAATTGTCGATCCGGTTTTTACGCCATCCACTGACGATGTCGTACCCCTCGGCCACTTTTTCGAGGAAAATCGGAATATCAGAGGGGTCGTGCTGCAAATCGCCATCCATGGCGATGATGTATTCCCCGCGCGCGTGATCGAAGCCAGCCGCAAGCCCAGCGGTCTGGCCGAAGTTGCGGCGGAGTTTCACGACCGTCACGCGGCTATCGACCGCGGCAATCTCTCGCAGCAGCGGAAACGTTCCGTCGTTCGAACCATCGTCGACGAGAACCATCTCGAACGTTTCCCCGCTTGATTCCATAACCTGCTTCAGGCGGGCATAGAGATCGGTAACATTTTCCTCTTCGTTGTGAAGAGGTACCACAATTGAATATTTCAGCACGGTCTTTCTATTATACGAAAAGCGGCCCAGTTTGCCCGTTACCTAGCATTGGACACATCGGGCTCTAGGCTCTGGGCACTCGGTACCGGCTACTCGGTACTGCCTAAGCCCCTACCACCCCGGTTTTTCGGGATAGGCGGGCAAATCTGGCGGCCTTTGCGGCAGCGTCTTGGGCTGCGCTTGCATTTGCTTCATCACTTCTTCAATTGCGCGCTCAAGTTGAGGGTCCTGCCCTTTCACCACCAGGTCCGGACGGTTTTCGACTTCGATATCTGGCTGTACGCCACGGTTTTCGACCACCCAGTGGCTGTCCATTCCATAACGCGCGAATTCAGGGCGCGTGATGTAGCCACCGTCCATGAGCGGGATATTTCCGCGAATGCCCCGCACACCACCCCAGGTCCGCTCACCGATGAGCGGGCCTAGCTTATAAACCTTAAAGAAGTAGCTGAAGATATCGCCGTCCGACGCAGCGTAGCGGTTGGTGATGCATGCCATCGCGCCGTTGAATACGACGGGCGGCACGGTTCCCGGCTCGAAATTGCGAGCCGTGTCCATGCCCACGAGAATGCGACGCAGCCTCGCGAAAATCAACTGGTCGACGAACCCGCCGCCGTTGTAGCGAACGTCAATAATCATTCCTTGCTTGCGAATTTGGGGGAAGAATTGTTTTACAAACGCGTTCAACCCCGGCGCTCCCATGTCTGGGATGTAGACGTAACCTACTTTCCCTCCCGTGGCGGCGTCGACTTTCTTGCGATTGTTCTCAACCCAATTGAGCGAGTGCAGGCCGAACTCGTCCGCAATCGTTTTCACCTGCACATTGCGTGAACCCTCGCTAGCCGGTTTTGAATTCACCGTGAGCATCACGTTCTCGTTGGCCGTGTTGACTAGCAGTTCATAGGGATTCTGCGGAGCATGCAGCTCGCGGCCATTGATCGCCAGCAGATAGTCGCCTTCTTTCACGCTCACGCCCGGCTCGGTCAGTGGAGAGCGCAGCTGAGGATCCCAGTTCTCTCCTGCGTATATTTTCTTGATCCGGTAGCGTCCGCTGGCCGCATCCAGTTCTAGATCCGCGCCAAGCAGGCCGACCCGCACGGTGGGCAACTCCGGCATGTCGCCGCCTCCCACGTAGGTGTGAGAGTTCGACAGTTCGCCAATCATCTCTCCGAGAATGTAGGTCAGGTCGTAGCGGCTGGAGACCGAGGGCAGCAGCGCTTCATACTTCTCGCGAATCTTCTCCCAGTCAACGCCGTTCATGGATTGTTCAAAGAAGTAGTCGCGTTCCTGCCGCCACACCTCGTGGAACATCTGCTTCCACTCCTGTGGAGGATCGACCTCGACCCGCATTCCATCGAGCTTCAGCGCGCCTTCGCCCACTTTCTTGCTCTCTCCCGGCTTCGCATCGATGATGCCGTAGCGGTTCTCGCCATTCCCTCCGCCCGCCTGGTACATCAGCTTCGAACCATCGAACGACAAAGTGAAACGGTCAACACCTTCCATCATCACTTTGTCTTTTCGCTCTTTCAGGTCGTAGGCATGCAGTTGAGTCTCCTCGCCTTGCAGCGGACCACTGAGCCCCTGCACCGGAGCGGTCGCGTAGTAGACCATTCCTTTCCCCGCGGCAATCCCACGAATCTGCGCTGGCGGCATGGGGATCGAGACGATCCGCTTCTGAATTCCTTCCAGATCGATCTTGAAGTCTTTGAGAACGTCTTTGGAATCCTTCTTTTCGTCTCCTTTGTCCTTGTCTGCGTTCTTGGCCTTGTCCGATTCTTTCTTTTTATCTTTGTCATCGGTTTTGGCCTCTGCCGCCGCCGGCTCATCTTTCTTAATGGCGGTCTCGTCACTGAGCGGCGGGAACGCAGATTGATCGCCGGCCTTCAGAGTCGCCACGTAGATCCGGGTCGTCTTTGGGTTCGCGAATTCGAAATCAATATTCCCAAGCACTTCGTTGTAGTCCCGGTCCGACAGAAAGTAGAGATACTTCCCTTCCGGCTCAAACACCGGTGCATTGCTGTTAAAGAAATTTGTGGTCACAGCCGTGATCTTCGCGCTGGCCAGCGAATACAGATACAACACGTTGTTTCCGTTCTCACTCGGCTTCGAATAGCTGATCCACTTGCTGTCCGGAGACCACGTGTAGTCGGTCACTTCTCCGAAGACATCCTTCGAATATGCGCCCGACTTGACGGGCTTTTCGATCAGCACCGGTTTCTTGTCAGCCACGTCCACATACCAAACCTGAACATCTTTATCCGACCACGCAATCTTCTTACTGTCCGGCGACCACACCGGAGCGAACTTGAATCCTTTGTAACCGGTCGTGAGCTGTTCTTCCTTCCCCATTCCATCCTGCGGTTGAAGATAAATTTCATCTTCTCCCGTGCGATCGGAAACATAGGCAATCCATTTCCCGTCTGGAGACCATGCAGCCTTCTGCTCCCTTATGCCCGGCGTGCGCGTGAGATTGCGGGTACTGCCATCCTTGGCCGGTACCGTGAACACGTCTCCGCGCGCCGCAAAGACAGCACGCTTGCCGTCCGGAGAAATATCAAAGTCTGTGACCTGCTTGGCCGCCGACGTCCAACGCTTCATCGCCTGATCGCGTTCGCCCGGCAGCTGGATCGACAGTTTCTTTTCCTGTTTGCTCGACGGATCGTAGACATGCAGATATCCGCCGTTCTCGAACACAATCTGGCCGTTTCCCAGACTCGGCCACATTACGTCGTAGTCCGCGAACTTCGTCAGTTGCTCAACCTGCTTGGATCCAAGGTCGTAGCTATAAAGATTGAGACGGTGCTCCGGCCCACGGTCGGACGTGAAATAAATCGTGTTGCCGCTCCACATCGGAAACGTATCCGTGTAATCGGTATGCGGCACGCGATCCACGGTGTTGTTTTTCAGATCGTAAAGAATAATGTCCTGCGCC
>Ga0163162_10004757_pt1 | contig 13100 bp, 8 predicted proteins | sample S55metaG_FD_115310 | JGI IMG/M metagenome (GOLD analysis project Ga0163162, IMG submission 115310) | Switchgrass rhizosphere microbial communities from Kellogg Biological Station, Michigan, USA - S5-5 metaG | ecosystem: Host-associated > Plants > Roots > Rhizosphere > Soil | place: USA: Michigan...
CTGAATTGTACGCCAACCTGGGACTGACCAAATACGCGGCCATGGAGGCTTTTGTGAGATGGCACTACTAAGACTTCACGCAAAGGCGCAAAGGGTTAAGCCAAAGCGACGGTATATTTCCCGTCCAACTACATCTCCGCTGAGTCTGACGCCGACCTCGATTTGGTGTATACATTTTCTTGACCATTATACATTTCGGGGTCGGAGGCGACTCAGCGGGGATGGTATAAAGACTTCACGCCAAGGTGCAAAGGGTTAAGCCAAAGCGACGGTATATTTCCCGATTAACTTTCCGTTTTTGTCTTTCTCAACTTTCATAATAAGTGTGTCGCGGCGTGTGGTATCCTTATCACCACGCAATTCAAAATCCTGCTGGACGGTAACGGGATTTTCTCCTTTGGTATAAATCGGATTTTTAAACACCATGCTTTCCACTTCCTTGGTAAAAAACAAATTGGAAGTGAGGTGGGTGGTTCCGTTATGGTGTACTTTAAAATGCACATGCGTGAGCCGACCGGTATACCAGCCGGGGAAAATAGTTGTAAAGCGCGCTTCTCCCTTCGCATCAGTAACCTGGAATCCGCGAAGCCAGGTTTCTCCCTTTGATTGTTGTTGGTCAAAGTCTGAATAGCGACCCTCGCAGTCGCATTGCCAGATGTCTACAATTGCGCCCGCGATGGGTTTGCAATGCTTGTCTTCCACCTTAAATATATATTGAATCTCCTCTCCTTTTTTGTGTTCCCGTATATCAGCACGGTTCAACTTTTCATCTTTGTAAAATGGCCCTTCGGGCACGGGTGGCGTGATGGGATCTTTGCAATCTGTTTGCTGCAGTACTTCGTCGTCTTTTGAAGCGCCGAAAATGAATGTGCCCAGGAATCCAAGTCCGATGAGTGATAAGAATTTGTGACGTTGCATGGTGTAATGATTTAAATAGTCTGGAATTTGAATTCCTTTGCGTCCTTTGCGATTCCTTTGCGTTCCCTGCGTCCTTTCATTTAATCGGTAAAGGTGGACGCAGAGAATGCAAAGGAATCGCAAAGGACGCAAAGACGAAAAGGGAAAAAGAGGTTAATTAAATAATATCTCATCCAAAAATATCCAACCAGGTTTTCCTTTGCCCGGATGCCAGGTTGGAAGTTTTCCTACGGGTACAATATTGATTCGCAGAAACTGAATTTTCTGTTTAGTAAATTTCTCAGTCAGAAATAAAAAATCAGCTTTGTCTTTCTTCGGTTGTTCCGGTGATGAGGAAGACAAGGCATGCAGGTTGTTTTCGCTCATGCCGCCCGCCACGCGAATAGACTGCGGCGGAAAAAGGTAAGGACCGGTATTCACTTCCATACTGAAGCCCACTGATGAAAGCTCTACCGGCTCTTTAAAAGCAATCAGCAATTCCAATTCTTTCTGCGAACCAATCCATTTCCGGTTGTTGAAATCCATCTCGTCAGATTTCACGGTATCAATCAGGATTCCGGCTCCTAAACTTGAATAGCGAGGGTCAGATGGTGGCGTTTTCCAACGAATAGAATCGGCCCTGAAGCTGCTTTTAAATACATTTATTTTTGCCGGCACACTACCCAGCCAACCCTTGCCGTAGGCAGATACTTTCACTGCAGCCGAATTGTTCAGCACGATCCTGCCATTTGTAACGGGTGAAAGCGCACTGTCGGGGTCCTTGTCGTCCAAACTGTATTTGAGTGTCACGCCACGCACCGGGTGAAATGCAGAGATCACAGCGGAATCATTAAAAATAATCCGGTTGGCGGAAAGCAATGGCGGGTTAAGCGCAATGATTGCTTCTTTTGCCGGGTCGAAACCATGCACCCACTGTACCTGCGGATACCGTTTGGCAATGGTGGCTAATGATGCACTGTCGAGATGCGTATTCCATACGTATACTTTCTTAAGCGCAGGCATGGCACCAATACTGTCGAGTTGATTTCCCGACATGGAAATGCCGCTCAACGAAAGACTTTTCAAATTCAGGAGCGATTTCAAATTTTGCAACGCAGCCCCGGTGAGGTTGGTATAGTTCAGGTTCAATACTTCGAGGTTGGGAAATATCAGCAATTGATTCAATTCCGCGTCTTTCAGCGGCATATTGTGCAGGTCAAGTTGCACCACTTGCGTAGCGATGGGTTTTAATTCAGCGATTTGGGAAGCATTGAATTTTTCACGGCCATAATAACTCACGTCCAGGGCCGGACTTCCATCATATATAGGTTTGATGACGCGAAAAAAATTATTCAGTTTCTTGACGGCTCCCGGATCGGCGGCCGCAAAATTGTAAATCCGTTGCAGCTCTCCGCCGCTGTTTTCCAATACCAGTTTTTTCAATGAAAGGGTATCTGGCAAAGACGCCCATTTTACCCTTGGGTCAATGCCTGATTTGATCCACGCCAGTATGAGTTTTTTTTCATCATCCGTGAGCTGTGGCTTGCCGGCAGGCGGCATGTGTTTCTTATCTTCTTCCGGAAGAATAATGTATTTCCAAATCAGGCTGTTTTCGGCATCTCCCAATTTGAACGGCGCGCCATGCCTTCCCCCTTTTTCAAAACCGGCCAAACTGGAAAGTAACAAACCGCCCTTGGTTTTCTCTTCGCTGTGGCAGGAAACGCATTTCTCTTCGAAGATGGGTTGTATGGCAGCTTCAAATAAATTGGCCTTTGCCAGGTCAAGGGGCTGCTTCACTTTCGATTTTGCCAGGGGTTCAAGCAGGTATTCGGAGCCGTGTGTGATATTGCCCCCGGCGTGCCCCACAATAACAGCCAATATAGGAAACAGGCAGGTGGCAACAAGAAATAACGGGCGCAATACCAGCAATCGCCGGAAAAACAGGAAGAATAAATAGCTGAACAGCGCAAGGAATATACCTGCCCACTTGTGCCACATCAAAGACGCGGGATCATAGCCGCCTTCGCGCGAAAGAAAGAGTCCAAACAAGGCGGCCACCAATGCAAAAAAAGCGTTTAGTCCTAACAGGTAGAAAAGTGCCTCGTGGTTATCGGTGCTCAATAACATGAAACGCCACTTTGGAACCAGGAAAAGCAGGCAAATAAAAAGCGAAAGCACCAGGGGAAAGTGAATGACCAACGGATGCAACCTGCCCAACACCTTGAAGAATGCCGGCAATTGCAACCTGTCGCTGAATGCAACGCATATCAGCAGAAAGAAAAACAGGCACCACAACAGGGATGAAAAAATACCCTGCGCCCGGCTTTTAGCGTGTGTGGAAGTATGGCTGGGGATCAAACGCGGGTTAGTTTATATGGATACACCTTCCCTGCATTCCATTGCGCAACATAAACATTCTCGTCGCGATCCACACAAACGTCGTGGGGATGAACAAATATTTTGTCTGTTTGACTCAGCGGTTGTAAAACACCGTTACTGTATTGTGGGGAAGATCCACCCGGATTAGAAATGACTTTGTTGTCGGCATCCAGGATCGTAACGAAGCCGGAATGATCGGCATCAAGGTTCGGACTTCTCAACACGGCGGCGTACAAATTTTTTCCGTGAATAACGGGTCGACAAACACAGGCGCCCGGAATTTTTACCGTCTCTATGTAGCTGCCGTCGAATTTGAATTTCTTAAAACAATTGCGGGTACGATCGGTGATCAGCAAAAATGGATCGCCGTTTCGTCCGTCAATGCAGATGCCATGTGCATTGTCGAGATGCTTTTCTTCCGTACCTCGTCCCCCAAAAATATTCAGCAATTTGCCTTTCGCGTCGTATTGCGTAATAAACTGCGCACCATACCCATCGGCAATGTAAAATGAGCCATCGGGCATGACCGTTGTTTCGGTGGGAACAAATTCTTCTGACTTTGTGTACTTACCGGATTCTTTTGGCCAATCGATGGTGAGCAATAATTTTCCATCCAGGTCAGTTTTGTACACCTGGTGTTTTACCGTGTCGGTAATCCACAAAAATTCTTCTCCTCCCAAATTGGCATAAGTGAGTCCGTGCGCGCCGGGAAATTCATGTCCCCAGCTGCCTTTCAGTTTGCCACTGGTGTTATAAATAAGAACGTTGTTGTGCGTTTCGTTGGTGAGCAGAAAGATCCTTCCTTTTTTATCCTGGATCATTTCATGACAGTCGTTAACCGGGTATTGGTCGAATGCCAGCTTTCCCCAATTTTCATCCAGGCGATAGGTGAATCCATTGTGACCGTATACGGCGCCGCGGGGAGCAGCCATCATATCGCGCGCGATAAAGAATCCTGCCCCGGTCAGGGCGCTGTTCCTGATAAAATTTCTTCTTTTCATTGTTGCAGTTTTAGGCCACAATTCCTTTCACCAGTTTACCGGCTACATCGGTAAGGCGGTAACGCCTGCCCTGGTGTTTGAAAGTGAGTTTTTCGTGATCCAAACCCATCAGGTATAAAACGGTGGCGTGAAAATCGTTGATGTGCACTGGGTCTTTTACAATATTGTAACCGAAATCATCTGTTTCGCCATACACCATTCCTTTCTTCACACCGCCACCCGCCATCCAAATACTGAAAGCGCGGGGATGGTGATCGCGGCCATAGTTGTCCTTCAAAATTTTACCCTGGCAATAAGCTGTGCGACCAAATTCGCCGCCCCAAATCACCAGTGTTTCATCTAACAACCCTCTTTGCTTCAGATCGGTAATGAGTGCAGCTGATGCGCGGTCCACATCTTTGGCCTGCCCTGCCATTTCATTTGGCAGGTTGCCATGCTGATCCCAACCCTGGTGATAAAGCTGAACGAAGCGAACGCCATTTTCGGAGAGCTTGCGCGCCACCAAACAGTTGGCAGCAAAAGTGCCGGGTACCAGGCATTCGGGACCATACATCTTTACAATATCGTCGGGTTCACGACTGGTGTCCATTATTTCCGGCACAGCCGTTTGCATGCGGTAAGCCATTTCATATTGCTGAATTCGTGCCGTGATTTCAGGATCGCCGAATTCTTTGTAACTCATTTCGTTCATGGCAGCAATGCCATCCAACAGTTTTCTTCGGCTATCCCTGTCCGTTCCTTCGGGATTGTTCAGATACAACACCGGACTATCACCGCTGCTGAATTGAACGCCCTGGTGAATACTATTTAAAAAGCCATTGGTCCATAACTTGGAATACACGCCCTGTCCGTTCCCCTTTCCTTTGGACAACAACACGCAAAAGGCAGGCAGGTTTTGATTTTCTGTTCCGAGTCCATAACTGAGCCACGCCCCCATGCTGGGCCGGTTACCCACCTGGGCGCCGGTTTGAACGAAGGTGAGGGCCGGATCGTGGTTGATGGCCTCGGTGTGCATGGATCGTATGATACAAATGTCGTCGACGATGCTGGCGGTGTGTGGAAATTTGTCTGAAATCCAGGCCCTTGATTCGCCATACTGATTGAAATCGTAAAACGAGCCCACCAACGGAAAAGAACTCTGCCCCGATGTCATCCCCGTCAGGCGTTGACCATTGCGAATGCTCTGCGGCAATTCCTTTCCCATCATTTCCCGCAGCATGGGTTTGTAGTCGAAGGTTTCCAACTGCGAAGGCGCGCCATTTTGGAACAAATAGATAATCCGTTTTGCGCGTGGCGCGAAATGCGGTAACCCTGTAGCCAGGTTGACGCTGTCGTCGGTTGAACTGAAAAGATCCGGAATCAGCAAAGATCCCAATGCCGCACTGCCAATGCCGAGGCTCAATCGCGAAAGGAACCGCCGGCGGTTCATGTTCATCGAATATTCAACGAGCGGATTTTTGGCGTCCATGATTAATTTTTTACGATGGTTTCATCCAGGTTATACAGCGTTTGAACCATCTCGGTTTGCGCGGCCAGTTCCTCTTTCTTAATATCTAACGGCAACGGATACTCGCCAACGGCCAGTAAACGCGCGGCTTCGCCGGGATGTTGCTGGTAATAACTTAACTGACCCTGGTATATCGTTTCCATCTGGTTCAGTTCTGCAGGTGTGGGCGTGCGGCATAGAATTTTTTTGAAGGCGCGCTGGATGATCACTTTACTATCTTTTTCTTCCTTCATCAGCCGGGCCGCCAATACGCGGGAGGCTTCCAGCACCACAGGATCGTTCAGCATCACCAATGCCTGCAGCGGGGTGTTGGTCCTGGCCCGCTTCACCCAGCATTCATCCCTGTTGCTGGCATCAAAAATAATCATGTTGGGTGGCGGAACGGTTAACTTAATGAAGGTGTACATGCCCCTTCGATATAGTTTGTCACCATGGTCCTGCCGGAATTTAGCCAGCTCTCCCCTGCCGGAAGATGCCAGTTCCCAAAGCCCTTTGGGTTGATATGGTTTCACACTGGGTCCACCAATGACGGGAACCAGCAAGCCACTGCTCGCCAATACCCAGTCGCGCACAAATTCTGCCTTCATGCGCAGGCGTGGTGCATACGACAAATAAATATTTTCAGGATCCTTCTCTCTTTTTTCCTTTGAAGCCGCGGCCGATTGCCGGTAAGTGGCCGACATTAATATTTGTTTAATCAGTCGCTTAATATTCCAATCGTGCTCCATGAAATCAACCGCCAGCCAGTCGAGCAGTTCCGGATGCGTGGGTAATTCCCCCTGCATTCCAAAATCGCCAGGCGTCTTTACCAGGCCTCGGCCAAAAAATTCCTGCCACATTTGGTTTACAAAAACACGGGCTGTTAGCGGGTTCTTCTTATTCACCAGCCATTCAGAAAGTCCGAGCCTGTTGCGCGGATAGATGGTCGTGTCGAAAGGCAGAATAGATTTAGGTGTGGAAGCGATCACGCTGTCCACGTGCTGGTCGTAATTCCCTCTTCTTAAAACATAGGTGCGGCGCACGGTATCGCGTTCGCCCATTACCGATACCATCAATTTTCCGGTGTCGGTTTTGTGAATGAACTGCATCGTGGCCCGCAGGTCAGAATCGTTCATCACCAATATCGGCGGTTTGGCGGGCTTGCTTTGCGTAACATCGCCTTCATAGCCCTTTTCATAGGTATTGTTGAAAAAAGCAAAAAGCTGGTAGTATTCCTTTTGGGAAATGGGATCGTATTTATGATCATGGCATTTGGCGCATTCCACACTCATGCCCAAAACGCCTCGTCCGAAAGTGTTGGTTCTGTCTACCACATATTCCACCCTGTACTCCTCGTCAATTACGCCGCCCTCTTCCGTAAACTTGTGATTCCGGTTGAAGGCGGTTGCGAGAATCTGCTCCTTGGTAGCCTTCGGTAAAAGATCACCAGCCAGTTGCCAGCTGATAAATTTATCGTAGGGCATGTTTTCATTGAAGGCATGAATCACCCAATCGCGCCATGGCCACTGTGTGCGGACATTGTCGTCCTGGTATCCGTACGAATCTGCATACCGCGCCAGGTCTAACCAATACACGGCCATTTTTTCTCCGAATGCCGGCTTTGCCAGCAGGTGGTCTACCCACTGTTCATATGCATTCGCATTGTTATTCGCCATGAAACTATCCTGCTCGCCTTCGCTGGGCGGCAGCGCGGTGAGGTCCATGGAAATTCGTTTCAGCAATTGGGCTTTGGAGGCTTCATCATTGGGCGACAGATTTTTTTTCTCCATCGTCTTTAGCACGAAATAATCAATCTCATTCTTCACCCAGTCTTTCTTTTTTACTTCCGGCAACGGTGCTTTTACTGGTGCAACAAAGGCCCAGTGCGGCTCGTATTTGGCGCCCTGCCGAATCCATCGGCCAATCAATTTCACTTCTTCTTCCGACAGGCTCAGATGACTTTGCGGTGGCGGCATTTGATAATCTTCCTCGCGCGAACAAACACGACGCCACAATTCGGAGGAATCGGGTTGACCTGGAACGAGGGCAAAACGGCCAGGATTGTCTTTCAATTCCGCGAAAGCGCCTTCAGGAAGGTCAAGACGCAGGTGGGCCTCCCGCTTATTCGCATCGGGACCGTGGCATTTAAAACATTTGTCGCTAAGGATAGGTCTGATCTGGAAAGTATAGCTCACTTTTTCCCCGGCTTCCGCTGAAGAACCAGGTTTTGGAAAGAATTTGCAGAACCCGGCGATTCCCAAAACGATTAAGGCAACGCTCAAAATGAGCCATTTATTCCGCATCGCAGGGAGGATTTGGGTGATGAATTGAAGTCATGTTCAGAGCATGCCGCGCGTGCATTCATAAAGATAATAAATTATGCCCATCCCGCCCCCGATCCCAGCTTGTTAAACTGGCTTCCGGCTTGATTTCACGGAAACGTTTGCGTGGCAGGTGAAGGAATACCCGCGGCTATCCCCAAATTCGTGCATTTGCGTATTTGGCTTCGCCGATTCTGCTTTTTTTTAAGTTTATTTGGGCCGTTGTTCCATAAAAAACAGAAAATGAAAAAGACCCGTCCATATTTGGCCAAAGGCCTTTGCGCAATGGTATTGCTACTGACTGCCAGCATCGGACTCGCGCAAATCAATCTGCAATCTCCTGTTCCTACCGATCCTTCCGTAAGAAAAGGAAAACTGCCCAATGGCCTCACCTACTATATCCGAAAAAATAGTATACCTGAAAAGAAGGCCCAACTTCGGCTAGTGGTTAACGTTGGTTCGGTGATGGAAGATCCCGATCAGCAAGGTCTTGCGCATTTTATGGAACACATGAACTTCAATGGTTCAAAGCACTTCCCGAAAAATGAGCTGGTCAATTATTTACAAACCATCGGCGTTGAATTCGGCGCCGACCTGAATGCCTATACGGGTTTCGACGAAACGGTTTACATTCTTCCCATACCCACCGATGATCCGAAAAAAATAGAACAGGGATTCACCGTACTGGAAGACTGGGCAGGCAACGCGCTGCTGGACCCCGATGAAATAAATAAAGAGCGGGGCGTCGTATTGGAAGAGTCGAGGCTCGGCAAGGGCGCATCTGAACGAATGGGTAAATTTTATTTCCCGAAGCTGTTCAATGGATCAAAATATTCTTATCGACTTCCCATTGGAAAAGACAGCATACTGAAAACCTTCAAACCAGCGTCACTGCAACGCTTTTACAAATCCTGGTATAGGCCCAACCTGGAAGCCGTGATTGTGGTTGGAGACATTGATCCAAAACTGGTGGAACAAAAAATCATCGCGCACTTCAGCGGATTCAAAAATCCCAGTCCGGCACAGTCGCGTCCGGGAATTATACCCATTCCCACACGCAAGACCAGTGAAGCCATGGTGCTAACGGATAAGGAACAAACCAATACAGTGCTGGAGGTTTATAATTTTATTCAGAAGCAACCGGCTTCAAATACCTGGGCCGATTACCGGAAAAACCTGGTGGAAGGCTTGTTCAGCATGATCGTAAATGAACGATTGAATGAATTGACCCAACAGGCCGATCCACCTTTTGTAGTTGGCGGTGCAGGCTTCGGAAATTTTATCAGGGGCTATCGCTCGTTCAATTCCTTCGCACTAATTGGTGAAAGACCAGTGAAGGACGCGATCGACGCTTTGGTGACCACCACCGAATCGGTGAAAAAATACGGATTAACGGCCGCCGAACTGGAGCGCGCGAAATTGAGCCTGATGAACGAGGCCGAGCGTAGTTATGTAGATCGCGATAAAACAGAGTCGGGCAGGCTGGTGCAGGAATATATCAATAATTTCCTGACGGGATCACCGATTCCGGGGATTGCAAACCGTTATGCCTTTATAAAGCAGGTATTGCCCGGCATAACCCTGACTGAAGTAAATGCAGTAGCGGGCCGCATGGAAACCAACCAGGGTAAATTTGCCCTGCTCACCGCGCCAGAAAAAGACGCCGCCAAACTTCCCAATAACAAAGAGCTGTTGAGTACACTGGCTGCTGCACATCAACTTCCCGTAAAGCCATTCGAAGAAAGGGCCGTGGCTTCTGCACTGGTTGCTGAAGCACCGAAGGGCGGCAAAATTGATAAGACCAGTTCCATGCCGAATGGCGTTACCGATATCACGCTTTCAAACGGCATCACCATTACCATTAAACCCACTGATTTTAAAAATGACGAGATACAGATGGATGCCTGGCGATGGGGCGGATACCGGAATTATCCGCTCGCTGAAAAACAGAGTGCGGAAAATGCGGCCAGCCTGGTGAAAGAAATGGGTGTAAAGGATTTGTCGCCAACCGACCTGCAAAAATTCCTGGCGGGTAAATCCGTGCAGGTACTGCCTTATTTAAATCCAATGGAAGATGGCATTGAAGGCGAAAGCAGCGTAAAGGATTTCGAAACCTTTCTCCAGTTAATTTATCTCTACTTCACCCAGCCGCGAAAAGATGAAGCGTTGTTCAAAGGATATATCGGCGCGCAAAAATCATTTGTTCAAAATGTAAAAGCAAATCCCTTTGCTTATTTCCAGGATAGTTTGGCGAGAATTCAATTTCAGAATAATCCCTGGACCGAAGATTTTCCCACGGCAGCCGATTTCGATAAGATCAATTTGGATCGCAGCATGGCCATTTACAAGGAAATTTTCAGCAATGCTTATGGCATGCATTTCACTTTCGTTGGCAATATCGATGTGGCCAAAGCCACACCCCTACTGGAAACCTGGTTGGGTGGATTGCCTGCTACTCCGAAAGAAAACAAATACACCGACGTTGGGCTTCGCCCGGTAAAAGGTGTGGTAAATGCAGATATTTATCGCGGAAAAGACAGCAAGAGTTTGGTGAATATATTGTTTACGGGAGAAGCTCCTTATTCCATGGAAGAAGCGTTGAAACTGCAGGTGATGACCGATGTGCTGAACATTAAAATCATTGAACAATTGCGTGAAGCGATGAGTGGCATTTATGGCGGCAGCATCAACGGCGGACTCAGCAAACGGCCCTACCCCAGTTTCGCCGTGCAGGCCAGTTTTCCCTGTGGTCCTGAAAACGTCGACAAACTTACCAAGGCGCTTTTTGACATCATTCGCGAAGCCCAGGAAAAAGGCATTGAGCAAAAAAATCTCGACAAGGTGAAAGAAACACTAAAGAAACAAAATGAGGACCGGATGCAGTCAAACGATCACTGGCTGAATTCACTTAGCCGCGCATGGATAGACCGCGAAGATCCCACCTGGATTACCCGGTACGCCACGCAATTGCAGGCGCTCACCACCGCCGATATCCAGGAGGCTGCAAAAAAATACCTGAATATGAACAATTACGTGAAGGGGGTTTTGTATCCGGAAAAAAACTAAGCCGATATTATCAATAGCGAATAGTATGGAAAAACAATGGAAGGGTCAGGTAGCAATGATAACAGGCGCGGCATCGGGTCTTGGGATAGCGGTTTCAAGAAAATTGCACGCGTTGGGTGTATCACTGGCTTTGTGTGACATCAATGCAGACGCCCTTCAAAAATTAGCCGGCGAATTAGGCGGCAATACCGGCTGCTATGCGTGCAATATTGCAGAAGAAGCCGCAGTTGCAAAAACAGTGGCACAGGTGGAGAACGATTTTGGTAGAATAGATATACTCATCAACAGCGCGGGCATTACCGGTGAAACGAATATCAAGAGCCATGAAGTGAACACGGATAATTTGAGAATAGTATTCGACATCAATTTTATGGGCAGTTATTATACCTCGAAAATGGCCCTTCCCATCATGTTGAAGAATAATTACGGTCGCATTTTACATATCGCCTCCATTGCGGGAAAAGAGGGCAATGCCGGTATGCTGGCCTATTCGGCCTCAAAGGCTGCAGTGATCGGCATGACCAAGGTGCAAGGAAAGGAATATGCGGAAACCGGCATTACGATCAATGCCCTGGCACCAGCCGTTATTCGCACCCCGCTGGTGGAGGCCATGCCGGAGGCCCAGGTAAAATACATGACCGATAAGATCCCCATGAAACGGTGCGGCACCCTGGAAGAAGTGGCGGAGATGGTGGCCTGGATTGTTTCGCCACAGTGCGCCTTTACTACTGGCTTTACCTTCGATTTATCGGGCGGCAGAGCCACCTACTAATCCCCTGTTTAGGGTAATTTGTCCGGGATATTGCAAATAGTGAACCTCAAATCTTTCATTTTTATTATATTAAGGTTATATTGTTTTGCAATCTTACGGAAATGCTGAACCGGCAAAAACTACTGCACTCGGTCATTACTCTTGTGGCCGTACTATGCCTCACAAGCAACAGCTTCTCCCAAAACACCATCATTCAAAACACCCATATCCGGGGTTTTATTGACGCCCTGGTGAACTACCAGAAGGGAAAAACCAGTTTTGGTTTTGGTGAGCAGGACCTTTTTATCACGTCTGAACTACACGACAGGATCTCTTTTTTGGGAGAAACCGTTTTCAAGTTCACTGCCGGCACGCCAACCGAATTTTCGGTAAGTATTGAACGCGTTGTAATTAAGTACAATTATTACGGCAACCACAATATTCTGTTGGGTAAGCACCACACACCCATCAATTATTGGAACGACACTTATCACCACGGTCGCGTATTCTTCCCAACCATCGAACGGCCATTGCTTTTTGCAGCTAATTTTATTCCGTTACATACCACCGGCGTTGATATGCAGGGTCAAAACCTGGGCAAACTGCGTTTTGGCTACGATTTGATGGTAGGAAACGGCATTGGCTCTGAAGAAATTTCCGATAACGACAATTATAAATCCGTCACCGCCGCCGTTCACATTAAGCCATTCGACAAACTGCGCATTGGCGCATCTTATTATAATGACATTATTTCTCCCGGTTCAGATCTGCATGGCAGAACAATTAATTGGAAAGTAAAGCAGCAATTGTTCACCGGTTCTATTGCTTATTTCGGACCCAAGTTTGAAGCGCTGGCTGAAGGAACCATGGCGCAGGATAAATCAGACACTACGGGCACACAGCACTCCACTGCCGCCTATATATATGGTGGGTACAAGATCACCGAAAAATGGGTCCCCTATTTCAGGCTCGACAATTTGCAGTATGGCGACGGAGAGATCTATTTTGTAAAAGACAATACCACTTCTATCGTTGGCGGTTTGCGTTACCAAATTAACTACCTGGCGGTGGTGAAATTCGAGTATCAGCACACCAATACGCAACGAAATGGAAAATTCGACAAGTTCACCTTTCAATTTGCGATTGGGTTTTGAGCATGAAGAAAAGAACATCATACCTTCAACAATTCAAAACACCCC
>Ga0163162_10004758_pt1 | contig 13100 bp, 12 predicted proteins | sample S55metaG_FD_115310 | JGI IMG/M metagenome (GOLD analysis project Ga0163162, IMG submission 115310) | Switchgrass rhizosphere microbial communities from Kellogg Biological Station, Michigan, USA - S5-5 metaG | ecosystem: Host-associated > Plants > Roots > Rhizosphere > Soil | place: USA...
CTATCTTTGCATTCCATTTCGGAAAGCACTCGTAGCTCAATTGGATAGAGCGTCTGACTACGGATCAGAAGGTTAGGGGTTCGACTCCCTTCGAGTGCACAACAAAGCATTGCGGCCCTGGATTTTTCCACCGCAGGTGCAAATTAACTGTAAGCCTTTCTGTTGTATTACCGAAAGGCTTTTAATTTATCAAGAGCATGCTAAATCTGGTTTTGTTTGGCCCTCCCGGAGCCGGGAAAGGTACTCAGTCGAAAAAACTTATTGAAAAATACGATTTGATCCATCTTTCAACTGGGGATTTGCTACGCGGCGAAATTGCACAGGGTACAGAATTGGGTTTGGAAGCCAAAAAATTAATGGATGACGGAAAGCTTGTTCCGGATGCCGTTGTTATTGGTATGATCAGCAATAAGCTTGATGCTAATAAAGATGCCAAAGGCTTCATTTTTGACGGTTTTCCACGTACTGTTGCACAGGCTGAAGCTTTGGATCAGTTATTGGAATCAAAGGAATCGGCAATATCTGGCATGACAGCGCTTGAGGTTAACGATGATGAGTTGGAGCGCCGCCTGTTGGAGCGTGGTAAAGAGTCTGGTCGCCCGGATGATGCTAACCCGGAGGTGATCCGTAAACGCATTAAAGAATACAATGATAAAACTGCTCCCGTAGCCGGTTTCTATCAAACTCAAAATAAGTTTCAGAACGTTAACGGTGTAGGCTCGGTAGATGAGATCTTCGGTGCTATAGTTAATGTAATAGAAGAGTATAAAAAATAGTCTTAAAGTCTTAAGACCGAAGGTCAGTAAAGTCCGCAAGTTAGGAGCGTTGAATTTCTTAACTTTGCGGACTTTATTAATTTTCGGTTTTTTAGTTCAAATAAAAAATTATGTCGCAGGGTTCCAATTTTGTTGATTATGTAAAGATCTGTTGCCGCTCGGGCCACGGAGGTGCGGGTTCTGCCCATTTGCACCGTGATATATTAACTTCAAAAGGCGGTCCCGATGGTGGCGACGGGGGCCGAGGGGGCCACGTTATTGTAAAAGGTAACGCTCAGCTGTGGACCATGCTGCACCTCAAATACCGTAAACACGTAATTGCCGGCGACGGTGATTCGGGCGGTAGTTCATTGCGTTCAGGCAAAACTGGCCGCGACGAAATATTAGAAGTGCCTCTTGGTACAACTGTAAGAAGTGCCGAAACAGGTGAAGTACTTTTTGAGATAACTAAAGACGGAGAGACAAAGATCCTAACCCCAGGAGGCCGTGGTGGTTTGGGTAACTGGCATTTTAAAACATCAACCCAACAAACTCCACGCTTTGCCCAACCCGGCGAAGATGGCCGGGAAGACTGGAATATTCTTGAACTTAAAGTACTGGCCGATGTTGGTTTGGTAGGTTTCCCTAACGCAGGTAAATCAACTTTGCTTTCGGTAGTATCGGCTGCAAAGCCTGAAATTGCCGATTACGCATTTACCACACTGGTGCCTAATTTAGGCATTGTATCGTACCGCGGCGGGCGTTCATTTGTAATGGCGGATATTCCGGGTATTATTGAAGGGGCATCGCAGGGAAAAGGTTTAGGGTTTAGGTTCCTGAGGCATATCGAGCGCAACTCGGTATTGCTGTTTATGGTACCTGCCGATACATCGCGCAGCATAAAAGAAGAATACAGTATCCTGTTGCATGAGCTGGAAGAATATAACCCCGAACTGATGCACAAGCCGCGTGTGCTGGCTATCACCAAAACCGATATGCTTGACGATGAGCTGCAGGCCGAAATGAAAAAGGAGGTCCCCGATGGGATCCCCTCTATATTTATATCATCAGTAGCCCAGAAAAATATCGATCAGCTAAAAGATCTGCTCTGGAAAGAGATTAATGCGAGCGTTATTTAACAGCCGTTTAAAAAAGTTAAAAATAGAATAGAAAAAACGTCATTGCGAGGTACGAAGCAATCCCCGATAAGCAGAGCCGCTCTGTATAGTTTGGGATTGCTTCGTACCTCGCAATGACGTTTTCTATTATAGATTTCAATATCGAAGAGCAATCATCTTACTTCGCTTCCCACAAAATATATGCATTGCTCAGCATTGTCATCTTAAACCCTTTATAACCCGGAAAGCATTTACGCAATATAGTTGATTTGGGCCCGATATAATCGGAAGGCAAAACGATATACAGCGGACCGGCATGGCCTTTATATACGTATTCGTCAAAATCAATTGCTACATCGGGGCCGATGGCCTCAACTGCTATGGTACGGTTATGTTCAATCTCCAGGCTCAGATCGGGGCTGGTAAATACAAAAATGGCGTTGGTATTTTGCCTGTCCAGGTTGCGGATATAGTTTAACGACGGCTGATCAATAAATAACTGTGCTATCCCCGAATAGCCGTGTGCGCTCGTGTTTTTATTTTGAAAATAGCTTGGTACAAAATATTTATAGCTTGAGTAGGCAATAACGAAGCACACAAAATAAAACAGGTATTTGTAACCGCTTTTCAGCCCGCTTATCAAATAAATGATGCCTGGGGCAACGATGAGTCCGATGAGCCTTAAATGCCTTGCTTCATATGAGATATTAGCCTGCCTCAAAAATGATTGCCCGAAAAACAACACCATTACCACATAAAAAACCACCAGTAGCAGCACGTAATTTTTGTAGGGAACCTTTTTTACGATAAACCAGATGAGTAAAATGCTTAACGCTGCGCAAATCAGCACAATTATTATCCCCCAAAAGTAGGTAAATATGGGAGGATCGTCATGAAATAACAGGCCATTGGTTAAATCATCTATCGAAAAAGCCGTTAATATCGGTGATGCCAGCGGAAAGCCAAAAGTTTCCCATGCCAGCTTTATACTGCCATGTACTGTTGATGGGTTACCTCCTTTAGAAAGATAAAAATGACTGATTGTAAGCAATGAAAGTACTGCCGGAATACCTATCCACAAGCCATTTTTTATCCAGCCGGAGATAGCCTTTGTACCTAATGAAAGCCTAAACCATAAAAAACAGCAGCCGGCGGCAAGCATCCACAAAAAGGATGATTTACAGATAAAACCAATGATACCTGCAACAAAAATGAATACAGCCAGTTTCCAACTGATTTTTTCTATTGCTATACAGCCGTATAAAAACCAGCCGGTGTAGCCAAAAAGCAGCACCTCGCCGCCATTATAAAATACATATGGTGTAAAAAACGATAGTTGAATTACAATGAACAGTACGCTCAGCGCCGAGATCATTGGGGTAAAGCCAGCCTTTTTAAAGAAATAGTAAAAGCCGAAAATACCTGATAAGGAAAACAGAAGCGTGACTATAGAAGAGGCCTGACCGGTGTTAACGCCCAAAATAAGCTTAAAAAAATAAGGCACCAGGTATTGCCCCGGCGACCACCACGATAAAAATTCTGACGTGTTTTTGCTGATATCATTCTGATCGGGTTTTACGACGATGTTGAACGCCGAGCCCAACTCCATTGAGCGCATTACCTGGAAGCCTTTGCTCGGATCGGGGTAAATGGCCGCGGGGGCTATGATCAGCATAATACCCATAATGAAAACAATCCCGCTCATAACCAATAAAATGATCTGGTGGGGTTGTAGTTTTTGTTTCAGCATAGCGTTATTTTAAGCAGATGATTGTATAAGTTTTAATTGATTTCCCGTTCCCTGATCTTTACTGCAGGATTACCCTGGTAAACGCCGTAAGCCTCCAGGTTTTTTGTGGCGATAGAACCGCTGGCCAGTACAGCATGCGATGCAGCTGTTATACCCGGGGTTACCATAGCCCCGGCACAGATCCACACGCCATCTTCCAAAATTATGCCTTTGGTTATCAAATCAAAGGATGTTTTTTTGTAATTGTGACTGCCTGTTAACAACACCGCCCCCTGCGACAGGCACACGTGTGCGCCTATTTGGATCAGCACCAGGCTATCTATCCATACGTTTTCGCCTATCCAGCTTTCGTTGCCTATATGCAGGTTCCATGGATATTTGATGTTTACACAAGGCTTGATAGTTACGTTTTTACCAATTTTTGCGCCAAACAGCCTCAAAAAAAATACTTTAAATGCGCTTGACGGTATAAAGCTTGTTTTAAAAAACAAGGCATTAAAGTAATACCAAAAAATACGCTTCAATGCGTTGCCGCCGGGATTATAAGGATGATTATTGTAGGTGGCAAGATCAGTTCTGGACATCGGTACCGGCAAGCTTATCGTTACGTTTAACCCAAATATAAAGGCTAAACGCAATAATGATGTAAAGTATAATATTGAAAATGGTGTGATGATCAATTATCCGGTTGGCCTTTTTTGACCAAAAGATAGCCAGTAAAACAAAACGCAATACGTTTAAAAGTTGGATAACTAAAATCCCTGAAACGAGGAATACCAATTTTGATCGGAGCGGAGATGGATAGGCCAGCACAAAGGCCGAAAAAAAGCTGATCAATCCTAATCCCAGGCAGCTGTAAACTATGGCCAGTGTTCCTTTGCCTGCAACCAGTAATTCATAATTGTTATCTATTGCTGCATAGCCAAGCCACTTCAGGACCGTTACGCTGCAATCTAATAAGAGTTGTCTTAAGGCTGCGATATAATTTAGATGTTCGGCTAAAAATAGACTGTAATTTCCGCCGGGACTGGTTATACCGAAAAAGAAAATGTTGAAATTATAAAAAATGGCAAACAGCAATATGAACAACAGCATAAACCGTGTTGCCGGATTATTTAAAAAAGCGGGGCGCTTCATTATTTTTTGTTCTCCTTTCGTAACTCATAAATTTTAGCATCGATCAAAAACCTAAACCAAAAACCCTGTAAAAAATGGAATACCAGCCCGGTTTTTCCATCTAAAAAACCAAGCTTTATAAAATATCTTATCGTGAAATAAATTACAGGCCTTACAAATAAAGGGAACGCTTCGTACCTTTTTTTCATATACCGACGGCGTTCCATCGGGTTACCAAATAACCGTGGATGTACCAGTTTGCCATCATCATCAATAACCGGCACGTTTTGCTGTTCAACAAGATATTGAGCTTCCAGCGTTGCCCAATGGTTGTGCCTGCCGATGAAACTGGTGAGCGAATCGGTTATCACATCAATAATATCGGCTTTAAGTACCTGTGTTTTGCCGGTAACTTTAAAATGCTGATCGTACAGTTTTTCTTCGCAACGCCCGAAACCCCGCCTGAACAGGTTGGCATGATAGGTAGGATAATGACCACCATATTTGATCCATTTACCCATAAACATAGTACGCCTGCTGATCAGGAAGCCATTAGTTTCGACGTTTACAGGCTTGTTGAAAACATCATTAAGCTGAACCGCAAGCTCGGCTGTTACCCGGTGATCGGCATCAAGGTTTAGCACCCAGGTGCCTGTTAACGGCAGGTTATCAAGTGCCCAGTTACGTTGTGCTGCATAGTTTTCAAACGGGTGGTTGAAAATATTTTGAGTATATCTTTGGCAAATCTCCAGCGTATTATCGGTTGAGCCCGAATCAACAATGTAGATATTAGCATGGAGGGCCACTGCACTTTGCAGGCAGTCGCCGATATTCTTTTCTTCGTTAAAAGTTAAAATGATAATATCCAGGCTTTCGCTCACTTGAGTTTGGCTTTAATGATCATGCTCATCCAAAAATAAGGGAACCTGCCGCAGCCCCTGAATGCTGTTACCTCAAAGCCATGTTCATTCAAAATCTGGGTCAACGTTTTAACCGACCAAAATTTGATATGCCCACCTTGCCATAAAGGGCTGATATGGTTGTCCCATTTATTTAAAATACTTAAAAACAGGTTTTTTAAATAACCGTGATATGGGGTTGATATGATGAGCTCGCCTTTTGATTCGCTTAAAACATCGCGGCAAAGGCGTATAAAAGCATAGGGATCATACAAATGCTCAATAACCTCGGTTGACATAATGGTGTTAAACTGCGTATTTTTCAATGGCTCCGGTAAGCCCTCAATCGAAAGATCGTGTACGAAAAACCTGCCGGGGTTTATTTTATCGGCAATGGCAATGCCTGGTTTGGATGCATCTATACCGTACGCATTAAAGCCCCTGGCCAGTAAATAATTTACCAGGTGACCGTTTCCGCAACCGAGGTCAAGAATACTGCTGTTCGTATCTTTATTTAATAACGACATAAGCGGTTTCTCGAGCTCCTTAAATACATGGCAGGGACTTGCGTCGGGATAATCGTAATCTTTATAGGCGCTCATGCGGTTGTTATTTGCAGGTACATATTTATATATTTTTTCTTTAGTGCGCCCCTTTTTTAATCATAGAGACCAGTTGCCAGGGTTCAAACCTGTTTTAAAATTTTGGAGCTTATCAATACTTTATGAATAAGCAGCATACTGATATAGCTCCAAAAAATGGTGTTGAACAAAAACTCAAAACTGATACCGCGCCACATGATCTGGAACAGGCCCGAAAATATAAGCGCCGTACCTAATATATACCCCCCAAAAAGCTTTTCGGCTTTAACGGCTATCAGCTGAGCGAGGGCTCCATAGGCAAAAAGAAAGATAAAGATCCCCCAATCGCCACCCGATAGGTAAGCATCAACAATATAAGCGGGTTTGGCAGATACGGTAGAGTTGCGGTTAACCACCCCGGCATCATAAACGCGCTGCATGATCAGGTCTTCGGTAATTGGCTTTGAGGGCCATAATGCCCTCGGCACCAAAGCTATGGCCGATTGTGTAACGAGATCCGTACCGTAAAAACCAACATTTTTAGGTGTCGACTGTACAAATCGGGTAAACATATCGATTTCGCTTAAGCGATATACCAAGAAATCCCAGTTGGTTTCTTCAACATCACTGTTATCGCCATTCAGTGCGGCGTCAAGTGCCAGTTGCGAGGCTTCGTCACTATTACTATCACCATTCCAGGCGTTGGCCCTGAAAATATGGTTATACGTTGGTAATACAGTAAATAATAAAAAAATGATAGGAATAAAGGTGATGGCTACCAGCTTTTTATAGGTTGGGTACAGGAAGATGCCCAAAACCAGTACGCTGATAATTATAGGTTCCTTAAACCCAGATGTAAGCGCCTGGTAAAAGTTAAAGGCATATAGTAAAAAACAGATGAGTGTATTAGCCGATTTTTTTAACGGTATGGCAAAAGCCAGCGCCAGGGTACCGGCAATAAAACTTAACGCGCTGAACTGATAATAAAATTGCGAAAGCCCCGGAATAGCAATAAATAGCAGCGATAGCGGAAAACTGATAATGGCCAGCATCATGAGCAGGTTTGCCAGTTTTTCGGTTTCTATGTAGTATTTTTTAGTTACAGGATAGTTCATGAAGATAAGTACGCCCGTTGCAAAAGAAGCGTGCCCAAGGCAGTAATAACGCTGGCACTGGGCAATTAAGCCTAATGTATCCTTATCATTTAGCGTATGGATAAATACGTGCTTAAAATTTTCATAGCCAAGGGTATTCATGAAAAAGAAGATGGATGTACAGCACATGTACCCCGCAAAAATTATCTGGATGATAAATAAAGGCCTCATCAACTGTTCGGCAATGGGGCGGTCGTTAGGGATTGGGCGTACCCAGCCGGTAAGCGTGATCAGGAATATAAAAAATGAGCCGCCCCATGCAATAAAATAGGAGAGTACACTATCGCTTTTACAGGCGAGCGCCAGCAGCCATGGTATAAATAGTACTATGTACCGCTCTATCGATTTGCTTTGCTGTTGCATTTATCAACTAATTGTTCAATCGCATCCACCTGTTTGTTAAAGCCCCACTCCGCAATTATTTGTTTGGAATGCTGCCCCATTGTAAATAAAGCGGTTTTATTATGTTGAAGCAATGTTTTTAATTTGATTTTAAGGTCGGCAGGATTCCCGGCATTAAAGATCAAGCCATTTTCATGATCCTTTACCAAATTGGTACCGGCGCCAACCTTGTTTGATATAAGTATGGCTTTGCCGCAGGCCATAGCTTCATTTATAGCCAGTCCCCAGGTTTCGCCCGGGCCTTTTGAGGGGAGGCAAAAAATATCGCAGGCCTGGTATACCAAAGGCATATTGAGCTGATTTTGGAAATCAATAAAATGGATGTTTTTATGCTGATTGGCCTTGTTTTTTAGCTCTATCTCCAAAATGCCGTTTCCTGCAAACAGCAAATGCGTACCGGGTTGCTTTACATCGATAAATGCTTCAAGCAGCAGCAATGGATCCTTTTTATTCTCAAACTTGCCAGCAAACAGCAGGAGCTTTTCATCCTGAGCTATGCCTAACTGATTGCGTAAGGCAAGGGCTTCATCGGCTCTGTCGGCAGCAAAGCGGTCGTTATCTACGGCATGCGGTGCAAAAAACAATTGCGATTCTTTTAATCCGCATTTTTTAAAATAGGCCTTGTTGTTTGAGCCGGTATACAATGCATAATCAACGTGGTGGTAAACCCGCTTTAAAAACAGGCTTCGCAATAAAGATTTAATGCCACCGGTATCATCAAGCAAAGTTGAATCTCCCCGGAAAATAACGGGGATCTTGCCTTTAAAATATTTAAGGGTTTTAAGATGGCTTTTATAAAACCAGCCATACACCAACACGGCATCGGGCTGCCAGGTATTTATCTGGTTGATAAGATCCGGGTTGTTTATTCCTTTTGAATGGTGCGAACCCGGATCGGCCGAAATATTTTTTACCCATTCGTAAGGGTAGCCCCCAAGCAGCGGAATGTCCCAATTGATGTTTTTGCCAAAACCGGGATCAAACTTTTGAGCGCCGCCCTCGCCCCAGGTGTAAAATATCCTGATATTTATTTTTTGCCGTTCATGCAGCAGCTTAAACACCGGGGCGTAATATTGTATGGGGTGGGTGATAACTATGGCTAACTTTTTCATTCAGATGGTTTCGCCCATGATATTAACACCTGCCGCACTTTGCAGGCGGGAACTTATAAAATCAAGATGGCGGCAGTAAATGGTATTGTATTTGCCAAAAGTATCCAATTGGGTTAAAGCACGTTTAAACGGATCATAAGCAACAGCTTTAAACCCTTTTGACAGCAGGAGGCTGTGAATATCCTGATCGCTGAAACCGTACCGGCCGCCGCTGCCGTTAAGTTCGATGATAATGGCCTTCAACAGGGACGAATCAAGAGTGACTGTCATCCCTTTAAGCACTTCGGTTTCAAACCCCTCTACATCTATCTTGATAAGTGCAGGCTGTTGTGTGTTCAATAATGAATCAATTGCGATTATGGGTACAGTAACCGTGTTTTTGCCTGTCTCATCCCGGCCAATAACATGGTTCCCGGTATCTTCATCTGCCGAAAACCTGATCTCGCCTGCTGCTGCACCGGCACCTGCATTAATAAGCTTTACTTCATCCTGTAAATTATTAAGCCCGATATTACTGCTTAAAATATCAAAAGCTGCTTTAACTGGTTCAAGTGTAACGCTGTTGGCTTTTGTTATACCCGAGGCCAGTAAGGTATACGAGCCTACGTTTGCACCGATATCAAAAAAGGTATCGCCTTGCCTTAAAAAATGAAGTAAAAAGGCCATGTCATTAAACTCATGCAAACCGGTATATATATTACCGGTAATGCCGCTCAACCCCTTTGCAGCGTAAAATTTAACATCGCCAACAAAAGGTTTTATAATGAATTTCGACTTTGAAAGCCGCGACTGGGCCTGCCACCACACAAATCGCCATAAGGCTTTAGCCGGATGCTTTTTTCCTAAAGGGTGCTTTAAAATAAAGCCAACGGTTCGTTTAATGGCGTTCATCAATAATTTTATCAAATAAGCGGCACTGTGCCAGTGTCATTTCATATGCCGAATATTTTTTAACGGCATCGGTATTGTATTCAGCGGGTTTAAAATCGCCGTGGATTAACTGCTCAAAAAATGCTGACAGGCTTTCGGGGGAAATATTATCGTAATTATAAACATGCTCCACCCTGTATTGCTGCATAATAGGAATAGCAGAGCTTGCGGCATTAAATATGGCTAAAACCGGTTTCCGGGTAAGTAGGTAGGGGAATATTTTTGATGCTGTATATTTAGGATCATCCGATCCCGGGATAAAAAGCGCGTCGGCTTGCTGCAACGTGAGCAGAGTTTGATAGTAGCTGATGCGGTCGGTAATTTCTACCACATGTTCCGCAATACCATATTGTTTAGCAAGAGGTAATATAGTGGCTATCCCCTGCCCGGCGGGTGCATAACTGGTGCCTATGAAATAGAGTTTTATTTTGTTGAACAGTTCTTTATTGATATTCAGCCCGGTTTGCAATGCCTCAAACACCGGGCTGATGGCTTTATGCATATCCTTACCCCCGCGACCAATATATACCACATTAACAAAGTGGTCATCGAGTAAGCTTGTAAAAAGCTTTTGGTTATCCTTTGCTATTTGCAAGTCTGGTTCAAAGGCCCCGAATGTTATAGTAGCCGCCGGGATATGTTGAATTACAGGATAGCGTGATTTGAGTTCGTCAATGTAAGCGGAAGATACGCTGATGAGCCCATCCGCATTTTTTATGGCGATGGGTTCCAGGTATTTGTTTAAGCGATAGGCAAACCAATATTTAGGGGGCTGTTCGCTTTTAGGTTTGTCGATATAATAGTCAGAATGCCAGGGGTCCTGCATGTCGATGACGTAAGGAATGCCGAAGCGCTTTTTCCAGTATGCCCCCAATATACAAACCGGGAACTGTGTGGTTGAGAAATAGATCAGGTCAAATTTGTTATCCTTCAGCAAACGGTTAACCGTTTTGCGGTAATACCATAACGAGCGGATGGCGATACTACCCAACCCGATTTTTGAAGTTAGCGTTTTGCTCAACGCTTTTACTTTGTGAATTTTAAGATCCGGGGATACGCTTTGAAGCAATAATTCATCCTTTGCCAGGTCAGCGTATTGCTCATCAATGGTAACTACTTCGGTATCCCAGCCACAGGTCGCAAAATAGGGGAGGCTCATCCTTATACGCTGCATATCCGCCGCGTTTACCGGCGGGAAGTATGGCGAAATGATGAGTAGCCTTTTATTCAACGGTTATAGGTTTTCAACAAGGGTTAAAAACTTGTGGCTTTCGGTTTCCCAGTTTAATTCGATTTGGCCTAACTGATAATTTTGCAATCGGGTCTGATACAACGCATCCGGGTTTTCGAGGTAAAAGCTGATACAATCAGTCAGTGATTGCAGGTTGCTTTTCTGATACAGTTTTCCGGTACCAGGATATTGGTCCATAAAAAGGGTTTGCGCCTGCGTATCGCTTGCTATCATAGCCAAACCGCATTGAATATAGGTGAAGATCTTATTGGTAAGGCAGATATCCCTGTTTAAAGGCCCGCCAGTTTCGGTAGCCATACCGATATCAAACCTGCTTGCAAAGCTGAAGATCTCATCGGCACCAATGGGTTCATGAAAACAAAGTTGATCCGGGTTCAAATTAAGTGCAGCAGCAAGGTTTAATAGTGCCGCTCTGTGACCTTTATGGCAACTGCCTAACAAGTGTAGCTGTATATTGCCTTTAACAGCGGCCATTGCTTTAATAACATCTTCCAATCCCCGTTCGGACCCAATGGTTTGCGAAAACCAAAACAGTTTTAAAGGTTCATTGGCTTTATAATTTTGGCCGATGTTGAGCGCTGCTTTAGGAAACACATTGTTTACCACAACAGGCTTCAAATAGTCGTAGTCGCGTTGATAATATTCACCAATCAGCGGACTGGCAGCCGTAAAATAATTGACCTGGCCAAAATACTTTTCTTCAATATATTTATTGAGCAGGTAACTTTCATCATGCGTTGATGTGAACTGGCCCGAATGCATATCCTCTGCATCATAACCAACTTTAGCACCGGTATATTTTGCTGCCAGCACAGCGGCGGGCAGCGCGCCGAGATTGTGGGCTATATAAAGATCCGTTTTAATTTTTTTGGCGATGGTCAATGCTTCGGTATGGGTACGACTGATGGCGTTTTCGGGTATGCCGAAATGTCGGGTATATTTAAACAACAGCGTACTTAGCTTTTGACGGATGCGGGTTTTAATGTAGATAGCTTTTTGTTCAACAGGATCCCCACCGCAATAAATATACATGCCCGGATATTTTTCTGTTAAAGCTTTATCGGTTTTTTGCGCCCATTGCTGGTAAAAACAGCAGATCACTTTTACACTGTAACCAAGCTTGTGCATGGTTTCGGCCTCTTTAACCAGGCGAGGGTTGGTAGTAGGCTGGCCGGTAGTTATAAAAGTAATGTTTTTCAATTTTTGCCTGTTGCCAGTTGGTATAATTCTTCGTATTGTTTGGCCAGTACCGTGGCACTGAATTTTTGTTCGGCAACCTGCCGACAGGTTACCCTGTTGATACTGCCGATGTTGTTAATGGCGTTGGTTAGGTCTGCTTTAGTATCGCAAACAAAACCATTTATGCCATGACTTACCACCTCTGGTACTGCACCCCTTCTGAGACCTATAACCGGAGTGCCACATGCAAGCGCCTCGGCCATTACAATGCCGAAAGGTTCATCCCAGGTTACCGGCATCAGGAAAGCTTTTGAATTGCGGAGCAATTGATTTTTCTGGCTGTTGTTAACCGGGCCTATGTATTTGATTTGTTCACCATCAATATGTGGTTTTACCTGCTCATTAAAATATTGCTGATGTATCGGCTCATCAGGTATATTGCCTGCTATGACCAGTTTTTGATTTGTTTTTTTTGCTGTATGTATGGCAATAGCAGTACCCTTTTCCTGTTGGATGCGGCCTAAAAAAGTAAGCGGGGCATCAGCGGAAACATCGGCATTAAACTGATAATCGTTAATATCAACGCCATTGTAAATGGTAGTAACATCTGCAAAAGCACTGATCTGTCCGGCAATATAATTACTGCAGGCCGTAAACCTAAGCGAGTTTTTATGAGCTATGCTTACTGCCTTTTTTACCTGCGATATAGTGGGCGGCAATTGATAAGACACTATCTTGGGAATCCTGCTTAACATGAGCAAAGCAATATTGCTCATACGGCCGAAAGTATGTACAAGATCAAAATGCTGAAAAGTAATTTTTGAAGTAAGCCGGTTGATCTTCACCAAATCC
>Ga0163162_10004761_pt1 | contig 13096 bp, 12 predicted proteins | sample S55metaG_FD_115310 | JGI IMG/M metagenome (GOLD analysis project Ga0163162, IMG submission 115310) | Switchgrass rhizosphere microbial communities from Kellogg Biological Station, Michigan, USA - S5-5 metaG | ecosystem: Host-associated > Plants > Roots > Rhizosphere > Soil | place: USA...
CAAACAGAGCAGCAGCCCCAGACGGAACTCCCACGCGTCCTGAACGCATCGCACGCGACCTCTATTGTCGTCGGGATCATCATCGGAAGCGGAATCTTCCTTGTGCCCCGCGAGATGATGGCCGCTGTCGGGTCCTCCGGCATGGTCTACGCGGTCTGGATCGTTGGAGGCCTCCTCTCCCTGTTTGGAGCGATGACCTATGCAGAGATTGCAGCGCTGCGTCCGAAGTACGGCGGCGAATACGCCTTTCTCCGAGAAGCTTACGGCGATCTGACAGGCTTTCTATACATGTGGACATGGATCACGATTGCAAAGCCCGCATCCATCGCCACCATTGCCGCAGGTCTTGCCCGCGTTCTCGCAACGTTTTCCATCTTCCACTTCCTGACGCAGCCCGCCTTCGGGCCGCTGCTCTGGAGCCAGATCTTCGCCATCACCATGACCTGGCTGATCACAGCTCTCAATATCCTCGGCACCCGCAAATCAGGCAACGTGCAACTAGCCCTTACCTGGCTCAAGATACTGCTGATCGTCATAATCGCAGGAGTCTGCTTTGGAGCTGCGGGAAGCCATGGATCATGGCACAACTTCGCGACCGACTTTACCGGCGCACGAGGCGGCTTTTCCGGCTTCATGATCGCTCTGATCGCCGCGCTCTGGGCCTACGATGGCTGGAGCGACGTGACGCAGCTTGCCGGTGAGGTTCAGAAACCGCAGCGCAGCCTGCCGCTTGCGCTCGTCGGTGGAGTCGCGATCGTCGGTGCCCTCTACATGCTCACCAACGCGGCCATCCAGTACGTAATGCCCGCTGCAGCCATCGCCACCGCCGACCGTCCAGCCGCCGACGCGCTGCGACAGATCGTCGGCAGTTGGGGAGCCGGGTTTGTCTCGCTTGGAATGGCCGTCAGCATCTGTGCGACATTCGTCGGCTCATCGCTCTCCGGCGCGAGGGTCCCATTTGCCGCCGCGCACGACGGCCTCTTCTTCAAGCAGCTGGCTCACGTCCACCCACGGTTCGAGACGCCTTCCACGGCGCTGATCCTCCAGGCCGTGCTCAGCTCGCTCCTGCTGCTCGCAATTGGCCACTTCCAGGCACTCTTCTCGCTAGCCATCTTCGCAGAGTGGTTCTTCTACGCCCTCACCGCAAGCACTGTCTTCGTCTTCCGGCACCGGGAACCAAACGTAGCCCGCCCCTACAGCGTCTGGGGATATCCAGTCCTACCAGCACTCTTCATCGTCGCCGCGATGGTGCTCCTGGTCTTCTCTTTCGCAGATCAGCCTCGCAACTCCATCATCGGAACCGCGATCATTCTGCTCGGCATCCCGCTGCACTATTGGTTCCAGAGTAAAAGCCGCGCAACCTAACCGCTGCGGCTCATAATCGCGCGCTCGTACACGCGTACATACTCCTCGGCTGGCTTGTCCCAGGAGAAGTCCTGCGCCATGCCACGCTGCATCATTGCCGTCCACGCTTTCTTGTCCTGGAAAATCGCCAAAGCGCGGTGCAGAGCATCCAGTAACGTATTGGAATCGTAGCCCCAGAATTTGAAGCCGTTTCCTCCGCCATCTGGCAGCTCGTCGATCGAGTCCTGTAGACCGCCAGTGGCGCGGACAACCGGAACTGTGCCGTACTTCAGGCTGTAGATCTGATTCAACCCACCTGGCTCATAACGAGACGGCATGAGGAAGATGTCAGATCCCGCCTCAATCTTGTGCGCTATCACATTGTCGAACTTTACCTGCACCCGCATCTTTGACGGATAACGAGCCGCCACCTCCGGCAGCAGACGTTCGTAGTACTCCTCGCCGTTGCCGAGCATCACGAGTACCACGTCCTCCTGCATCAGCTTGTCGAGGATATCGACAATGAAGTCAAAGCCCTTTTGCGTCGCGAAGCGCGAGACCACGCCGATTACAGCGGTCTCATCGCCGATATCTTCAAGATCGAAGGCATGCAGCAGATCGCGGCGGCACTCTTTTTTCCCCGCGAGCTTTTTCGCGGAATAATGTGCGGCGATGTAAGGGTCTGTAGCCGGATCCCATTCGGAATAGTCAGCTCCATTGAGAATGCCAAAGAGATCGCCCGAGCGCTTCCGCAGCGTATCTTCGAGCCCGTTACCAAACTCTTCTGTCTGAATCTCCTGCGCGTAGGTTCGGCTGACCGTTGTAATCGCGTCGGAGTAGACGATGCCGCCCTTCAGAAAGTCCACCTTGTCGAAGTGCTCCAGCTTATCGAAGGTGAACATGTCCCACGGCAGCAATAGCGTCTCCATGGTTCGTGGCGGAAACCACCCCTGGTAGCCGGCATTGTGAATGGTAAGAACTGTAGGGACATGGCGGAAGACCGGATCAAAGTAATAGACAGATCGCAACATGACGGCGAGCATCGCCGACTGCCAATCGTGAACGTGGAAGATATCAGGGACTCCCAGCACCTTCGTCGCTTCAATGACGGCGCGGCAAAATGTGCCGAAGCGCTCAGCGTTGTCCGGATAGTCACCAGACGGAGTCGCATAGAAGCTCTCGCGATCAAACAGCTCCGGGCAATCGACAAAGTAAATCTGTACGCCAGAGGCATTGCCGCCATCGAGAATCCGAACGAAGCGGTTGTACGAAGGAAACGGAACGGTAACGCTCGCAAGTACGACCGGAGCATTGGGGACCATCTTCGCTACCTGCCGGTAGTACGGCACAAAGGTCTGCACCTTGTGCCCCATCTTTGCCAAAGTCTTCGGCAATGCGCTGACGACATCGGCCAGCCCTCCGGTCTTCGCCCACGGAGCGCACTCCGAAGCTGCAAAAACAATATGCATGCACACACCTCTGCGTTGCGACCAAAACGTTAGTCTATACAAAGAGATGCAGGAACCACCTGCAACGCATCCACAGTATGAAGCGTAAGCCAAAACTCGGACAGAATTTCCTCGTCGACGACCGTGCGCGCCACGCGATTGTCGACGCGCTCGGCGATGTCAGTCAGCGGACGGTCATCGAAATTGGCCCGGGAAAAGGCTCTATTACCGAGCTTCTTGCACCCCGCTGCCGCCGGCTGATCGCCCTTGAGCTCGACCGCGAACTGGCTCCAGCACTCGCAAGCCGCTTCGCGAATCAGCCACAGGTCGAAATTGTCGAGATCGATGTTCTCAAAACCAACATCGCGTCTCTGGTCCCGACGGGCGAAACGGCTGACGTCATCGGCAACCTGCCCTACTACATCACTTCCGACATTCTTCTGAAGCTCTTCGCCGCTGGATCTGCGGGGCTGCTCTCACGTGCCATTGTTATGATGCAGCGCGAAGTCGCTGCCCGGGTCTCAGCTTCACCCGGTGTACGGGACTATGGCCTGCTCTCAGCAACCGCACAGATGAACGCCCGCGTCGACCGCCTCTTTGATCTCCCACCGGGGGCATTCTCCCCGCCGCCTGAGGTGTACTCAACCGTCCTGCGACTGAACTTTGCACCCCGATTTACCGAACTCGGGGTAGATCCAGCTGGCTTCGATCGCTTTTTGAAGCAGAGCTTCGCCCAGAAGCGCAAGACACTGGAGAACAACCTTCGGGCCGGGGGATATCCCTCCGAACAGATCGGAGCGGCGTGGCCTCAAAGCATCCCGAGACAGGCACGCGCTGAGTCCTTGGGACTGGAAGCTATGGCAGAACTTTACCTTGCGCTAGGGAAACGAAATTGAGCAGGCCTTTCAATGACCCTTGCTTGATGTGTCTTCAGCAAGCGCAAGAAGCTTCGCTGCACGCTCGCGCACCTTCTGCATGAGCGCATCATCCGCAACGATCGACGTCAGAGAGGACGTGATATTGCCAATCTCAAGCGCACGCTTTTCCTCAACCTCGTGGATGAGGACGTCCATCTCGGAGTAGAGGCCTAGTCGGTCGTAACGGTGCAGAAAATCCAGCTTTCGCCCCTCGTCCATCGTGAACGCGACCCCCTGAAATGTCTCCGTGATCTGCGCCACCTGCTTGTTCTCGGAGTAGTTGTATAGGCACGAGCCGTTGCCGTCCGGGCCCGAATAACTCAGGCTTTTCTTGCCGGTGTTGGCGATGTTCTTTAACTTCGTCTCGCACGCAATATTAAAGTAGTCGAGCGAACGGGCGGTCTTAAAGATTGTCTCCGTAGTAGCCTGGCTCAGCCTTATCGGTCGATTGATGGAACGCCCCGGCGAGGGTGCAGCGCCAGGGCCACCGCTCACGCCAGCCTCTTCGCCTTTATAGGTTCCGGTTCCATCTTCGTGAATTGCAATCGTGAACTTCGGGACTGACAGGCCAGGGCGCTCCAGGTGAAAGCTCACCTCGGAAACCGGAGGGGCTGGTGAAGCCGCGGACGGCGAATTCGTCTGAGCGACGCTTGTAGAAGCGCACGCGATCAAAAACACGAGATGCGCCTTCACCTCGCGGCTCCTTGCAACGCCATCGTCTGCGCTGTGTGAATGTGGCAGATCGCAATCGCCAGGGCATCGGCGGCGTCTGCAGAGTCCGGGGCATGATCCAGTTCAAGCAGCCGAGTCACCATGAACTGCACCTGCTCCTTCGCTGCCAGGCCATAGCCAACAACAGAGCTCTTGATCTTCAGCGGAGCATACTCTGCAACCGGAAGTCCCGAGGTTGCAGCAGCCAGCATCGCAACACCACGAACCTGCCCAAGCTTCAGGGCTGACTTTGCATTGGCCGAGAAGAAGACTTCTTCGATGGCCACGATGTCGGGTTGATGAACTGCCATCATTGCTGTCAATTCCGCGTACACCTGGGCCAACCGCTGCGGGGTCTTCTCTTTCTTGTTCAGCCGAATCGTTCCGGCGGCGAGATGAACCAGCCGCGGCATACGTGCCTCGCAGTCCACCTCAACCACACCATACCCGGTGAACTCAGTCCCGCAATCGATTCCGAAGACACGCATGCGCGAAGTTTACTGCATTTCACCTTCTCTTCAGGCTAGCGAAGTTGAGTCTGTGTGACGAAACACATGGCTATCGTGAGATTCCTTCAAGCGGAGAGCTAGCTGTCGCGTATAGCTTCCGCGGCATTCTTCCTGCAAGAAAAGCCTGGCGCCCGGCAAGCACCGCGTGCTGCATAGCTTCGGCCATCAGCAGTGGATCCTTCGCCTGTGCAATTGCGGTGTTCATCAGCACGCCATCGAAGCCCAGTTCCATCGCCACCGTAGCATCGGAGGCCGTTCCCACACCGGCGTCAACAATAAGGGGAACTTCTGTGATCATCTCGCGCAAAATGCGAAGATTTGCCGTGTTCTGCAATCCCAGGCCGCTCCCAATTGGGGCGCCCAGGGGCATCACCGCAGCCGCCCCAGCATCAATTAGACGCTTCGCAAATACAATGTCATCAGAGGTATACGGAAGAACAGTAAACCCTTCCTTTGCCAGGACGCGGGTCGCTTCAAGGGTTGCTTGAATGTCCGGATACAGTGTGGCCTGATCTCCGATCACCTCGATCTTCACCCAATCCGATAGCCCAACCTCACGCCCGAGCCGCGCAGCCCGAATCGCCTCCTCGGCGGTGTAACAACCTGCTGTATTGGGCAGCAGAAAGTAGCGCCGAGGATCGATGAAATCCAGCAGGGACTCGCTGGTACGGTCGAGGTTCACGCGCCGCACTGCGACGGTCACCATCTCAGCACCGGAGGCCTCGATCGCTGCCTGCGTCTCCGGTCCGTCCTTGTACTTCCCCGTTCCAACGATAAGCCGCGACTGAAAGGCCCTGCCTGCGATAACCAGAGGTGTCATGGCCCCATTCTAAAACCAAAATGCGACGGCCCGCGCTCCATTGGAGCAGCGGGCCGTTGCCGGTGAACTGTTGAGATTGACCTGAGGCGTCCGTGCCCGGATCGACCTCGGCGGAGTACGTTCAGCGAGTTACTGAAGGTTCGCCAGGACTTGAGAGCAGGACGCTCTAAGCCTCAGTCACCTCACGTGTTTTGGTCGAGCTCGAACTGTCAATTTTCATAGGCTGGATCATCCTCCTTTCCCGTGTAGCTGCAGCGTACGCCTGACCACCGTCGCTGATCAAGTGCTGACATCTGCCAATACGTACATCTCCCGACACTAGCCCGGCATCGCAACACTAACGATGCAAGCGGCTAAAGTACCGCACACGCAACGAATCTGCCGTACGAAAGGTTCTCCGAGAAGATGAAACCTGCAACCATCATTGGAATCGTCCTTATCCTCCTGGGCATTGTCGGCTTTGCGACTGGCGGCCTCAGCTTTACCCACAAACACAAAGACGTAGACGCAGGCCCCATACAAATCTCCCACGACAAGACGGAGACCCTACCCATCTCACCCATCCTGAGCACCATCGCCCTGGTGGCGGGAGTAGGGCTGGTCGCAGTCGGAGCCAAAGCGAAATAGTGACGCTGCGGTTCCGCGAAGTCAATGGAGTTAGCTATAGTTAATCCCCAGATGTTTGACTGAGGGTTTTGGCTAAGCATGAAAGATTCCATTACGGTTTCGAAGGAAGACTATCTCAAGGCAATTCTTGAAGCAGAGTCGGAGGGCCAGCATGTCATCTCCGCAACACTGGCCCATTGGCTTTCTGTTTCGCCACCAGCCGTCACCATGGCTCTCAAGCGCCTCAAACGCGACGGCTATGTTCTCGTTAAGACGGATGGAACAGTTCATCTCTCCACCAAGGGCAGAGAGACGGCATACAAAACAGCGCTGCGTCACCATCTCATCGAGCGCATGCTGTCCGAGATCTTCGGCATGGATTGGTACCAGGTCCACGACGAAGCTGAACGCCTGGAACATGCCGTCTCACCAGCTTTTGAAGCAAAGCTGATCGAAAAGCTGGGAGAAAAAGGCACATGCCCCCATGGCAACGCCGTGCTGCCGGAGAGCCCGCAACGCCGCAAGAAACGCGGCTTGATTCCACTGTCAGAAGCAACCGAGGGAACCGACTACACCGTCTCAAGCCTGTATGAGCGCGATCCGAAGCTTCTGCTATTTCTGCACAAGCTTGGCATAGGCCCTCTGTCGCCCGTCAAGATCGTCTCGAAGAACTATGACGAGACGCTGAGCGTTATTACTCCGGCTGGGCCATCGACGCTCGGAAAGCCAGCGGCCGATAAAATCTGGGTGAAGGGTAGATAATCCTAAGTTCTCGATTTTTTATTAACTCCAGTTAACAAGCTGTGGCATACTCATGCTAAGGACACCCTTTCCTGCATGGAGACCACCACATCCATCCCTCTGCGGCGCGAGACAGAACGCCGGCCTTCGATGCCGGATATCTTCTCGACCGTCAGCGTCTCGCAGTCCAATCGGCTATGGCGCCGCGCCCTTGGATTTGTCGGCCCCGGTTTTCTGGTCGCCGTAGGCTACATGGATCCGGGGAACTGGGCGACCGACCTTGCTGCTGGCTCGCGCTACGGATACACCCTGCTCTTTGTCATCATGGCCTCGAACCTGATGGCAATTCTCCTGCAGAGCCTTGCCCTCAAACTCGGAATTGCCTCTGAACGCGACCTTGCGCAGGCATGCCGCGAGCGCTACAGTCGCCCCGTCAATATCGCACTCTGGATATTTGCGGAGATTGCGATCGCCGCCTGCGACCTCGCAGAAGTCATCGGCTCAGCCATTGCGCTACAACTCCTCTTCGGAATCCCGCTCATCGCTGGCGTCATCATCACCAGCCTCGATGTTCTGATCATTCTCCTGCTTGAGCATCGCGGCTTTCGCTATATCGAAGCCCTCATCATGGTTCTGATCGGAACCATCGCGGTCCTCTTCGGCATTGAAACCGTTCTCGCACGTCCGGAGTGGGGCGCTGTTCTCAAGCATCTCATCGTTCCCTCTGGCGAGGTTCTCTACAACCCCGAGATGCTCTACATCGCCATCAGTATCCTCGGGGCAACCGTGATGCCCCATAACCTCTATCTGCACTCGTCGATAGTGCAGACGCGCAACTATCCACGGACTACTTCTGGCAAACGCGAAGCGATACGTCTGGCCAACTTCGATTCGACCATTGCCCTTACCCTTGCCCTCTTCATCAACGCCGCCATTCTGATCGTTGCCGCGGCCGTCTTCCACCGCACGGGCCACACCGAGGTAGCCGAGATCGGCGATGCCTACAAGCTTCTCACTCCCCTGCTTGGATTCACTGGCGCCAGCATGATGTTCGCTCTCGCCCTGCTCGCGTCTGGCCAGAACTCAACCATCACAGGAACCCTGGCAGGCCAGGTGGTCATGGAAGGCTTCCTCGAAATTCGTCTCCCAAACTGGCAACGACGACTGATTACAAGATTGGTCGCTATCGTTCCCACCGTCATCGTCACGGCGCTGTACGGAAGTTCCGGCACAGGAAAGTTGTTGGTATTCAGCCAGGTCATCCTGAGCATGCAACTCAGCTTTGCGGTCTTCCCTCTTGTCCACTTCACCAGCGACAAAGCAAGCATGGGCCCCTTCGTCAACAAGCCATGGATCCGGGTGCTCAGCTGGGCGGTCGCTTTTCTCATCGCCGGTCTCAATGGCTGGTTGTTGCTTCAGACCTTCCGCTAATACGTTTTTCAATTCTGACTATCCGGAATGTTCTACAGACCGATGATTCTTACTCCGTTCATGCGGCAATCAGAAGATAGACGCATAAAAATGCGCTCGACTTCGTTCGTCTTTGCCCTCGGTTTAGCTCTTCAGATCATTGCAGCGCCCCTGCTGTCACAGCAGGTCGCGGCGGCATCCGCTCTGCCCGACGCACCGTCTACCGAAGCTCCCACCACGATCTTTCCTCACCCGGCAAACGCGCGCTACCTCATCTCCGGGCAGGCAAACATCATCTTTCAAGCACACGCACCGTTTCACTCACCCTACGACGGTCCAAACAGCCTGCAGAGTCGTGGAGAATACAAGACATCGCTAGTCGGCACACTCTTTCTCGGGTACCAGCTCAACAAGAATTCCCGCTATGCCACAGACGTCATCGCCAACTTCGAATCCGCCGGTGGTCGCGGCATCAGCCAGGCGCTCGGCCTCGCGGGTTTTACCAACCTCGACGTGGTACGCAACCCCAACCTCGGCTCAAAACCTTATCTCGCGCGCGTGCAGATTCACCAGACCGTCGGCCTTACCGACAAGCTCATCGAAGCGGAACGCACCCCGTTCTCCCTCTCCACGCAGGTGCCGGAACGACGCTTCGAACTCCACGTCGGCAAGATGAGCCTTCCTGACTACTTCGACATCAATGACATCGGTTCGGACAGCCATCTGCAATTCCTCAACTGGACCGTCGACAACAATGGCGCATGGGACTACGCCGCCGACACTCGTGGCTACACCTACGCTGCCGTCTTTGAGTATCACGATCACGCCTGGTCTGTCCGATACGCCCTCGCCGCCATGCCAACCGTCGCCAACGGCATCGACCTCGATTGGGCCTTTAGCCGCGCCAACGGACAAAACTTTGAGTTCGAGCTCCGCAAGCCCTGGTTGGGCCGTCTCGTCTCCCCCGAACGCAAGGGAACCGTCCGCATTCTAAGCTTCGTCAACCACGCCAACATGGGCCTCTACCGCGAAGCCGTCAACGCCTACCTCACAGGTCACGATCCCACTCCGGACATCGGAGAACATGCAAGGTTCAGCTCCGTGAAATACGGCTTCGCCCTCAATGCAGAGCAGGAACTTACCCCGAATCTCCGCCTCTTCACTCGCGTCGGCTGGAACGAAGGCCAGCACGAATCCTTTGCCTACACCGAAGTCGATCAGACCGTCGCGCTCGGCGGCGACTTCTCCGGCCGCGCCTACGGGCGCCCCAACGACAAGATTGGTCTTGCCTTCGTCTCGAACGCCATCAAGCGCGATCACCAGAACTACCTTCGCTACGGCGGCTTGGGGTTTCTGCTCGGAGACGGCGACCTGAACTACGCCCGTGAAGATATTCTGGAGAGCTACTACACGCTACACACCTGGCGAGGCCTCTATTATTCTCTCGACCTCAACTTCATCGACCACCCCGGATACAACAAAGACCGCGGCCCTGTCCTTGTAGAAGCCGTGCGCATGCACGTCGACTTCTAATCCTCGCCGTATACTTTTCCCGTGACCCCTCGCATCCTTTACGAAGCAATCGGCTTCCTCCTCGGCCTGATCTTCGGCAGCTTCCTCAACGTCTGCATCTCACGTCTGCCGAAGCACGAGTCGGTTGTTCATCCACGCTCGCGATGCCCTCATTGCCAGCATCCCATCCGCTGGTTCGACAACATCCCCCTAGTCAGCTGGGTGTTGCTTCGAGGGCGCTGCCGAGACTGCCAGCAACCAATCCCATCGCGCTATCCCCTTGTTGAACTCGCCTGCGGTATCTGGTTCGCCATCCAGGCTGCACGACTGTACACGGTGGTGCACTTCTACTTCTACGACCCGAGCCAAACCGTATCCTCGTCTTACGCTCCACTCGCGATCATCGCCAATGTCGCGGTCACCATCCTGGGCTTCCTGCTCATCGGCCTCATCGTCATGGATTGGCAAACCGGCCTGCTTCCCGACGCCTTCACCCTCACCGGCATAGCCGCCGGGCTTTTTCTCATCTGCACTCAGGCGATCTTCCTCGGTCCCACCGAAGACCAAATCGTCCTGACCCGCCCCATCCACATCACCAGCGCCGGCGCAACCACGAATCCGGGAAACGTTTTCCTTACCGGCCCTGAGGCTCTTATCGGCGGACGACTCCTTGCCGTAGTTGGTGTCGCGCTTTTCCTTATGGCCATTCGTTGGCTCTATCGAAAACTCCGCCATCGCGAGGGCCTCGGCCTCGGCGACGTCAAGCTCCTTGCCATGATTGCCGCCTTCCTCGGCTTCTGGCCAGCGGTCCTCTCTCTCTTCGTCGGCGCATTTGCAGCCAGCGTGTATGCCGTCTTCCTGCTCCTTCGAGGAAAGGCCACAGCAACCTCAAAGCTCCCTTTTGGCAGTTTTCTGGCCGCCGCGGGCCTCTTCGCAGCGCAGTTCGGCGACCGTGTCATCGATGCCTACTCACAGATGCTTCGATAGCCGCACAAAGGGCCGTTCAGCTTGACACTGGACAACCGCAAACTTAGAGTCAAAGATGGCCATGCAAACTTATCCCTACATCTGGAACTATCTGCCGCTTGTCCTGCAAATAGTGGTAGCTCTTGGCCTTGCATGCGGAATGGTAGGGATGTCGTTCCTCGTCGGCAAACATAAGAACTCGCGTACCAAGGCTGGCCCATATGAGTGCGGCATGGACCCCGTAGGCGATGCCCGCGGCCGCTTCTCCATCCGCTTCTACATGGTGGCGATGCTCTTTATCCTCTTCGACGTGGAAGCAGTCTTCCTGTTGCCCTGGGCAGTCATCTTCCGCCGCCTGCCCGCTATCACTGGCTCGAAGATGTTCGGCTTCTACGAGATGATCGTTTATCTCGGCTTCGTCGCCGTCGGCCTCTTCTATGTATGGAAGAAGGGCATCCTGGACTGGTCCAACGACAAGGGAGATCTCTAAATGGACGCCGCAATCCTCGACACCCAGGCCGTCTTCGATAAATTCCCCGACGAGCCAGCCCTCAAAGCACTCTCCGAACTTGCTACAGCCGCCAAGTATGATCGCGAAGAGCTGACCGTGACCGTCGCCCGCGAAAATATCATCGCCGCTTGCGAAGCCCTCAAGTCGGCAGGCTACAACTTTTTCGAGGATGTCACCGCTGTCGACTGGTACCCCTCCGAGCCTCGCTTCCAGATCAGCTACAGCCTCCTGTCGCATTCGCTGAAGCGCCGTCTCCGCCTCACCGTTCGACTCGCCGGCGATGACGCCTCTCTCGACAGCATCACCGGAGTTTGGCCCGCGGCTAACTTCTATGAACGCGAGATCTTCGACCTCTTTGGAGTTCACTTCGGCGGCCACCCGAACCTGCGCCGCATCATGATGCCCGAGGACTGGCAAGGTCATCCTCTGCGCAAGGATTACCCTGTGGAGGGCTACCGCTAATGTCACCCATCGCCGCTCCCGACATGATCAATCCCGGCGTCGAAGACGTCCTCGCTGACGCAGAACGCCACAAGCACGGTAACGATCCCATCGCCGATCAGACCATGATCATCAATATGGGGCCGCAGCACCCGTCCACTCACGGTGTGCTCCGCCTCGTGCTCGAGATCGACGGCGAGACCGTCGTCTCCCTCGCCCCTGACATCGGTTATCTGCACACGGGCATCGAGAAGACCTGCGAGGCCAAGTTCTACCAGCAGGTCGTTCCTCTTACCGACCGCATCGACTATCTCTCGCCGATGACCAACAACACGGCGTACTCGCTCGCCGTCGAGAAGTTGCTGGATCTGGAGATCCCGCCCAAGGCGCAATGGCTGCGCGTGCTCTTCAACGAGTTGATGCGGATCAACTCGCACCTTGTATGGCTCGGCACGCACGCCATGGACATCGGCGCTCTCACCGTCTTTCTATACTGCTTCCGCGAGCGCGAGCAGCTAATGCGCATCTTCGAAGCCGTCAGCGGCCAGCGGATGATGACCAGCTATATTCGCATCGGCGGAGTGAGCCTTGAACCGCCGCTGGGTCTCTTCGACTCGATCCGAACCTTTCTCCTCGACTTCCCCTCCAAAATCCACGAGTACGAGACCCTGCTCACCGGCAATCCCATCTGGATCAACCGCCTCAAGGGTGTCGGTTACATCTCGGCCGAGAACGCGATCGCCCTCGGAGTCACCGGCCCCTGCCTGCGCGCCGCCGGCATCGACTTCGATCTACGCCGCGACATGCCGTATTCGAGCTATGAGAAGTTCCAGTTCAACGTGCCCGTTACAACGGAGAGCGACGTCTGGGCCCGCTACGTCCTGCGCCTGCAGGAGATGCGAGAGTCCGTCAAGATCTGCCTGCAGGCTCTCGACGGCATGCCCGAGGGTCGCATCGTTGCCGACGCGCCCAAGATCATCCTTCCCGACCGTGAACAGATGAAGACCCAGATGGAATCCCTCATCCATCACTTCAAGATCGTGACCGAAGGCTTTGGTGTCCCAGCCGGTGAGGCCACCAGCTCCGTCGAAGCACCGCACGGCATGATGAACTACTACGTCGTCTCCGACGGCACCTCCAAGCCGTACCGCGTGCACATG
>Ga0163162_10004762_pt1 | contig 13094 bp, 15 predicted proteins | sample S55metaG_FD_115310 | JGI IMG/M metagenome (GOLD analysis project Ga0163162, IMG submission 115310) | Switchgrass rhizosphere microbial communities from Kellogg Biological Station, Michigan, USA - S5-5 metaG | ecosystem: Host-associated > Plants > Roots > Rhizosphere > Soil | place: USA...
CCCTTTTTTATTTTTTCCATATCGGTCCTGGAAAAAGACAATTGGTGATCGGTTTCGTAGCTGTCCAGCAAAATATCGCTTATTGCATTGGAAGTTATTTTTCCCTGGTAAAGAAAAAGAGTCTCAGGGTTCACATCAACGATCTTAAAGTAACGTACCCGCGTTCTACCCTGGATATTCCTGAATTGAATTTTGTAGATGTCGCCGATTTGGGGAGAACCGAAATAAAGGTCGACGGATTGATCCCGCTCCGTTTTTACATGCCTGATATAAACAAAAAGAAATGCAGCAAGGAGGATGGCAATAAGGATGGCGCGTTTCGGGTAACTCATAGTTTTAAACCTTAAACCTTGAACCTTGAACTTTGAACTTAAGCAAGAGATGCAACAACCAATTCTGCAATGTCCAGCACCTGTACAGCATCTTCTTTTTCTCTGCCCTTAACGCCATCGGTAAGCATGGTATTGCAAAAAGGGCAGGCGGCAGCAATGGTTTGGGCGCCCGTTGCAATCGCTTCGTCAGTTCTTTCCCAATTGATTCTTTTGGTGCCTTTCTCTTCTTCTTTGAACATTTGCGCACCACCTGCACCGCAGCAAAGCCCTTTACTTCTGCAACGTTTCATCTCTACCAGTTCTGCATCCAATGCTTCCAACACTTTTCGCGGTGCTTCATAAATGCCATTCCCGCGGCCGAGGTAGCAACTATCGTGATAGGTAATTTTCTTGCCTTTAAATGAATCCCCATCCCGGAGTTTAATTCTGCCCTCATCAATCAGTTGCTGCAGAAATACGGCGTGGTGGATGACTTCATAATTTCCGCCGAGGTCGGCGTATTCGTTTTTGAGGATGTTAAAACAATGCGGACAGGCCGTGACAATTTTCGTAACCTGGTAATTGTTTAGCGTTTGAATATTCTGGTAGGCCATCATCTGGAACATGAATTCATTGCCGGCACGCCGAACAGGATCGCCGGTGCACATTTCTTCAGCTCCCAGTATCGCGTAACGAATGCCCGTTTTGTCGAGTATAGTGGCAAATGCCCGGGTTATTTTCTGGGCGCGCTGGTCAAAGCTGCCTGCGCATCCCACCCAAAACAATACATCGGGTTTTTCGCCCCTGGAAAAGAGATCGGCCATAACGGGAACATCCATGCTGATTTTTTTGTAAATCTAAAAGAAAATTGATTGCCTTACCAGCTCCGCGAAAATCCTTTTACCTTCATGAACAATTTAAAGCACAGTGGTGGACGATAATTTACTCCTGATCAGGAACTACGACCTGTGGTCGGAACTTAGCGATGAAGAATATGACGAATTGAACGTAGTACACAATTTCCTGGAGGCCAAGAAAGGGGAATACATTTATTTTGACTCTCACTTTTTGAACAAGTTATTTTTTTTGAAGAAAGGGAATATCCGGATTGGCTACATCGATGAAAGTGGCCAGGAAGTGATCCGTGAAATCATTCAAAAGGGGGAAGTGTTTGGCCAACTCAGCCTGGAACGGAACAACCTCAACGGCGAGTTCGCCCAGGCCCACCGCGCAGATGTGAGTTTGTGCGCATTCAATATTGAAGACTTCCAGAAAATTCTGGAAAAGAAACCGCAGATTGCTTTGCGCTTCAGCAAGCAGGTCGGTCATAAATTACAGCACCTCGAATTTCGCCTGGCTAATTTGTTGAACAAGGATGTGAAGTCGAGACTCATTCATTTTTTCTTCATGCTGATCCGCCGTCCGCAAAAACCGGACACCGATTTGGTGGACATGCCCAATTATTTAACACATGAAGATATCGCGCACCTCATTGGATCTTCACGTCAAACCGTTACTACACTTGTAAATGAACTGGAGCAGGAGGGGTGTTTGCAGTTTTCGCGCAAGCGCATCCTGATCCCAAGTGTTAAAAAGCTGCAAAATCGGCTCAATGTCAAATAGCCGACATGGTGCGTAGCTTCCCCCGGTTAGCTTTGCATCCATTACAACATCATCTTGTCATGAAATGGTCAACTATTTTTCCCTGGATTCTTCGCATACTCGCGGCGCTCATCTTGCTGCAAACCTTGTTCTTTAAATTCAGCGGAGCGGAAGAATCCCGCTTTATTTTTTCCCAACTGGGTATGGAACCCTGGGGAAGAATCGGAACAGGTGTGCTGGAATTGGTTGCTTCTGTTCTCCTCTTAATCCCCGCCACCACTGCTATCGGCGCTGTGCTGGCGCTCGGGTTGATGGGTGGCGCAATATTTTTTCACTTAACCAAATTGGGCATTTCGGTGCAGGGCGATGGAGGCCAATTGTTCTACTATGGACTGACGGTTTTTGTATGCAGCTTGATACTGCTGTTGATGTATCGGGCCCAGATTTTTGATTTGTTTAAGAAGTCATCTTTTTAAACTATGTCCTGCCTGCGCGGGTCGAATGCAGGTAAGGCTTATTTTTGTAATTCAATGTGCTAACAATGAAAGGAATTATGTTCATGGCCCTGGCGATGGGAACACTGTTGACAGGAATGGCTCAGAAATTAACGCCCTCCGCCGAAGGGACGACGGTAAAGTTCACCATTAAAAACTTTGGCGTAAACACCGAGGGAAGCTTTACCGGACTGGAAGGAGACATCACCTTCGACCCTGCAGATCCCGGTACCGCCAGTTTTAATGTGAGCATCGACGCGGCCACTGTGAATACAGGTGTTGAAATGCGTGACGGGCACTTACGTAAATCGGAATATTTCGATATTCAAAACTATCCCCGCATAAAATTCGTATCTACACGAATAGCAAAAGGAAAAAAAGAAGGCGCCTATTCTGTCACAGGGAATTTGACGATCAAGGATGTGACCAAAGAAATAACCATTCCATTTACGGTCGCTCCAAAAGATGGAGGATTCCAGTTTACCGGTGAATTCAAGGTAGACAGAAGGGACTACGGTGTAGGAGGCGGCAGTCTTACATTGGGCGATAATGTGAACATCTCGCTGTCAGTTTTCGCAAAAAAATAATCGTTATATTGAAGCACTAATCTCCAACAATGCAACAGTTACAGCAAGCCATAAACTCGGTATTTGTGCAGTTGTCGGCCACCCTCGAAAACCTGTCGACAGAACAATATGCGCAACCCTGTACGCGCCTTTTCGGAAATACCATCGGCCAGCATGTTCGCCACATCATTGAATTGTTTCAGTGCCTTGAAAATGGATATTCGGTAGGAATTGTGAATTATGAAAAAAGAAAGCGCGACACTGCAATAGAGTCTGATCCCGTTTTAGCCTGCGGCCTGCTAAAATCGATTTATGCCGGCTTAAACAGGCCAAACAAAGCCTTAAGTTTAGAGGCGGGTTATGATGAACATCTTACAGACTGCGTCTTAATACAAACCAATTACGAAAGGGAGATCGCCTACAATCTTGAACACACCATTCACCACATGGCCCTGATCAGAATAGGTGTTACAGAAGTTTCATCCCTTGTTGTGCCCGAAGAATTCGGCATGGCACCTTCAACCGTAAAGTATCGCAAATCATGTGCACAGTAAGTTTCATTCCCTGGAAAGGCAAAACATTCATTTGCTCGAACAGGGATGAAAAAACGGCCCGGATCCGCGCCAGGCAACCACTGCCATATCACGGTAAAACGGGCACGATTGTGTATCCCAAAGATCGCCAGGCGGCAGGCACCTGGATCGCCGTTCATGAAAATGGCAATGCAGTGGTGTTGTTGAACGGTGCATGGACAAACCATACGCGCCGGAAATCATATCGACAAAGCAGGGGCCTGGTGTTGCTTGCACTAATAGACAGCGAAAATCCGCTACAAGGTTTTCACGAAACAGACCTGGAAGGCATCGAGCCCTTCACCGCGATTATTTTCCAGGACCAGGAACTATTTGAATGCAAGTGGCATGAGCCGAGAAAAGCAGTGGAACAGCTCGACGCGACGGTTCCGCACCTATGGTCGTCGGTAACCTTGTATGATGAAAAAGTTTCGGCAAAACGACAAGCCTGGTTTGAAGCCTGGTTGGTGGGTCGCCATTATTTTTCCCTGGACGAAGTATTGCAATTTCATCAGCAGGGAGGTGATGGAGACGTGAACAACGACCTCCTCATGAACCGGCCACCGGAACTGCGAACCGTTAGCATCACGGCCATGGAGATAATGACAGTTTCAGGCGCCATAAAATATTTGGATCTTCTGCACAACCGCAGTTATTTGCAGCAACTCAGGTTCACCAAATCTACGGTATCGCCATAATGAATGTATTCCAGCGCATCCTTCACCGGCCTTTCTTCATCAAATTGTTCAACTGGGAATATTGGAGTTTCAATGCCGTTTATATTTGGATATTGCCCATTTGGTTTGCTCTTTGTTTAAGGGTCCGTTCATTCTTCTTTTTTTCCGCGTCTAACCCAGGCATCGAAAACGGCGGCTTTCTATTGGAAAGCAAAATGAAAATCTACAGCCTCATTCCCCACGAATATTATCCAGCCACCATTTTAATAGAGCCAGGAGAAGTGCCGGAACAAATCGTATCGAAAATAAGGGAACAGGGTATTTCATTTCCGGCCATTGCCAAACCCGATATCGGCGCCCGGGGAAGGGGTGTTAAATTATTGCACAACGAATCTGAGCTGGTTCCCTACCTGGCCCATTTTCCATTTCCCATGATCGTGCAGAATTTTGTACCCTACGAGAATGAGGTGGGCATTTTCTATCATCGTTTTCCGGGGCAGGAAAAAGGGCGCATATCCGGCATCGTGAGCAAAGAATTTTTAAAAGTGGTAGGGGATGGCAAAAGTAGCATTGAAGAACTCTTGGGATTGAACAAGCGGGCGATATTGCAAATGCCCGTCCTCCGAAAAATGTTGGGACGTGAGATGCAAAGAGTATTGCCGGATCAGTTTGCTAAAATTTTGCTTCCATACGGCAATCACGCCCGCGGCTCCCTGTTCCTGGACGAAAGCGATAGAATTGATGAAGCACTGGAACGGGTTGTTGACCAGGTTTGCAAACGCATACCCGGTTTCTACTACGGCCGCCTCGATATTCGGTTTGAATCCTGGGAAAAATTAAAACGCGGGGAGGCCTTCTCCATCATCGAACTCAATGGCGCTGGCAGCGAACCCACGCACATGTACGATCCCCGGCACAGTTTATTCTTCGCCTGGAAAGAAATTGTGCGCCACTGGGTATTGTTGTGGAAGATCAGTCGCGCGAACCATCGCCTCGGCATTGCGTATATGCCTTACCGTGAGGGGCTGAAAATGCACCGCGATACCCGTGCTTACGATAAGCTGCTGGCAGCTGCGGGTGAAAGCGAATTGGAAGGGGCGGGGTGAGACAGGCGCAGCTTTACCAAAGCTTTGATATATTCGGTGCGGATTCCTGCATCCCAATTGTAGCGCATGCCACCTCTCCTGAAAATTGCTTTTACCGGAATGACGATCAGCTTTCTCGGCACGATTCCGCTGGGAACGCTGAATGTGGCCGCCATGCAGATTTCCCTAACCGACGGCATCCGGCCCGCGCTTTATTTTTCGCTCGGCGCTTTGCTGGTTGAAATCGCTTACGTGCGGGTATCATTGGTGGCGATGGATTGGGTCAGAAATCACAAGCGGATCTTCGTGATGCTGGAATGGCTGACCTTGTTGATCATTGTCGCGCTGGCCGTATCCAGCTTCGTGGCGGCCGCCAATCCCCATGGGGGGAAAAATGTAATTCTCTCCAATACCATGCACCGATTCTGGCTGGGCATGGCCATGAGTGCGATAAACCCCATGCAAATTCCTTTCTGGTTTGGATGGAGTACAGTACTTTTCAGTCGCAAAGTTTTATTACCAAAGAAGGATCACTATAATGCCTATATCGCCGGCATCGGCATGGGCACTTTTATCGGCCATTGTATTTTCATTTTTGGCGGACGGTTGATCGTGGAGAAACTAAATGCAAATGAAAATGTCATGCAATGGATCATCGGCGCTATTTTCGCGGTCACCGCACTGATACAACTGTGGAGAATGCTCAGGCACAAGGATCCCATTTCTAACATAGATACCGAATAATACCCCAACCAACAACGCATGGAAAGACAACTGAACAGAAGCCTTGGTCTAAACCTGGTGGTGGTAGTGGTGATTGCAAATATCATCGGCTCCGGGGTTTACAAGAAAGTGACGCCGATGGCGGCTGAATTGCATTCTTCCGGGTGGGTGTTGGTAGGATGGATCCTGGGTGGTATCGTGAGTTTATTTGGTGCGCTATGCAATGCGGAAGTGGCGGGGTTGCTGGCCGGCACGGGTGGTGAATATGTTTATTACAAGAAAATTTACAATCGCTTTTTCGCATTCATTTTCGGCTGGTCACTATTTTCGGTGATACAAACAGCCGCCATTTCTTCCCTGGCATATGTGTTCGCGCAATCGCTGAACAGCATTGTTGGCCTGCCACCGATTCTAACCGAATGGTCGCATTTTAATATCGCCGGCATATTTTATCCATTCCAGGATTTTTCCGTAAAACTCACTGCCATCCTCCTCATTGTGGTACTAACGTGGATCAATAGCCGCGGAATAAAAACCGGTGCGGGATTTAGTACGGTATTGTTGTTGCTGGTGTTCGCGGGAATTGCCACCATCGTTGTATTCGGACTCTCCAGCAAGGAAGCGCACCTTTCGCAGGTGGTGAATTTTCAAACCACGCATGGCGAGCCCGTCACCATGGTGGGCATGTTCACCGCCATGCTGGCGGCCTTCTGGGCTTACCAGGGCTGGGCCGCAATTGGATATGTTGGGGGAGAAGTAAAAAACGCCAATCGCAACATTCCGCTTGGCATCATCATCGGCATCGTAATCATTATCGCCACCTACCTGTTGGTGAATACAACTTATTTGGCCCTGCTGCCCATCGACAAACTGGAGAGCATGTACGGCGCGCAAAACACCATCGCTGCGGTGGAAGCCGTGAGGGTTTTTTGGGGACAGGGCGGCGCTGTTTTTATATCCGTACTGATCGCCATCACAACGCTGGGTTCTGCGCATGCCACCATTCTGGCCAGTTGCAGAACCTATTTTGCAATGGCCAGAGAGGGTTTGTTTTTTAAGTCTGTCGCCAAACTCAATGAGCATCACGCCCCTGCACAATCGCTCTATTTCCAGGGTGTGTGGGCGGTGTTATTGGTGCTGTCGGGCACATTTGACCAGCTCACCGACATGATCATTTTTGCGGTTTTTATTTACTACGGCGCCACTACGCTCGGTGTGTTCATACTTCGAAAGAAAATGCCTGACGCAAAACGGCCATACAAAGTTTGGGGCTACCCGGTGGTACCAGCTTTGGTGGTATTGTTTTGCATAGCCCTGTTCGCGGTAACCATCTTCAGCCGGCCCCGCGAAGCGGCAATAGGCATGGTACTCATGTTAACCGGCATTCCCTTTTATTTCTGGTTCTTGAAAAAGAATAAACAAACTGGATACTAGATACTGGATACTAGATACTGGATGCTAGATGCTGGATACCAGTGATATATCCAGTATCCAGTATCTGGTATCCAGTATCCAGTATCCACACTAAAAAGGCTCCGATTTCGTTTTAAACTATTCGGATGGCCAGCCGTCTGACCTTCCGAACCAAACAAATCCCAATTGTATGAAAACAACTAGATTTCTCTTTATTGGTGCAGCTGCCATCCTGGTTTCAGGGATGGTATTTGTCTCCTGCAAAAAAGACAACAGTAACAAGAATAACACTTCCGATGTAGAAATTGCGGAAAGCAGCACGCTCGCTGAATCTGATTTTAATGACGTTGCCATCCTGGTTGACCAGGCGGGTATTTCAGGTTCGGTTGATTACAGAATGGCCAATGGTGCGGCCAATCTCTCGCAGGAAGGTGGCCTGGGTTCATCCTGCGCAACGGTATCCCTGGATACTGTTAGCAATACCCATACGATCGTAATTGATTTTGGCGCCACCGACTGTTTATGTAACGATGGTCGTTACAGGAAAGGAAAAATCCTGGCTTCCTTCACAGGTCATTACCGCGACCAGGGTACAGTTATCACCATCGGCTTCGATAATTATTTTGTGAACAGCAACCAGGTGAAGGGTACTAAAACCATCACCAATATGGGCCATAACCAGTCAGATCACCTGGTGTACAATATCCAGGTAGATGGCCAGATTATTAAACCCAACAATGGTGGCACCATTACCTGGACGTCCACCCGTCAGCGGGAATGGATAGCGGGCGAAGGCACAGCTACCTGGGCTGATGATGCCTATTCTATCACCGGCACAGCCAGCGGAACCACCGTTACCGGTAGTGCTTATTCTATCACCATTACACAACCGCTGGTTCGCAAACTCAGCTGCCGCTGGTTTGAAAGTGGCGCATTTTCGGTTAGCCCTACGGGTTTGCCTGCCAGGTCGCTCGATTTCGGCAACACGGGTTGCGATGCGAATGCTACATTTTCAGTAGTGGGCATCAATATCCCCGTCGTTCTTCCGTAGTGCAAGATGACAGATGGCAGATTACAGTTGACAGTAGTTGATCGTTGACCGACATTTTATATTCCATAAATTGAAAATGGATGGCAATTTGCCATCCATTTATTTTTTTAGGTCTATCATCTGTCAACTGTCAACTGCCAACTAACCCTTTCCCGCCCAGTCGCCCCGTTGGTCGGGTGCAAATTTCCAGGGCGCGAAATTGTTCTCCACATTGCTGAACATGGTGTTCCATTCCGCAGGCGCGTTGCTTTCTTCCATCACCAGTGAACGGCGAAGTTCAAGTATGATTTCAAGCGGTCTGATGCTCACGGGGCATTCTTCCACGCAGGCATTGCAGGCGGTGCAAGCGCGCAATTCTTCAACGGAGATATAACTGTGAAGGAGGGATTTTCCATCGTCTTTAAAACTGCCGTTTGCATTGATGTTTTTTCCCACTTCTTCTAATCTGTCGCGCGTGTCCATCATGATCTTGCGCGGAGAGAGCAATTTCCCGGTGAGGTTGGCAGGGCACGCGGCACTACACCTGCCGCATTCCGTACAGGAGTATGCATCCAGCAGGTTTCTCCAACTAAGGTCAAACACGTCTTTTGCGCCAAATTTCGCTGGCGGTGCTTCGGCGCCGGTTGCCAGCTCCGGCTTCATGGCATATAAAACCTCCTGCTGCACGGCAGGCATATTTTTCATTTTACCCTCCGGTTGCAGACGGGCATAATAGGCATTTGGAAAAGCCAATAAAATGTGCAGGTGTTTCGACCAGGGCAGGTAATTCAGGAATGCGAGTATTCCAACGATATGCAGCCACCAGCATACGCGCTCCAGCATCGCCAGGGATGTTGATGAAGCGCCTTGCAGGGCATGACCAATCCATCCGGAGATAGAAAAGAAACCGGTTTGAACCTCGCCATAATGCGCATAATTGCGGCTCTGCAACACACCATCGGCAGCATTCATCGTCAGGAACAGTCCCATCAAAATAATCTCCGTAATCAGGATGTAATTGGCGTCTGAACGTGGCCATCCGTCGAGGTCATGACTTATAAAACGCTTCAGCTTCAGAATATTTCTGCGGCATAAAAAAATCACGCAGGCTGTTAGCACACCGAGTGCCAGCCATTCAAAGCCGTTTATCAGGAAAAGGTATAAGGGACCCAGGGCGGGTGCAAACAGGCGGTGCGTTCCGAACAATCCATCCAGCACAATTTCCAGCACTTCCAGGTTGATGATCACAAATCCTACATAAATCACCAGGTGTACGATTGCTACGAGTGGATTCCGAAACATTTTCTTTTGTCCGAATGCCAGCAGCAACAGGTTGCGCCAGCGCTCACCGGAATGATCGCTGTAATTTTCATCCCTGCCCAGGAGAATATTTCTTCTTATTTCCCGAACCTTTTTTGAAAAGAAGAATACGGCAGCCGCCAGTATGAGTGCAAAAAGCGCCTGTTGTAACCATTGCATAATTGAGAATTATCGAATCTAAGATAGCCCTTTGCCTTGAATTGTTTTATTCGTTTAGTACCATTAGATTTGAAGCTGAATCGTTATCAATGAAAAATTATATTCTTAACGAAGCGATGTGTGCGAAGAAATTGGAAAGAATGGCTTACCAGATCGCCGAACAAAATATCACCGAAAAGCAATTGATCCTGGCCGGCATTAAGGACAATGGAGAAGTGATTGCGAATTTGCTAAAGGGACTATTGAAAGAAATTTTTCCCGGCGGGGTGGAAGTGATCAGTGTGAGTTTAGACAAGAGAAATCCCGGCGAAATTACGCTTAGCGGACCGTCTGATTTTAATGATGCCATCATCATCCTGGTCGACGACGTAGCCAACAGCGGCAAGACCATGCTCTATTCCTTAAAGCCATTCCTGGCATTTCACCCTCGTAAAATTCAAACCCTCGCACTGGTAGAACGCACCCACAAAGCCTTCCCTGTAAAGACCGACTATGTAGGCGTGTCCCTGGCAACCACTCTTCAGGATCATATTTTTGTAGAAGTAAAGCAGGGCAAACTGCTCGGCGCTTACCTTGAATAGTCCCGATTTCTTTATTTTCGCAGCATGACGAATGAAAAAGCTGTTGCAGAAAAGCTCCTTCAAATCAATGCCATTAAATTAAGCCCCAGTGAACCCTTTACCTGGGCCTCGGGTTGGAAGAGCCCCATTTATTGCGACAACCGCAAAGTACTCTCCTTTCCTTTTGGCAGGGATTTCATCAAATCGGAGATGTGCAATCTTATTTTCGAACGGTTTCCCGAGGCAGACCTGCTGGCCGGGGTTGCAACTGCCGGCATTGCATGGGGTGCCCTGGTGGCTGACCAGCTGAAATTGCCCTTCGTTTATATTCGTCCAAAGCCCAAGGAGCATGGACTGGGCAACCAAATTGAAGGATACTACGAGAAGGGACAGAAAACCGTGGTCATTGAGGACCTGATAAGCACGGGCAAAAGCAGTTTACAGGCTGCAGAAGCTGCCCGGCAGGCAGGGTTGGACGTTATTGGTATGGTAAGCATATTCACCTACGGCTTTGAAGCCGCTACAACGGCCTTTGGAGCCGCTAAAATCCCCTATTATTCGCTTACGAACTACAATACCCTCATTTCCCTGGCCATTGAAAAGGGGGTTGTAAGCGCCGATCAGCAGCAGACATTGTTAAACTGGCGCGAAGATCCGGCCCATTGGCAGGTAAATTGACCGGGAATTTTGTAAATTTGATGACTATGAAACAGTTCAAATTATTTACCCTGCTGGTATTGGGAATTAGCCTGTCGGCCACAGCCCAGCAAAAGAAACCTATTACTGTCAAGATCAGTACGCCCACCGTTCAATGTGAGGAATGCAAGAAAAGAATTGAGGATTACATGAAGTATGAGGACGGGATTGCGAAAGTGGTGGTTGACTATAAGCACAAGCAAACGACGGTAACTTATTTGCCTGACCGGACCAATGTAGAGAACGTAAAAACCGGCATTGCGAACGTGGGATATGATGCCGACGATGTAAAAGCTAATGAAGATTCTTACAAAAAGCTTCCCAAGTGTTGTAAGCGGACCGAAGACGGTGGGGGACATGCCAAGCCTTAATCTGTGATTTTTTTCGCCTGATTTGGCGGATTAATGAATATACCAGCCATCCAAACGGATGGTTTTTTTATTGGGCCCTTGTTCGTGACTTTGAGTCTTAGTAGCAAGACTTGGCCACCAAGACACCAAGTTTTAAAGAATTAAGCAATCATCGATTCTTACTGAAACAATTTCAACTGCTGCATACCCTCATACTTTACGGGCACATTCACAAAGAAACCGGAACGCCCTACTTTGGCTGTTCCTTCCAACCTCAATTTTACTTCTTTCAAACCCAACACACCCAGGGCATTTCCCAGCAGCGTTTTTGAATCCACTTTTACCCAAACCGGCAAACTGAAGGTGTCGAGTTTGGGAATCTCAAAGAGAGTGTCCAAACTGCTGTGGCCAAAATAGCGGTCTTCCACGTACACATCCACCTCGGCCTTCTTTAATTGAATATTGTAACTGTTCGGATTGTAATAAACCAGGTCCATCCCCAGGCGCGTGTCGGTGAAACCATTCTGCTCCACCCTGAAATTCTTCTGGTTGATGTATTGGAGATCCTTGGGTCTGGAACAGGAAAAAATCAACAGGGGCAGGAGCAAAAATAACCAGCGGGGAGAATTTAGCATCGGGAGATTTTGAAAGGCAAATTTGTTGTTTTTAATCCAAAACAGCCCAAATTTCCGGCAAAAAGTTCTGCTAAATAAATTAGACTTAAAGTCTGCAATTTTGTCAAAACCCCATTTTTTGGCCAGCTAATATTATTAGCACCTTAAATATTGGTTTACTATTTGATTTTAAATAATTTCGAGATGGTCATCTTAAGTTTTGCAGTTAAATTTGAGGCAGAAAAAGAAGGCCGAAACAGTGTAAATAGCGGTTGTATTGACAGAACCTATTGATGCAATAATTGTATGAGTTTAATTATTGATTCTCAATATTTCTACGGAGTTGATGCATATAAAATTTTGTGTCAACATTCACATGTAATAATTGATATATATGAGAACTTTCAAAAAATGAGCTTTCGAAACAGGTGCAGAATTGCCACAGCTCGCGGTGAGGTAGATTTGAGTATTCCGATGGTGGGCGGAAGGAATGCGGCCAGGCCGATGAAGGAAAGCAGGATCGCTTACCGGGAGGACTGGCAGAAGAAGCATTGGGGCACGATCGTGTCGGCTTACAACAGGTCGCCCTGGTTTGAATATAGTCGACCGGAACTGGAATCTATTTACCAAAAAAAGGAGGAATTTCTGCTGGATTGGAACATGCGATTGTTTGATTTTACTAACCGCCTGTTGGGTATTAAACCCGACATAAAATTTACGGAAAGCTATTTGTCCGATTATGGCGGAGCCGGCATCTCTGATTTCCGGGGCCGTTTCAGGCCTTCCAAAAAACCTTCCCAGGGCGATCTGGAACTACCCAAATACCACCAGGTTTTTGAAGAGCGACTTGGCTTTTTGCCCGGTCTTTCGGTGATCGATTTATTGTTTTGCGAGGGGCCGGGGGCAGCGGGTATATTGATAA
>Ga0163162_10004764_pt1 | contig 13091 bp, 11 predicted proteins | sample S55metaG_FD_115310 | JGI IMG/M metagenome (GOLD analysis project Ga0163162, IMG submission 115310) | Switchgrass rhizosphere microbial communities from Kellogg Biological Station, Michigan, USA - S5-5 metaG | ecosystem: Host-associated > Plants > Roots > Rhizosphere > Soil | place: USA...
GCATAGCCAGGGCAGTTGCAGGCCGGAATCGAAAGCAGGCCTGTCGAGTGAAGAGAAGAAATTCCGCACCGCGCGAAAGCGGCTGTTGGATCGCTGGGAAGATGCGCATCCGGGAAGTCCTCGCAAGGCTGCCCAGCGCCTGCGCAAGCCGAAAAGCCCATCGAAGAGAAAGGGGGCCTAGGCATGAAAAAAACTTCAAAGAGATCTGGCGGGCGGAGCGCAAAACCCGTAACGAAGGATCCGAGAGGCGGCTTGACGGCGGCTGGCCGAAAACAATTTCTTCGAAAGGAAGGAGCCCACCTGAAACCGGGTGTAAAAAAGGCGGAGCGTGAAATGTCAGCGGAGGAGATGAAACGTAAAGGAAGCTGGGCCACACGTTTCTATGGACGCAGCGGTGCTTTGCCGCCGCTTCGCGATAAGCACGGTAAGGCGACGCGTTTCGAGGTTACTGCGGCCGCCTGGGGCGAACCGGTTCCGAAAACCGCTGCGGGAGCTCGCAAGATCGCGGAGAAGGGGAGAAGGTTGTTGGCTAAAGCGAAAAATAGAAATCAGACTACGCGTTAGCAATAGTCCGATATCAAGACTGGAAATGAGTTCACCTTCTAGATTTTGCGCGCGGCGGCGGAACATCCGTACTCAGGGCAAAGCTGGGGCTCGAACGGATCGTCGCCATGATTTCGCCAATTGATCAAGCAGGTCTTGTGCGGTGGACTTACTACGAACGGCTTATTGTAACGTCGGCTGGATCTTTGCAAGCTGCTCGCGGGTGGTGCGAAGAAGCCCCGAGACGTCGACCTGCTCATCCCGTTCAACTCGCTTAGAGATCATCGTGAGTGCATTGATTTGAAACGTAGTTTTCTTAAAGCGCAGAGTTGGATCGGTACCATATTCGTCGGTCACCATCACCCATCGCAGAGGGAGTTCGCTCGCCAGCACATCGCCGAAGGCGACACCGAGGCACTGGAGTTCGTATGTTTGGGTCTTCGCGAAAACCTTGTTATCTATCAGCCTTTGAATAATTGGCAAGTCGGCCTTCGTCCCGGTAAGCGATGAAACGCCACTGCGTCTGGCGGCTGCGGCGACGACTGCTCTCTGCTGCTCAAGGCGTCTGCTGTCGTCCTTAGACAACTCCGTGAATTTCGGTAGGGGCGTGGGTGTGGAATTTGATTGCGCGAACATTCCACCAAGAGACCCCGTAACCAGAATTCCGGTCAATAGTGAATTGCGGTAGCTCATCGCTGGACAAATTGCTGCTCGCTAACGTCTATTCCACGGTGACGGACTTGGCCAGGTTTCTTGGCTGGTCGACGTCGCAACCGCGGCGCACGGCGATGTGGTACGCCAAGAGTTGCAACGGGATAATTTCCAGAATCGGAAGCAGTTCTTCCGGCGCCGCAGGAATGTAGATGACGTGATCGGCGCCGTCTTTCGCGTCTTCGTCGCCTTCGGTGGCCAGCACGATTACTTTTCCTGAGCGGGCTTTCACTTCTTTCAAGTTGGAAAGCGTCTTCTCGTAGCGGACGATCGAGCCCGGTTGATTTACGTCTTTGGTCGCGATGATGACGACGGGCAGGTTTTCATCAATGAGCGCGTTCGGACCGTGCTTCATTTCGCCGGCGGGATATCCTTCGGCGTGGATGTAGGAAATTTCCTTTAGCTTGAGCGCGCCTTCGAGGGCGATTGGGTAGTGAATGCCGCGTCCGAGGAAGAGGAAGTCCTGCGCGCGAACGTACTGCTTGGCGAGATCTTCGCAGATTTCGTCCTGCGTGAGCAGTTGCTCGAGCTTGCCGGGAAGATGAGTCAGTTCCTGAACAGCTTTCTTAGCTTGCTCAGGCGAGATCGTTCCACGAACCTGGCCGAGATAGAGAGCGAATAGATAGAGCGCGGTCAGCTGTCCGGTAAAAGCCTTGGTGGAGGCAACGCCAATTTCCGGGCCGGCGTGCGTGTAGATGGTGCCGGCAGCCTCGCGAGTGATCATGGAGCCAACGACGTTGCAGATGGCAAGTGTCTTCGAGCCGCGGGCTTTGGCTTCGCGCTGGGCGGCGATGGTGTCGGCGGTTTCGCCGGATTGCGAGATGACGAGCGTGATGGTGTCCGGAGCGACGATCGGGTCGCGGTAGCGCCACTCGCTGGCGTAGTCGACTTCGACGGGAATGCGCGCCAGGCTTTCGATCATGAATTTGCCCGCCTGTCCGGCATGCCAGCTAGTGCCGCAGGCGGTGATATTGATTTTTTTGGCGGCGCGGAATTCGGCGTCGGAGATCTGCATTTCGTCGAGGAACACGTGACCGGTGTCCTGCGAAACGCGGCCGAGGGTGGTGTCGCGAACGGCGCGCGGCTGCTCGTAAATTTCCTTGAGCATGAAATGCTTGAAGCCGCCTTTTTCCGCCATGATCGGGTCCCAGGTGACGTGCTGCACCTGGCGAACGATGGGGTTGCCGTCGAAGTCGGTGAGTTTCACGCCGTCGGGAGTGATGACGGCAAGGTCGCCGTCTGCGAGGAAGAAAAGGTCGCGCGTGTGATAGAGAATGGCGGGCACGTCAGAGGCGACGAAGTATTCGTCGTTACAGAGGCCGATGACAGCGGGCGGGCCATTGCGCGCAGCTACGATCTTATTGGGCTCGTCGATGGAAATGACGGCGAGCGCGAAAACTCCCGAAAGTTCCTTCACGGTTTTGCGGACAGCTTCTTCGAGGTTGGGACGGTGTCCGTTATTCGTATTGAAAAGATGTTTCTCGACCAGATGCGCGATGATTTCGGTGTCGGTTTCGGTGGTGAACTTGTGTCCGGCCTCGATGAGGGCTCGCTTGAGTGACAGGTAATTTTCGACGATGCCGTTGTGAACGACAACGATCTTGCCCGTGCAGTCGCGGTGAGGGTGGGCATTTTCTTCGCTCGGTCGTCCGTGCGTGGCCCAGCGGGTGTGGCCGATGCCGTAGGTGCCGTCGAGCGGCTTGAGGCGGATCACTTCTTCGAGGTTGCGCAGCTTGCCTTCGGCGCGTCGTATCTGAAGACCGTCGCCATTACCGGCAACGGCGATGCCTGCGGAGTCGTATCCGCGATATTCGAGACGGCGTAAGCCCTCGATGATGACGGGCACTACCTGCTTTTTTCCAACGTAGCCCACGATGCCGCACATTGCCTAGACTCCTTCGTCGGTGAGGAACCGATCGAACTCTGGATAGATGACACTCGCCGGAGCGAGGTTGTTGCCGTGGCACAGTATGGGGAGTTAATCCTCGAGGGAGTAGCGAAATTCTTCGATGACGGGGTTGGTCAGGACTTCGCGAGCCATCTTTTCAACTTCGGCTTGGGCCTGATCTTTGGAGAGCCCGCCATTGAGGCTGATCTCGAAATACTTACCCTGCCGAATGTCCTGCAAACCCTTGTAGCCCATCTTGTTGAGCGCCCCCTGAATGGTCTTACCCTGGGGGTCTAACACGCTCTTTTTTAAAGAGACGTATACGTAGGCCTTCATCGGGACGATTATACGATAGAGCGGCCGGGGAGTCTCCGGTTTCTGAAGTCCGAAAGTCGCTGGCTTATTGCAGTTCGGTGATGCGGTGGTCGAGATCGCGAATTGCACTCTCTAACATATTGCGCTGAAGTGGGTTAGAGGCGTGCGCGAGCTGCTCGAGGGCCCGCTTGCGGGAGAGTTCGAGGGTAGTTCGTTGCCGGGCGCGGGCCGCTTGTTCCGGGGTCAGAGATTTGGGAAGCTGATCCTTAGGCCGCATGGCCTCGGCCTGCTGATCTTCTACGGATTTACTCTCCCAACCTCGGGCCATGGCAGGTGATCCTTTTGAGTTGGAGGAAGCAACAGGTGGAAGGCATTCCCGAATCGGTATTGGTTAGTGCGGAAATGCGTTTCCATTTGAATATAGCTTGAAATTTTGTCACTAGGCGTTAGTATAAGGCAAGCCGTACCAAGCGTCGGTTTCGATCCAAGTAGAAAAAGTCGATCAGGTCGAAATCGAAAGATTGACGCTCTTCCCAAAAGGTACGGTCGGTGGCCGAAATCTTGCGGCCGGCGTTGTCCCAGAGATGGGCAGAAGTTGTGTCTCAAGTGCTTTGAATACCGAGTCAAAGCGCAAAAGAAAATTTAGGATTTGAAAACTGCTGTCGCGCTGCGATGTCATGGCCGCTGGACGGCAGGCTGGTGTGTGCCGAGTTCTGGCCGGAACGCCTCATGCTGCCGATGGAAGAAAGTACGAATTCTCGGAGAATGCAAGCAATCGCGCAACGTCAGCAAGATACCCCCCTCCTCGACCTGCAACGGTATGAGACCCTGCTGCAACTTTCAGATGTGATGGTGAGCCGGCTGGAACTGCCGGAGTTGTTCCATGAACTGGCGATGCAGCTTCAAAGAGTGGCGAATTGCTCAATCCTCAGTTTTATTCTGCACGACCCCAAAAAAAATCTAATGCGCGTTTTGCTGTGGGAAGGAGTCGCGATTCCTGATCTTCCGCCCGAGGTGCCGATTGAGGAATCTGCGGCCGGATGGGTGTGGCAACACCAGGCGCCTTTGATCGTTCCAGATTTGCTGCTGGAAACCAGGTATCCAATTATTTTCAACGCGCTCCGCAAGAGCGGCGTTCGTTCGTATTGCATGTTGCCGATGACGGCCGGAGAACGCAAGCTGGGGGCACTCGGAGTGGGGGCGGACCATCCGGACGCTTACAGCGAGAGCGATGTCGCGTTCTTGCGACGGGTGGCGAAGCTGACAGCGCTCGCGGCGGACAACAGTATTGCGCAAAAAGAGCTGGTCGAAGAGAAGGAACGCTTGCGAGCGTTGGTCGGAGTCAACCGGACGCTGGCGTCCAGTTTGGAAATGCGACGTTTGTTACCGCTGATTTCGGGCTGTGTCACGCGGGTGGTGCCACATGATTTTGCAGGCGTCACACTGTTCGACGATGATCGAAAGGATATGAGGGTCTACATTCTTTCGTCGCCTGAAAAGGGTACTGTCGTTGAGCCGGAGCGCTCGGTCGCTGCCGAGGAGACGCTAGCGGTACGAGCGATTTCGGCTGGGAAATCGCAGACCTTCACGAGAAAAGACCTGATTGCCTTGAACACGCCGGTGACTTCTCACGTGCTCGAAGCCGGTATGAACACGGTGCATTGCGTGCCACTGATGACGTCCAAAGGAGCTGTCGGCGCGCTTAACATCGGTAGCAAACAGGATAATGCTTTTTCTCCACAGGACCATGAGTTGCTGAACCAGGTGGCCGCGCAACTTGCAATCGCGCTCGAAAATGCGCAGGCGTACCGGGAGATCAGCGACCTGAAGAACCGATTGGAAGAAGAGAAGCTGTACCTGGAAAGCGAAATCCAAACGGAATTGCATTTTGAAGAGATCGTCGGCAAGAGCGAGGTGTTGAAGCGCGTATTAACGCAGGTTTCGACGGTGGCAGTGAGTCTTGCAACCGTGCTGATTCTGGGCGAAACAGGGACGGGGAAAGAATTGATTGCGCGCGCCATCCATAAGCTGAGCCGGCGCAGAAACAACAGTTTCATCAAGCTGAACTGCGCCGCGATCCCGACGGGCCTGCTCGAAAGTGAATTGTTTGGGCACGAAAAGGGAGCATTTACAGGTGCAATAAGCCAGAAAGTCGGGCGGCTCGAGCTGGCCAATGGCGGGACGTTATTCCTGGACGAAATTGGGGACATTCCTTTGGAAATCCAGCCAAAACTGCTACGGGTTCTGCAGGACCAGGAGTTTGAGCGGCTGGGGAGCACGCGGACGATTCGAGTTGATATCCGGCTTATCGCAGCCACTAACCGAGATCTGACGGCGGCGGTGGCAGAAGGGGAATTTCGCAGGGATTTGTTCTACCGGATCAATGTGTTTCCAGTGCGTCTGCCGCCCCTACGAGAAAGGGCGGAGGACATCCCGCAACTGGTCCATCACTTTGTGAGGAAGTTTGCGCAACGGATGGACAGAATCATTGAGACGATTCCGAGCGACGCCATGACAGCATTTCGACGTTGGAATTGGCCCGGAAACGTGAGGGAACTGGAGAACTTCATCGAGCGAAGTGTGATCCTGACCGAAGGCACCGTGCTGCACGCGCCGCTGGCAGAACTACGTGCGCAGGCGGGGCACGACGAGTCGAAACAAGACACCACGCTCCATGCGGCGGAGCGAGAGCACATCCTGAAGGTGCTGCGAGAATCACATGGAGTGATCTCTGGCTCGCGTGGCGCCGCAGCGCGGCTTGGCCTGAAGCGGACTACCCTGCAATACAAGATGCAGAAGCTGGGAATCGTTCGCGAAGATTATTCGAAGTGAAGGCAATGCGTGCCGGATTGTGGTCGGTTCGACCGCGATTCGTCACAAATTCTCTCCCATGCCGGGACTGTCCCCGGATAAGTCAAGACAACTATAGTACTTAGGGTCGTCCCGTTATGGACGCTCAGGTGCCAAGCAACCTGCGGACGCAAGCCTCCCCCCGTGGTTTGCGGAATCGCCGAGACGGCGGCAGCAGAGGTTAAGAAAGCAGAACTGGACTGATGCAGTCGGCGTGCGATTTCGTCGGAACGGACGCTAGCTCTGGATCTGCCGGGGTGCGTGGCTGGCCACACGCGCCCGGCAGAATTGGACCAACTCGCAGCATCCCGTCGTAAAAACGGCCAAAAGCGCATTCATCGGATGAACGTTGACGTCAGGAGATTGCAATGAACAGTCCCTACGGGCTGGAAATGGTAGAGAACTGTGTGAGCTGCTCGCTCCGCCAACAACACGGCTTTTGTAACTTTTCCCCCGCGCTGCAAGCGCAGTTCGACGAACTTGGCCACCACAGTATTTTCCCCGCGGGCGCCCTGCTTTTTGTCGAGGGGCAAAGACCGCGTGGCGTTTACGTGTTGTGCTCGGGCCACGTGAAGTTGTCTACCACTTCTGCGGGCGGCCGAGTTTTGATCCTCAAGGTTGCGGGTCCCGGCGAGGTGCTTGGTTTAAGTGCGATCTTGTCGGGAACAGTATGCGAGTTGACGGCTGAGACGGCACGACCTTGCCGTGTCAATTTCGTAGAGCGGGAGGTTCTACTCGATTTCCTGCGGCGCAACGGAGAGGCGGGGTTGCATTCGGCTAAAGCGCTAAGCATGGAGTTTCAAGCCGCGTTCCGCGACGTGCAGGACATCATCATGGCGCGCTCTTCGGCGGGAAAACTGGCGCGGCTGATTCTGTCGTGGACAGCCGGCCATGACGGAAACGAAGTGCGGGTGCGATCGACGTTCACGCACGAAGAAATGGCGCAGATGATCGGGACATCGCGCGAGACGGTGACGCGGCTGTTGAGCGACTTGAAGAGAAGGGAATTGATACGGCTGGAAGGCTCGACGTTGGTGATCCGAAACCGTCCAGCACTGGAAGCTCTGCTCGCATAACGGACCCCATGTGACAGAGGGAGTGTCCTCCTTGGGCGATCGGGCGCAAGTTTCCGGTCGCCTTTTTTAGTTCCGCAAAAACTAAGTTGGCTAGAGTCCGAAGAGTTCGCGCAGGCGTTTGGTTTGAGCGCGGCTGACGGGGACTTCGGTTTGCTTCTTATCCGACATGCGCAACTGGTAGGAACTTTTAAACCAGGGCACCACTTCGCGGATGTGATTGATGTTGACGAGGTAAGAACGGTGCGCGCGCCAAAAAGTGCTTTCATCGAGGCTTTCAAACAGTTCCTCGAGCGTGCGGCAGTTCGACTGGCCTTCAATGCCGTTGGGGCCAGCGGTGAAGACTGAGATGACTCCGTCTTCGATGGAAGCAAAGCAAATGTCTTTCTGATCTACGAGGAACAGACGTCCTGCCGCTTTAATCAGAATTTTGGCGCTCTGTGGTTTCTGCTGCTCGAGCATCCTGACTAAAGTTTCAAGGCGTTCGGACGAAGTGCCGGCGCTGTCAATCTTGGCGCGCGCTTTTTGAACGGACTGCGCCACTCTCTTTTTGTCGAATGGCTTGAGCAGATAGTCGACCGCGTTGACTTCGAAAGCCTTGACTGCGTATTGGTCAAAGGCGGTGGCAAAGACGATTTTTGGAAGCGGCACCTTGCGGTCGAGCAATTTCTTGATTACGCCAAAGCCGTCCAATCCGGGCATTTGAACATCGAGGAACACGAGATCGGGATTGTGCTCGCGGATGAGATTGACGGCCTCGAGGCCGTTTTTGCCCTGGGCAACGACGCTGACGTCGTCCACGCCTTTCAGGAGAAAGGCGAGTTCGTCGCGGGCCAGTTGTTCGTCGTCCACAATCACAGCCGAGAGAGTCATCGTCGTCCTGGTGTTGCAGAGAGTATAGCGGAATGGAGACGTGGAGGATGGATTGAAGCCAGGCGGGGACGACGCCGGCAGTGCAAGACGCCCTCGTGGTTATGCCACGTTTTCGATTGCCAGGGCCATGCCCATGCCGCCGCTTACGCACAGGGTTGCGAGGCCGCGCTTTGATTTGCGCCTCAGCATTTCGTGGAGCAGAGTCACCGTGATGCGAGTGCCGGTAGCACCGATAGGATGTCCGAGAGCAATGGCGCCGCCGTTGACGTTGAGTTTGTCGCGGTCGAATTGGAGGTCGCGATCACAGGCGAGGACCTGAGCCGCGAACGCTTCATTCAACTCAACAAGATCAAAATCCTTGAGCGCCAGTCCGTGTTTCGCTTCCAGCTTGCGAATCGCCGGAACGGGGCCGATACCCATGATGCGAGGGTCGACCCCCACGGCGGCAAAACCTACGATGCGCGCGAGTGGTTTCAAACGACTGGCCTTGACGAAGTCTGCGCCGCCGAGGATCATCGCGGCCGCACCATCTGTGATGCCGGAAGAGTTTGCGGCGGTGATGGTGCCCGACTTTGAAAATACAGGCGGCAACTTCGACATTTTCTCGAGCGTCGCTTCCGCGAAAGGATGTTCATCCCGCGTGAATGTAGTAGTGCCCTTACGGCTTTCGAGAGTGACCGGGACCAGTTCGGCATTGAAGCGTTCAGCCGCGATGGCCGCGGCCGCCCGCTGTTGTGACACGAGGGCGAACGCGTCCTGCTCTTCGCGCGTTATTTTGTACTGTTCGGCGAGCAGTTCCGCCGTTTCTCCCATGACCATCTTTGCCAAAGGGCAGAAAAAGCCGTCGCGATACATCCCATCTACCAGTTCCTGGTCGCCCAGGCGGTAGCCCCAGCGAGCACCATCCAGATAGTAGGGAAGGCGGGACATAGATTCGGTGCCGCCGACGAGCGCGCACGCCATATTGCCGGTAGCGATTTCCTGAGAGCCAAGAGTGATGGATTTAAGGCCGGAAGCACATGCTTTGTTGACGGTGTAGGCAGGGACCTCTTGCGGGATGCCGCTGCGAACCGAGATTTGGCGAGCCACGTTTGGGCCGCCTCCGGCCTGACGAGCGTTGCCAAAGATAGTTTCTTCCACTTGCCCGGGATCGATAGCCGCGCGCTCGATGGCCGCCTTAGCAGCAATCACACCCATGTCGGACGCGGTAAGCGAGGCCATGGACCCGCCGAACTTGCCAATGGGTGTGCGAACTGCGGAGAGGATGTATACGTCCTGCAACGGCCACCTCCGAACCTTTTAGTTTACCGGGAACGGCAAGGGGGCGTCATCCGGCAGGGTGCTCTAGAATGCAGTCTTCGATGACCTTCGCCGACCGCGCGCTTCTCTGGTTCTTCATGCTGGCCATTTCATTGATCGCAGCGCGCGCCTACCGGGTTGCGGAATGGCCAGCCTTGATCAGCGTGAATGTGGTCTGCCTGGGATTGATCGCGGTGTTTATCGCCATGCGGCGCAGGAACGAAATCTGGAGGTTCGTGCATGACTGGTACCCGATGGCGATGTTTATTGTGTGTTTTGAGGAAGCATCGAGATTGTCGTTCGTGATTCGCGACGGCTGGCAGGATCATTTCCTGCTGGCGCTCGAAGCCAAGCTGTTCTCGGTGCCGCCGACGGTCTGGCTTGGACAGCACGGTTCGGGGTGGATAACGGAAATTCTGGAGATTGGATATTTTTCGTATTTTGTTTTGCTGATGATTGTCGGCGGAATGCTTTATCCGAGTCGGGACCGGCGAAAGTTTCGCCGCGTGATGGATGCGACAGTGCTGGCTTACATGTTCTGCTACGCAGCGTTCATTCTCTTTCCCACCGAAGGGCCGGCGCACACTTTGGCCAGTTCACATCTTTCCCCGCTGCCGGGAGGAGGACCGTTTCATTGGATGGTCGGACTGATCCAACGAAACGCAGGTGTGCACGGCAACGCATTTCCGAGCGCGCATGTGGCGGGCGCGGTTGTAGCGGTGTACTTCGCGTGGCAATACTTGCCGCGGGTGCGCTGGGTGTTGACCGCGTTGGTATGCCTGCTTTGCGTCGGGGCGGTTTATGACCGGTATCACTACGTATCCGACGTAGTGGCCGGCGCCCTTGTCGGCCTGGGAGCGGCTTTCTGGATCACCATTGCCGGCAAGAATGAAGCTCCATCTACGAACGTCGTGGACGGCGCTGCTTTGGCCCGATCCGCGCGGTGATCACGGTGACAATGTCTGAAAGCCGGAAGCAGAATCCGGGAACTGACAAGTTTCTTACAAGTTTTTTGCCGCATGGTGACATGCCTGGGATGGGTGAATTCTATGGTTGACATGGGCCCATTGATTTTCGTGGGCCTTGCAGTTGCTGAGGGCATCGACCGTGGTGCAGCGGTGCTTCTCCAGCCCATGGGCGGACCATACTCTCCGGGCGGTCCGCCCCTTTTTGTTTTATCCCCAAAAACGACATCTCTTCTCAAACCTGTAAACTATTTTCATGCACTACATCTACGGCATTAATGCCGTTGCAGAAGCATTAAAGGCTCGAGGGCGCACGTTCTCGTGGGTCGCAGTCGCTAAGGAGCGCAGCGACATCCGGCTAAAAAGGATCATCGAGGATTGCCGGAAGGTGGGCGTGCCGGTGAAAGTACTGCCGCGAACGGAATTAGACGAGATGGCAGGCACGGCTGCACATCAAGGCGTGGTCGCAGTCACTTCGTCCAAGCAATACACAAACCTTGAGGATGTGATCGTCGCCAAGCGGAGCGAGCATTCGCTGATTGTCGTTCTCGACGGGGTGGAAGACCCGCACAATCTGGGTGCGATCCTTCGAACTGCCGATGCCGCGGGCGCCGATGGCGTAGTCATTCCGGAGCGCCGGGCGGCCGGCGTGACAGGCACAGTCACGAAGGTGTCGGCAGGCGCGAGCGAGCATCTTCCCATCGCGCGGGTGACCAATATCGCGCGCAGCCTGGAAGAATTGAAAGACAGCAACATCTGGACGGTTGGCCTCGACGAGCGCGGATCGCAGACTTACGATGCGCTGGATTACAAGATGGACTGCGCGATCGTTCTGGGCGCGGAGGGAAAGGGATTACACGATCTGGTGGCCAAGAAGTGCGACTTTCTGGTTTCGATCCCGATGCTCGGCAAGGTGCCGTCGCTCAATGTATCGGTAGCGGCCGGCGTGGTTCTCTACGAGGTTGTTCGACAGAGAGCGAAAGGCTGAAGTTCCCTCCTTGAAAGCCCCAACTAGATCTCGGTTTGCATCTAAGCGGTGGCGACACGTTTTATAACCCTGATGCGAGATAAATTTCTCCACATATTAGGACTGTTGTTTCTGGCAACTCTTCCTGCATTCGGAATCGACCGCGAAGCGTTGACGTTTACTCGCTACGATCTCGATGCGCGCATCGAGCCCGGCCAGCAGCGTCTTGGAGTGCGGGGTCACATCACGCTGCGGAATGATTCGAATACTCCGCAAACGATCGCGGTTCTGCAGATTTCATCGACGCTCGACTGGCGATCGATTCGCTGTGAGGAGAAGCAACTTCAGTTTGTCAGCCAGCCCTACACTTCGGACGTCGACCATACCGGGAGCCTCTCTGAAGCGATCGTGACCCTGCCCCGCGAGCTCAAGCAGAAGGAGTCGATCGAGATCGAGATCGGGTACGAGGGCACGATTCCTCTGGACGCGACGAGGCTGACCAGAATCGGAACTCCGGAGGCAAAGGCCAGGAATTCCGACTGGGACCAGATCGCGTCTTCGTTCACGGCAGTGCGGGGAGCGGGGTATGTTGCGTGGTATCCGATGGCGGTCGAGGCGGCCAGCCTCTCGCAGGGGAGCAGCGTGTTTGACGCGGTGGCTCGCTGGAAGGCGCGAGAGGCCGGGGCGGAAATGAAGGTTGCACTCGGCGTGCTAGGTGAATCACCGGCGGAGCCGCCGGTTGTTGCATGCAATGGCGAAAGTGGGATGAACGTAGCAGAGGTCGGCGCGCAACTCTCATCGATTCAATGCAGCTACGCGCCGCTTGGAATCAATGTCCCCGCGTTTGTGGTGGCTCCATACGCCACCGTTACCCGCAGCGCCACCAAGTTCTTCTTTTTCCCCACCCATAAAGAGGAGGCAGAGGGGTACGAAGCGGCCGCCGATCAGGTCCTGCCGCTGATTACAGATTGGTTTGGCGAACCAAAGGGAAAGGCAAACGTGTTTGAGCTTCCCGATTCGGGGAGCGCGCCTTTCGAAACGGCAGGCATGACATTCATGCCGATGACGAATCCGGATCGTGGGCTGGCCCGGATCACGCTGGCGCACGGCATCACCCATGCGGCGTTCTCGAGTTCAAGGCCGTGGGTCAGCGAAGGGATTGCGCATTTCATGCAGGCATTGGAGCGTGAACAAATGGCGGGCCGGAAGGCGGCGCTCGATTACATGGGACTGCATCGCGCCGCGTTTTTGGCTGCAGAACAAGCCGTTGCAAGCTCGAAGGCGGGCGATGGGGCGGCGCCTCAGCCGCTGATTTCGACATTCGACGAGAGCTACTATCGCAGCAAAGCAATGTACGTCTGGTGGATGCTGCGCGATCTGGTTGGGGAGCCCGCTCTCAAAAAATCAATTCACAAATATCGTGCAGATGAGGATAACAATCCCAAGTATGTCGAAGCTCTCGTAGAAGCGGAGTCGAAGATGGATCTGGCGTGGTTTTTTGAGGACTGGGTTTATCAGGATAAGGGGTTGCCGGACTTTCGTGTGGAATCAGCCTTTCCCCGCAAAACGGACAAGGGAAGCTATCTGGTGACGGTCACGATTGTGAA
>Ga0163162_10004765_pt1 | contig 13091 bp, 7 predicted proteins | sample S55metaG_FD_115310 | JGI IMG/M metagenome (GOLD analysis project Ga0163162, IMG submission 115310) | Switchgrass rhizosphere microbial communities from Kellogg Biological Station, Michigan, USA - S5-5 metaG | ecosystem: Host-associated > Plants > Roots > Rhizosphere > Soil | place: USA: Michigan...
ATTCACAAAAATATACCAGGCATTGCGTATGATCCAGCCTTAAAATGGCTGGTGGATATCGATTTTTACATTCGGTTCCTGAAAAACATAAAACCGGTACTGATTACTGAAAATCTGGTCCGGGTGGGAGTAGGGAAAGATCAGGTTACTAAAATGGTTTTCAGGAATCCCGTGGTGGAGATCCCCGAAAATTTTTACCTGTTGGATAAAATAGGCATCCGGTCACTTAAAAGCATCATCGTTTATGACGCTTATTGGCGATTTATCAGAAATTTGAATATTCGGTCTCTTGCGATGATTCGCGAAGCAGGATATGAGCAACCTGTACCCGGCATCATTGAGTCAATGATCAGATTTCAGGCAACCCTTCCAATCCCGGTATTAAAGTCCGGTTTTATTTCTAAATCCCTCATGTTTCTTCATTATATAATTCATTACTCTAAACTAACCCGTGGTTAAGCTTTCCATTATTATCATTAATTATAGAAGTATTGAACTGATCAGGAATTGCCTGCGTTCAATTTTCGGTTTCAGGCCCATGACTGAATTCGAGATCATCATCGTGAATAACGATGAATCCTGTATCGGGCGGAATCCCTTTCAATTGGAGTTTCCGGAACTCAGGTGGATTGATATGCATTATAATGCAGGCTTTGCCAGAGCCAATAATGAAGGAATTCGTCAATCGATGGGAGAAGCTGTTTTGTTGCTGAATCCGGATACGATTATACCGGAAAAAGCATTAGATAGCTGTTTCCAGCAGTTCGTTTTGTCCGATTATGCAGCCTGTGGAGTTCAGTTGCTGAACGAAGACGGTTCCCCACAGATCTCGGGAAATTATTTTGTTCGTGGTGGGCTGAATTACCTGCTGCCCTTACCGTATACCGGAAAATTCATTCGTTGGCTGGGCAGAGTTTTTTCAGCAAGGGTCCCGCACCTGGCAGATTCGGCAGAACAGTCTGAAGTCGACTGGATAAACGGGGCGTTTCTGATGGTTAAAAAAACAGCGATCCTCAACGCAGGACTGATGGATGAGGATTTTTTTCTCTATGCTGAAGAGGCAGAATGGTGTTCGCGCCTGAAAAAAACAGGGGGACTCTGTATTTTCGGAAATATCAAAATATATCATCTGCAGGGGATATCCGCTAATGAAACTTTTGCCTCCGGAGGCAAGGGTTATTATAACCTTTCCGATCTTAAAGGAAGGCAGATCATCCTCTCCAACCTGGTCAGGATCCGAAAGCAATTCGGCGTTTTATGGTTTCTGCTGATGCTGATTTTTTACACTTTAACCATTCCTGTTTTCCTGGCAGGATTGCTCATTTCACAGGTATTACCCAGGTCTAAAAGAGTATACACATTCAGGGATTATTTTGGCTTTATAGACAATGTATTTTACATCTGGTCCCTGACACCTAAAATTCTGTCGAATAAGCCTTATTTCTACAAAGTATTATGAAAGGGCCTTTTCAATTGCCGGACTGGTAAATAATGAATTTTTTGAATCCGGATTTTATCCGGGGGTTTTTTATTTATTCATTCATTTTATCACCTAATTTTCCGGGTTAATAAGCCTTATTATTCTTCATGAATCATTTAATCAATGAATAAGGAATTCCATTATGGAAAGGAGGATCTTACAATATTAAAAGTCATTCAGCTGGCTGAAGGAAGCCTGCAGGGAGTTCTTTCCCGGGATGCAATGGATAAAGTTCGCGCCAGTCAGCAACAGGTTACCCGAATCGTTTCTGAGAATAAAACTGTATATGGTATCAATACAGGTTTTGGAGTATTATCCAGTACTCATATTTCTGCCGAGGACACAAGAACCCTGCAGCATAAAATTCTCCAAAGCCATAGTGTGGGTGTGGGCAAATCGATCAGCCCGTTTTTGTCCAAGATTATGATGATAACAAAAGTACATTCCCTGGCTCAGGGGTACTCAGGGATCCGGCCTGAAACGCTGGAGCGTATCTGCTGGTTTATCGATCAGGATATTTGTCCTGTAGTTCCTGAAAAGGGATCCGTCGGCGCTTCCGGTGACCTTGCTCCATTGGCACACCTCTTTCTTCCGTTAATTGGTTTGGGAGAAGTATGGGTGAAGGGGCAAATACGAAATAGCTCGGTAGTACTTGCTGAACACGGACGCCAGCCACTGCAACTCGGTCCCAAGGAAGGACTTGCCCTGATCAACGGCACACAATTTATTCTGGCCTACGCAGTTTCCAATCTGCATCGCATGCATTTCTGTCTGGAATCGGCCGACCTGATTGGTGCCATGAGTCTGGAAGCTTTAACGGGAACCAAGTCACCGTTCGATGAACGCCTCCATGCACTCCGGCCATTCAGGGGAAATCAGCTTGTAGCTCAGCGTCTTCGTAAACTTTTGTACAGGTCGGAAATCATGCAGAGTCATGTAGACTGTGGCCGCGTACAGGATCCATATTCGCTGCGCTGTATGCCCCAGGTACACGGAGCAAGTCGGAATGCATGGTTGCATCTTAAAGAACTCACCCGGATAGAATTGAACTCCGTTACAGATAATCCGTTGATTTTTTCCGCAGATGATACGATCAGTGGTGGTAATTTTCACGGCCAGCCGCTTGCCATTCCCCTCGATTATGCCACCATTGCCGCTTCCGAAGCAGGAAATATTTCAGACCGTCGTTGCTATCTTTTATTGGAAGGAAAATGGGGACTCCCATTATTGCTCATGAAGGATGTCGGTCTCAATAGTGGATTTATGATTCCACAGTACACTACTGCAGCCCTGGTAACAGAAAATAAAACGCTTTGTTTTCCTGCCAGTGCAGACAGCATCCCAACTTCCCTGGGACAGGAAGATCATGTGAGTATGGGAAGCATCAGCGGCCGAAAACTGGAAATGGTTTTGGAAAATCTCGAGTATATCCTGGCCATTGAACTGATGACAGCCTGCCAGGCGATTGAATTCCGCCGGCCTCTCCGGAGCAGTTCCATTCTCGAACACGCTCATGAATTTGTGCGTCAGCAGGTCAGTTTTGCCAATGAAGACCGGATCTTTGCAGATGATATCCGGAAAATAAAATCTATTATTGAAAACTTCAGCTTTATCCGGGAAGCAGATGAATTTGCCTCACGTCAGGGTGAGCCGCTTAATAAAGATTATGATGACTTTTCTTTAAACTGATGCCATGCAAAAAACCATAAGAGGGTACGACCCGGTCAAATACAAAACTCCCACAGGATCGTCAATACAATGCAAGGGATGGATACAGGAAGCCGCCTATCGTATGTTGTTGAATAATCTGGATCCGGAAGTGGCTGAGCGTCCGGATGAATTGATCGTATATGGCGGTCGAGGAAAAGCGGCCCGGAATTTCCAGGCTCTCGATGATATCCTGGCCAATCTGCGAATTCTTGAAAATGATGAAACCCTTCTGGTCCAAAGCGGCAAACCAGTTGCCCGTATGAAGACCCATCCCGATGCGCCAAGGGTGCTTATTTCAAACTCACAGCTGGTACCCAAATGGGCAACCTGGGAGCATTTTGATGAACTGGAGAAAAAAGGATTGATGATGTATGGCCAGATGACGGCTGGTTCATGGATATATATCGGCTCGCAGGGTATTGTTCAGGGAACATATGAAACCTATGCAGCGGCGGCCGATCAACATTTCAATGGAACACTGGCAGGTACGCTGAATGTGACGGCTGGTCTGGGTGGCATGGGAGGCGCCCAACCGTTAGCCATCACTATGAATGAAGGAGTGGCACTGATTGCTGAAGTGGAATGGTGGCGAATTCAAAAAAGACTTGAAACAAAATACCTTGATTTCGGTATACAGGATCTGGATCAGGCCATTGATAAAGCTGTGCAGGCAAAAAAGGACAAACAAGCAATATCCATCGGAGTTTGTTGTAATGCAGTTGACCTGCTTGAAAGATTACTGGAACGAAATATTGTACCGGATACACTGACAGATCAGACTTCCGCGCACGATCCTTTAATTGGATACTGGCCACACCAGGTTCCGCCGGAAGCAGCAAAAATATTGCGTGAGTCCAATCCTGAAAAATATCTGGCGCTTGCCTACGATTCGATGAAACTGCACGTTGAAAAAATGCTGGCCCTGCAGAAAAAAGGAGCGATCACATTTGATTATGGAAATAATATCCGGGCCCGTGCACAGGAGCATGGTCTTCAGAACGCTTTTGATTTCCCCGGTTTTGTACCGGCTTATATCAGGCCCCTGTTTTGTGAGGGCAAGGGGCCTTTTCGATGGGCGGCACTCAGCGGAAATCCAAAAGATATTGCGGTTACGGATGATCTGATGGTCCGGCTTTTCCCAAACAATAATTCACTTCAGCGATGGTTGAAACTGGCCAGGGAAAAAATTGCCTTCCAGGGTTTGCCCGCACGAATTTGCTGGCTGGGACAGGGAGAACGGGAAAAGGCTGGACTCGCTTTCAATGAACTTGTAAGAACAAAAAAAGTAAATGCACCCATCGTCATTGGCCGGGATCACCTGGATACCGGTTCCGTTGCTTCCCCCAACCGGGAAACAGAAGCAATGATGGATGGAAGTGATGCGGTCGCAGACTGGCCCATTCTGAATGCTCTTGTTAATACAGCCGGTGGCGCCAGCTGGGTAAGCCTTCATCACGGAGGAGGAGTAGGAATGGGATACAGTATACATGCCGGGATGGTGATTGTGGCCGATGGAACGGATGCCGCTGCCGTCAGACTTAGCAGGGTCCTGCGAAATGACCCGGGACTTGGCGTGATCCGGCACGCAGATGCCGGTTATCCGCTGGCACAAAAAACTAAAGAGGATTTTCATCTTTGACTATGCAAACCCGGCTCCTGACCCATATTAAGCAACTGGTAAATATCCGTACCCACGATCGGCCATTGTATGGAAAGGAAATGGCGGAACTGCCCTGTCTGGAAAACGCCTGGCTGCTTATAGAAGGAGATGAGATTGAAGCGTTCGGAGAAATGGAATCTATAAAAAAAGAATTACCAAAACTTCCCGAAGAACAAACCGACTGCAGCGGAAGACTGGTCTTGCCGGCCTGGTGTGACAGTCATACCCACCTTGTTTTTACCGGCAGCCGCGAAAATGAATTCGTAGATAAAATACGCGGACTCAGCTATTCGGAAATTAATTCCCGGGGAGGAGGGATTCTGAATACGGTTCAAAAGATAAAAGAAATATCGCCCGAACAGCTCTTCCTGGAATCATGGAAAAGGCTTGAGGAAATTACCAAAATGGGTACAGGCGCCGTCGAAATAAAAAGCGGCTATGGGTTATCGTTAGAAGACGAACTAAAAATGCTGCGGGTGATCCGGCAGTTAAAAGAAAAATCGCCACTGCAGGTCAAGTCCACTTTTTTAGGTGCTCATACGTTTCCGATGGCTTTCCGCGAAAATCACACCGCTTATATTAATGAAATCGTGAATGACATGTTACCTGTTATTGCCCGTGAGAAACTGGCGGACTTCATTGATGTATTTTGTGAAAATGGTTTTTTCAATCCTGAAGAATCAGAAACCATTTTGAAAGAAGGTTTGCGTTATGGTCTGCAGGCAAAAATGCACGTCAACCAGCTTAATTCGATCGGAGGAATAGAAAAGGGCATAAACCTGAATGCCCTGTCGATGGATCATCTGGAAACCATGACGTCGGAAGATATTCTCAAAATAAAAAATTCCGGCTGGAAGGGATTCTGCACACTTTTACCCTCTGCAGCTTTTTTTCTTCGCATGGGATTTCCCCCGGCCAGACAGCTACTGGAATCCGGCTGCGCAATTGCTCTGGCCAGTGATTATAATCCCGGCTCTTCACCTACGGGTAATATGAATACAGTAATTGCGCTGGCCTGTATTCAAATGAAACTTTTACCTGAAGAAGCTATCAATGCCGCAACCCTTAACGGTGCATTTGCCATGGGCCTCGGAGGATCTCTCGGTTCTATTATGCCGGGTAAACTGGCTAATCTCATCATTACTTCGCCTGTTCCTTCTCTATCTTATCTTCCATATAGTTTCGGATCAAATTGCATCGACAAAGTAATCATCCGTGGCAGATTCGTCGCCTAAGCTTAGTATCTTGAGCTTTATAAGAGCAATATGCCCACTATCCTTTTCCGGAAAAACTCTTCTGATTTCATTGAAACTGTTTCCAGGCGAACCAAGGTAATTCATATCGGGGATAAAAAAGGAGGACTTGACTTTCTTATATCATTCTTCTCTTTTATCCGGCCATCCAGGGGCAAAAAGGATCCGTCAAAAAATCTGCAGTCATTACTTATCCATCTGGATCAGCATCCTATACTTTTGAACAATCTCCGCAATGCCCTGATTTCACAATTGGTGCAAACTGATCTTCGTTCCGCTCTTACGGAAAGTGGAATTCCGCTTGCCAATGGTTTCTGGCAGGAGTTTTTCCGCAGACTCCGGCACAAAATCATTCCTGCATTTCAGGCTGAAAATGATTTTCTGTATGTAATCAGCCGTGTATTTTATCACCATCATGATTACCAATGGGTGGGGGCCATTCCGCATGAACAATGGAAACAATTTTTTGAATCTATTGGACTTTCATTTTCAATAGATGATAAACATATTTTAAAGCAACTGATGCAGTCGCTTAAAATTCTCAGTGTGGAGGTTGCCGGTCTGGGTCTTGAAAAAGAGGTGAGTAAACACCTGGCATCTCAAAATATTGATGAAAATCCATTTCTTCTTCAAAGCGACCTGATCCGGAAAATCGAAAATTCTTTTAATGCCGGAGACGGGGATGAACTGACTCTTACCAGCAATAAAATGCATACGCTGGCGCGATTGGGTATTGATGCCATTGAATATGTACGCCAGAATCATTCCAGCCGGGGAACCAGTATTCATCAGACATACATACTATTAATTCTAAGTAGCAAGCTGGAGCGGATGGAATTAATAACAGATATACTGGATGGCAATTCCAGATTCGATTCAGATAATTTCATTTCTTTTTTTAAAATGCTGGTGAGAAATGAAAATACAAAAAACAGTTTACGCGAATTCCTTTCACATTCCCTGGGTTATGTTGCATACCAGGTCGCCGAGCATAAAGGTTCAAAAGGAAGCCATTATATTACTTCCACCAGAGGTGAATATCGTACGATGATGTGGAGTGCTATGAAAGGAGGAGGTGTAATAGCTTTTGTGTCGATAATTAAAACTCTGATTACGAAAATTGAGATGCCCATTTTCTGGCATGGGTTTGCTTACAGTACCAACTATAGTATTGGATTCCTGCTGATTGATGCAACGGGAGGAACTTTGGCCACCAAGCAACCCGCTTTTACCGCTAGCGCCGTCGCAAGTTCCCTGGATACCAAGGGAAATACATATAAACCGAATTTATATAACCTCGCCATCACAGTGGCCAGGGTATCCCGTAGCCAGATAGCTTCCTTCATCGGAAATCTATTAATTGTTTTTCCAGGTGCATTTATGCTTGCATGGCTGTATGATTTAGTCACCAAAACAAAAATGCTGGACAGCCAACAGGCGATGGATACCCTGCAAAACCAGCATCCCTGGCACAGCCTATCGCTGCTTTACGCGTGTAATACGGGTGTATTTTTATTTCTAAGCGGGATAATCGCGGGTTATGTTCAAAATAAAATACGCTATGGTCAGATTGGAGAGCGGTTAAAAAACCATCCCTGGTGGCAGGCTGGCGTTCCTGCCGAAAAACGCATGCGTCGGGTGAAATTTATTGAAAAAAATGCAGGCAGTATAATCGGTAATATTTCCCTTGGCTTCATGCTGGGGATGTCTTCTCTCGTTAACAAGATTCTGGGTATTCCCTTCGAAATCCGACATATCACGATTTCCGCAGGTAATGTATCGATCGCCTTGTACAGTCTGGGTATCCGGAATGTTCCATTGACTTATTTAATCATTATTTTCCTGGGCGTACTCGCAATCGGCTTCCTGAATTTTCTCGTGAGTTTTGCGCTGGCTTTTATCGTCGCCGTTAAATCCCGAGGTGTACAGTTGAGGGATTATCCGGAATTTTTGGGAATCCTGTGGCGTTATTTCATAAACAAACCTCTGGATTTTATCCGGCCACGCAGACAGCTTTCCGAAGCAGATTGATTTTCTTTCCTTAACATTGGCATTTCAATTACGCCATATGACACCAATAATTGAATGTGTGCCCAACTTCAGTGAGGGCCGGGATACCCAGGTCATTCAGCTGATTACCGATGAAATTGAAAAAGTGGAAGGCGTCAGGCTACTTAATGTAGATCCCGGCAAGGCCACGAACCGTACAGTAGTCACATTTGTGGGTAATCCCGAGGCAGTTGTGGAAGCAGCCTTCCGGGCAATCCGGAAAGCTGGTGAACTAATCGATATGCGCCTGCATCAGGGCGCTCATCCCCGCATGGGCGCAACAGATGTATGCCCGCTGATTCCGGTATCCGGCATATCCATGGAAGAAACTGCCCGCTGGGCGCAAAAACTAGCTGAACGCGTAGGCAAGGAACTCGCGATTCCTGTTTATTTATATGAAGCTGCACAAAAAAATACAGCCCGTAATAATTTATCGGTTATCCGTGCCGGTGAGTATGAGGGCTTTGCAGAAAAAATAAAAAACCCGGATTGGGCACCGGATTTTGGTCCCGCGGTATTCGATGAAAAGCGTGGCGCAACAGTCATCGGGGCCAGGGATTTCCTGGTCGCTTATAATGTGAACCTGAATACAACTTCCGTGCGGAGAGCTAACAGTGTGGCTTTTGACGTCCGCGAGGCAGGCCGCATAAAAAGGGAGGGAGATCCTGTTACCGGTAAAATTGTACTGGACGAAAGGGGTCAACCCGTCATGGTCCCGGGCACACTTAAATCAGTAAAAGCTATCGGATGGTTCATAAAGGAATACGGCGTCGCACAGATTTCCATGAATCTCACTAATATTTCTGTCACACCACTGCATATTGCTTTTGATGAAGTATGCCGTAAGGCAGATGCCCGTGGAATCCGCGTTACGGGAAGCGAACTGGTCGGTTTGATTCCACTCCAGTCGATGCTTGACGCCGGAAAATACTTTCTGAACAAACAAAGCCGTTCGGCAGGTGTTTCAGAAAAAGAACTGATCCGGATTGCCATCATTTCGATGGGCCTTGATGAACTGGCTCCCTTTAAACCAGAGGAGAGGATTATCGAGTATTTACTGAAAAATCAGGAAGATGAAAGACTCCTGCATCTTTCGCTGGCAGATTTTGCCGATGAAACGGCGAGTGAATCACCAGCTCCCGGCGGTGGATCCGTCGCCGCTTATCTGGGCGCCCTTGGAGCGGCTCTGGGCGCCATGGTCGCGAATTTATCTGCACATAAAAAAGACTGGAAACCTTTTGGCGACTGGGCAGAAAAAGCATCTGCCTTTGAAAAGGAACTTCTGACACTGGTAGATGCGGATACCAGGGCATTTGAAAGCATAATGCAGGCCAGGAGCCTGCCCAAAACGACAGAAGATGAAAAGACATTAAGGGAAAGGGCATTACAGGAAGCTACCATACGGGCTATTGAAGTTCCCTTTCGCGTAATGAAAGTTTCTTTGCAGTCTATGGATATATTAAAGGCAATGGCGATTGAAGGGAATCCAAATTCGAGGTCCGATGCGGGAGTCGGCGCGCTTTGTGCGCGTAGCGCAGTAATGGGCGCATACCTAAACGTATGTATCAATGCGGCAGGATCTGAATCCGATAAAAATATTTCTTCTATACTGGCTGAAGGGAAGAAAATACAGGCCAGTGCGATGGCGAAAGAGACGGAGATACTGGCTCTGATCGGATTGACTCCTCAATAAAAAAATGATATCAGCTATTTCTGCAACTGAACAGTCTAATATTAATCTTCAATTTGTTGGAAATGGGAATTGAATGAATTCCGTATTACTAAAAAGGTATTCCGATATTTACGTATCCCATTACCCGATGCCATTGATCGCAGTACATGGCACTTAACTCGAGGGGACCAAGGACAAAATTATAAGTAAACGTCAACGCATAACCCGACAGAAAATCGGGAGTATCGTAAAACTTGTTCTGATCTTTTATGAAATTATTGAACATCACATTCGCGCGGCCTGTCAGGTAAAGATTTCCATAAAAATTATAGCGAAAGCCTGCCTGTATGGCTGCCAGGCTGGAAGAATAAAAAGATCCTTCCCGCAATCCTGCAAAGGTAACCTGGTTATGAAAGCTATGCGTAAGACCACCGATAGAAAATTCATTCATTGTATTATTTTTCTGAAAATTAATTCCTGATTGTAATACAAACAGCAGTGTGCTTTTATTTGACAGGGGTGTATAACTTTCAAAATGAAAAACAAATCTTGGGTATGCATTGCTCGCTGTTAGAGTATCGGTATCGCGGGTATTGGTATGCACCTGCAGAGCCGGATTCTGTGTGTAAACCCAGTCAGCCTCTAACTCAGTTTTAACTCCTTTTTTGGGATATACCGGGCGGTCCAGTGAATTGTGATTGAAATAAAAATAACTTGTCGGAAAATCATCCGTTCCTTTAAATTGAAGGGCAGATGTAATAGAAGGTTTATATCGTATCCATTCAAACCGGGTTCCAATCCCGATAGTCATATCCCGGTTGGTGGAATATCCAAACCGGCCATCCATCACAAAATAATTCTGGTTATAAAGGCCAGCTTCCTTAGTATCCCGGTAAGTCGTAATATTCATCTGGTCAAACTGGGTGGATAGTTTCAGCGCAAACTTCCTGCTCCTGCCAAGGTATTGCAGGTGTTCCGCTTTAACCCTGAAATTCTCCCCAATATTCAGGGTAACCAGGCTCCTCGAGTTCGGTGTAAAAAAATCCCGCGAAGTGATATTCAAAATTGCACTGATCCCGGTAAACTGATTATAGTGCAGGGAAAGCTTTGCAAATGTGAGCGGGGATTCTGTTACATCAAAAATAATTTTTGCAGAATGGTCCGGTTGTGGTTCCAGGATGTAAACGATTCGCGTATAATAGCGGGTTCCGCCTGCCCGACGAACCATATAAGATAACATCCTTGGTGTATACACATGATTGGTCAGCAGGCCTGTGGTGTGAATGAAAAAATCCTGGGTAGTAAATTTCAAGCCTCTTACTTCATAGGATGAAATTTTTACGCTTTCCACGGAAGGAAGTACTTTTTCAGTTTTTTCGGGACCATAAAGTGCATTAAGGGAATCCGCCAGTCTTTTCAGCTGCGGATAAATTTTTCTTCCCTCCGCCATTCCCGCTTCAATTATGGAGTCTGCCTGCGCGAAGGTTCCCATTGTATATTTTTCGAGTGGTGTCTGTACATAAATATTACAAAGAGGGACTTCCAATTTCGTATCCTCTGCTTCCCTGAAAAAGGCAACCTGTAACAAAACCTGGATGGCATTATTCACTTTACTGGCAGGCAGTAAACTGGCTGTCACGTTACTGCCGATCACAAACTGGGCGCCCATTTGCCGTACATCTTTTACAGGGAAATTGCGCACTATGCCGCCGTCCACCAATAACTGGCCATTGTATTCCACTGCCGTAAAAACGGATGGTATGGCCATACTCGCACGAACCGCTGAAACGAGTTCACCGCTATCCAGTACAACCGCCTGGCCGGTCGAAATATCTGTCGCGATACATTTGAAGGGAATTTCCAGGGAATCAAAATCCTTTATTTTATAAACAGGAAATAAAAGCTCGGAAAATTTCAGCCATAATTCCTGGCCTTCCAGTACCCCGGTGGAAATCCTGAAAAAATTATTTTGCCAGGGCAGCTCCAGGTCGTATTTACCATATTCCTCTTTTTCTTCCATAATAATATTGCGCAGGGAACTCTGGTTCGACAATATCTGATCCCAATGTATCCGTTTGGCAATATATAAAATGGAATCTCCTGAATAACCGGCTGCATACAGGGACCCGATAATGCTGCCCATGCTGGTACCGGTGATGTAATCAACCGAGAGACCTGCGGAATCGATGGCTTTAAGTATACCGATATGAGCAAGCCCCTTGGCCCCTCCGCCACTCAGAGTCAGACCGATTTTCGGTCTCCTGTGAGGAATGGAATCTTTCTGATCAACGGGAACAGGGAAATTTTTGTCCTTCAATGAATCACTTGTAATAACAGCCGCCCTGCCAGAACTTTTATCCATCAATGTGTCCTGTGCAAAGGACGGGAGAGTATAAAATATAATAAGGCAGCCGGTGATTAACAGAATACGGACCAGTATGAAAAAAGGATCTCTTTTAGTAGTTCAAAAGGTTTGTTATAAAAATACGTAAACAAAATTTGGGGACCCGGTAATTTGATCCTGGCCCGGGGCCGGAAGAAATTAATTGATTAATACCAACACAATCTGTAACTCAGGCTTCCCAATTCTAGAAAGTTTTAGGCCTTGAGCTTTGAGCTTTAAGCCTGTTCTTCCAGTTCCATCAGTCTTTCGAGCGCCACATCATACTGCTGCCTGGCAACATTTAAACTCAGGGCAGCTTTTTTATAATCCGATTCAGCCACCAGGAATTTTTGCCTGTCTGCATAAATTTCCGGGGCCGACAACCGTGATTCCAGGTTTTCGCTTTCCTGTTGTAGACGTTTGATATCTCCTTCCAGTTGCTCCACCAGCTTTTGCTGTTTTTGGAGTTGTTTCTTTGCTTCCTTGTTGATGGGTTGTGCGATCACAGCTGCCTTTGGTTGCTCAGGCGGAGCCTTATCAATCTTCGGCTTGTTTCCGGCAGGCTTACCCTGGGCGCTCATCCTTTTGTTCCATTCCACCCATTCATCGTAAGTTCCTTTAAATTCTTTTATTCTGAAATCTTCTATTTCCCAGATTTTATTTGCAGTCTTGGAAATAAAATACCGGTCATGACTTACCAGTATATAACTCCCTTCATATTTATTCAGGGCTTCCGCGAGGAGTTCACAGGAATGAATATCGAGGTGATTCGTAGGTTCATCCAACAACAGAAAATTGGCTTTGCCGGCAATTGTTTTTGCCAGTGCTACCCGGGCTTTTTCCCCGCCGCTTAAAACCTTAATCTTTTTTTCCACATCATCTCC
>Ga0163162_10004771_pt1 | contig 13085 bp, 12 predicted proteins | sample S55metaG_FD_115310 | JGI IMG/M metagenome (GOLD analysis project Ga0163162, IMG submission 115310) | Switchgrass rhizosphere microbial communities from Kellogg Biological Station, Michigan, USA - S5-5 metaG | ecosystem: Host-associated > Plants > Roots > Rhizosphere > Soil | place: USA...
ATCTTTACCAGATCTGGATTGAAGACCTCTTCTGGTAAGTCGATCGGCTCCCAGCAAGTAACAATCGCAGCTCCATCCGTCAGCAGCATCTCCTGCTCAATTGCGCTGACCGCATTCTCGATAGTAGCCGGCGAAATGAGCGGTTCGTCGCCTTGGACATTGACTACGATTTCGCAGTCAAGCAAGTGCTCTGCAACTTCGGCAATGCGATCGGTACCGCTTTTGTGACCAGTGCTAGTTAAAACACTCTCGAAACCGTGAGACTGCGCCACCTCGAGAATCTTCTGATCGTCGGTAGCAACGATAACGCGATCCACGTTTCGGGCAGCAGAAGCACGCTCCGCGACCCAGCAAATCATCGGTTTTCCAGCAATTGGTAGCAGAGCCTTTCCAGGTAAGCGGGTTGAACCGAGACGGGCCGGAACTATAGCGACAACTCTGTTCGACTGATTGTTTTGGGGATTTGGACCCGTAAGATTCACGGGATGACAGCTTAGCTTGCGGTGGTTGACGCTGTCAATGAAAAGCCTTATTGGGTTCAGTTTCGTCTTCTCCACGTTCTCTGCGTGATCTCCGCGCCCCCGCGCCTCTGCGTTGATCTTCTTCATCCACAAACCTCATTCAGCACGAAAAGGGAAAATGAGAAATAAAAAATGACCAATGATAAATAACCCGGTCCTCCGCCAACCACAAAACTCGTGCTCTCTCCCCTTCCACCGTCTCTCCCTCCCGCGCTAATATCTCCCTTCCAAAATGAGGGTCTTCTACACACCGCGCTATTACGCCGATATTGGTCAAGGTCATATCTTCCCCATAAGAAAGTTCGAAATGGTGCGCGATCAGCTCCTCGCCGAGGGAACTCTGCGACCCGACGAGTTGATCGAGCCTGCACCTGCCTCACTCGAACAGGTAAAACTGGTGCATACCGAAGACTATGTCACGAGACTCTGCGACGGAACGCTCACCTTTAAAGAAATTCGACGACTTGGTCTTCCCTGGTCCCAATCACTGGTTACCAGATCGTTTTATGCTGTTGGCGGCACTATCGCTGCCGCCCGTTCCGCCATAGAGCTCGGCTATGGTTCGAACCTGGCTGGCGGAACTCACCATTCGTTCGCCGATCGGGGTGAGGGTTTTTGTGTCCTCAATGATGTTGCGGTAGCGATTCGAACGCTCCGCAAAGAGTTACAGATCAATCGTGCGGCTATCATCGACTGTGACGTTCATCAGGGTAACGGAACAGCCACAATTTTTTCAGGCGACGACAACACCTTCACTTTTTCGATGCACGGCGCCAACAATTATCCACTCTTCAAAGCGACCTCAGAGCTGGACATAGAACTCGCGGATGGCACTTCGGATGACGAATATCTATCGATACTAAGAGACAATCTGCCCCGCGTTTTCCGTTTCGAGCCCGAGATAGTTTTTTATCTCGCCGGAGCCGATCCTTATGTAAACGATAAACTCGGACGTCTCGCATTATCGATAGCTGGTTTGCGAGAACGCGATGCGCTGGTGTTGCGCGAGTGTTACGAGCGTGAGATACCTGTCGTGACAGTTATGTCTGGCGGTTATGGCAAAGATATTAAGGATACGATTGAAATCCACTGCAACACTCTTCGAATGGTTAAAAGGATCTTTGAAGAACGGGTGATTAATCGAAGACTCGCCTAGTTCCGAAACCTGGTATGCGGAAACTTCTTAAATGGTTTTTTTTGGTCTTCGCCGGCATTGTGGTCGGAACGATCATCTATGAGGCGATCCTCTTTGGTCGCGTGTTCAGACTTCGCGATAACAATCCGAGCTCTACTTCATTGATCGACACTCGCGCACAACAGGCTGAAGCGAGAGGACAAGAAGCCCGACGCGAGCAACAGTGGCTGCCACTCGACAGGATATCGATCAACTTGCAACGAGCGGTGCTCGCTGGTGAAGATACGAATTTTGTTTATCACCACGGTTTTGATTACCAGGCAATTCAAAAAGCATGGGACCAAGCTCAAAGAGAGGCGGCCAAAGAAGCCAAGAAAGAAGGTGAGGATGATGATTGGCTGCCAAACCTGCCGGAATTCAAACGCGGCGCTTCGACGATAAGTCAGCAGCTCGCAAAAAACCTTTATCTCTCGTCAGAGAGATCGTTCATCCGCAAAGGACAAGAAGCGATTGTCACCCTCATGTTGGAACGATGTCTTTCTAAACGGCGGATACTCGAAATCTACTTGAACGTGATTGAATGGGGTGATGGCATCTACGGAGCTGAGGCCGCGTCCCAACACTATTTCAACAAGTCCGCGTCAGCACTCTCAGCAAACGAGGCGGCGTATCTCTCTGCGATGATTCCTAACCCGAGGACTGTCTTTAATCCCCAAATAAATCCTCGCCGGGTCGCTCGGCGGCAACGCATCATCTTGCGAGGGATGCCCTACGTAAAGACGCCATAAAAAAAGCCACCCAGGAATAGGTGGCTTTTCACTTCGTTCGCTGTTAAATCAATTCTTGTTTCTTGCCGTCGCACTCTCAGCAGACAAGAACTCAAAAGACTTTAAAAACTTTCCGACGCTGGCATCGCGCTGTTTGTAGAAGACCCCGAAGACGTACATTCGTCGTTCATCACCGACTACTTTTGTAAAGACGCGCGTAACTCCAGTGAGAGTGCAACCCTGAAAATCGAATTCCAGTCCCGTGAATCCCTTCATTGAAATACTTGTCGGCTCGGGAGTCTCACATTGGAACGAGCCAGCTCCATTGCGTGACTCATAACTGGAGGTTATTCCACGTAGATACCCTTGAATCGTGCCCTGGATGGCATTGGTGTCAGACTCACCCATACTTGGACCAGCAAACCACATCACCTGATAGACCGAGAGGTTTTGCTGCCCAATATAGATATTGAGATTAATCATGCGATCGCCATTAGGAATGGGAAATGCCATCGACTTACCGTCCGCGGGGACCAACACGGAAAACTTTTCCCCGACCGGACGCAGAGTGCGCCATTGGCCACTCGCTGGTGCTGCATAATCCTCTTCTCTATTAGCTGTGTTGACGGATGCCGGCCGGCTCGTTGCAATATTGCCCCAACGCAAACCTTCTGTGGTCAGTCCCGGACTAGCACTTCTCTTAGGAGCTGAACCGGCCGCAACTACAGGAGCCGCAATCTGAGCTTTGTTGGCCTTCACAAAATCCCAGGGACTCACAGGATTTTGTACTTGCCAGATACCTCGTCGTTCATTTTGCGCAGCCAGCTGAGACTGCAAGTAGATCACGCCATCATCGGGCGAAAGGACCTGACTCTTCGGATCGAACCAGGCAGCGCCATCACGAACCATCTGCGCACAGATATCGCGTCCGTCTATCAGCACTCGTGCCTGCAACGCATAGTTTTTCGTATAGCCAGCGTACTGGACCATTACCAGCTTATCCAATACCAAATCCGACAAATGCTGTTTGGCGACATCGCCGAATGCCTGTGTCATCTCCGGCGCGTCGATGCCCAATAAACGAACTTTCACGGGCCGGTTCATGTTTGACACCGTTATGACGTCACCCTCGTTGACCTCAATTACTTTGCCAACGAAAGAAGCGCCGCTGACGCGCGGCGCGATGAAAAGAAAGCTGGCAAGTGCGACAGTGGCCCAAAAAGTCTTTTGCATGTTCATTGCTATATCGCTTTCCTAAGCTGAACCGTTCGATTAAAGCGCAAACTCCTTCGCCAGTTTCAACTCGGCTTTACGCAATTCGTATCTAGCACGGCCCAGATTGCCTGTCGCCTCGACGGCCAGGACAACGAAATAGTCTCGGCTTAACATTCTCATGATCAGCATCGCGCCTTCGAGTGAAGCTACCAGCTCTTTGAGTCCACCCAGGCCAGTATCATTTCCGGCGCGCTGTGCATTTCTGATCACGGAAGTAAATTCTGCCGCCGCTACGTCCAGATTGGCATCGTGTCCAGCTTCGGCCAATACCTTTTCAACGGCGATTCCGTCCGTACCCATAATGAGCGCACCGAGACCTCCCTCGGTGCGCCCAACTATGGTTTCCAACATTTCCTTGAACATCGACTCACCTCCTGTTAAGGACGCTGACCTCCAAGCGCTCCCGGGCGAGCTGAATTCGTGGTGCCCGTGCCCGAAGGACTGTTTGGTACCGGCGCGCTAAGCAGTTGCGGATTATTTTGCGCCGGATTCGTTTGCGGTGACGACTGTTGCTGCTGTTGGTTCAACTGTGTCGGGGTCGGAGTATTGCTTGGAGGATTGCCCAGCGGCACAGGTTGAGGAATCGTCATCGTGCGTGGTCCAGTGCTTACCGTTCCGGCAGTCGGTCGACCCTGATAGTCAGGACGATAGATGTGCGGTGTGATGAAGAACAAGATTTCACTGTTTTGACGGGTTGATAGTTTGCGCTTGAAGAGATTACCCACCACCGGTATTGAAGCAAGACCAGGTGTGCGTTGTTGTGTTTCACCTTCAGTATCGGCAAGTACGCCGCCCATGACAGTGGTTCCACCATCTGGTACCAGCACTTCTGACTGCATGCGTTGAGTGTCGATACCCGGGACGCCACCAACTGCAATACCCGTGTTGATGGTGTTGTTCTCGATCGTCACTCTTAGCACCACTGTTCCAACGTCAGTAATCTGAGGGGTGATGGAGAGACGCAAAGGCACCGAAACGAAAGTGGTGGTGACTACTGCAGTACCACTCGCAGCTTGCGTCGTCTGGACCGGTATCTGTGAACCACTCTCGATTTGGGCCGGACGATTATTGAGAGCTGTGACACGCGGCGTCGCCACGGTCTTAGCTTGTCCACGTGATTCTGCCAACGTGATCAAGGCGCTGATCTGCGCTGTACCAAAGAGGCCTGTTGTCAGCCCAATCACCGTGCTGGCTGCAGCCGCGGCCAACGAGGGTTGAGGCTGTGTTGTTCCCGCCAAGCCACCGAAAACGCTGAAGGGGTTTGGACCAGAAGGCGTGCCACTACCGGAGCTACCGCTTCCGGAGCCGGAGCCTGAGCCACTGCCGCTACCGCCCGATGCTCCCTGGTTTGTGGCAGGCAGAGTACTGACACTGCCGAGGCCTCCACGGCCGAGATTGACGACACCCATCGAAAGCTGTGCGCCAAGGTCACGGCTGAAGTTGCGTTGGGCAATAACAATTCGCGTCTCGATTTCAACCTGCGGTTCCGGTTGGTCGAGAATGGCCACCAACTGTCTGACAGCGTCGATATTCTCTTTCACATCAGTGATGATGAGCGTATTGCTACGGCCATCAACTTCGATCGAGCCTCGTCGAGAAAGTCTTCTGGAAATGATTGGTAGCAGACCCTGGTCACCACTTCCACCGGTCGCATCTCCACCTGCGCCACCACTAAAACTCAAGTTGGTAGCACCACCAGAGAACGCTCCAGTTGAACCGGCTGCCTGGGCCAACGTACCAGATGCACGCGCGTAGTTGAGTCTGATGAATTCAGTTACCAACGGCGACGCATCCAAACGCGAGTCGTTCAGCACCCTCTGTATATCTGATTCCTTAGCCAGGACATCGACCGTCGCCACGCGCAGGATACTGCCATCCGATTGAATTCCGAGGCGATTGGCTTTCAGCACTGCGTCCAGCGCCACGTTCCAGGGAACATCCTGAACGTTCACCGTAACCGGCACTGCACCAACTGAAGAGTCGATAACAAAATTCACGCCGTATTGTTCGGTGATGTAATTGAGGATGTCTCGAATATCAGCGTTGACGACATTGAGATTGATGGGCTCACCGACAAATCCCGGCTGGCCATATTGTCGTCCCTGGTCAGTCTGCTTTTCGCTGGCCCGGGACATTCCAACTGATGGAGTTGGGCTGGGTGCAGCTTTGGCGACCTGAGTCGCCGGATTCTGAACGTCTACTGTTTTAGTTCTGGCAGCCACTACGCTTGTACTCAGAGTACAGACTAGCGAAAGGACGAGCGTGGTCCATTTGGCTGATAATGCTCGAGGCTGATACAACATCATTCCCTCCTTAGGGGGGTTTCCAAACAATGACCGTCACGCACTACGCTCGATTGCAATGCAACATAAGCGCGCGCCGCACAGCACGGACACTGTTCTGGTTTGTCAAAGGTGCGCTGGCCTCCTTGAAACTCGGATGCCCTCGCTATCAAAAGGAAGGTTTAGCGAAAAACTAAACCAGCTTAACGATTACGGCTTTGAGGTGGAGGCCGAGGATTCGGCTGAGCCAGCAGTTGCCATTGAGCCAACTGCGTTTGCTTGTCTTAGTGGCTTGACTTCGACGGAACGCTCGCGGCGTCCGTTGGTCAACACCGTCTCACGACGGAAAATCAAACGGCCGTCTTCGATCGCCACCAGTTGGCCATCAAAGAATGGCTCGCCGGGGTAGATCACGTACGACAGATGGATTGGAGTAGCTTCGACGATTGCTGCGTAACCGCGAGGTGTTCGAGAAATTCCGATTACCTGGATCTCATTCAGCAACAATGCCGTGGTGGGTTTTGGGGCTGGCATCCGCGCATTCATGGCAGCACTTTTCTGGGCCTTGTACAAACTTATGCGCTCCTGTATCGACGGAACGCCTACTGCACCAGGTCTTTTATCCGATGCCTTCAGTGGCTCGTATTTCTTGAATGGATCCCTGCCGCCCGCATAAGAACGCGTCTTGACGACCGGTTTCTTCTCTTCCGTCTGTTGGCCGCTTACGCCAACTGACACGCCCGCGATCATCATAGCGCTACCCAGCAGGAACACCGGCAATCCAACTCGACTCTTTCGTTTATCGTGCATCATATTTCGTCCTTATTATCAATGCTTGACGACTATTTCGCAGGCTGGGCAATCGCTTGCGCTGCGGCTTGAGCGGCCGGCGGAGTCGCCGGTTTGGCTGGGGCTGGTCCACCTGCTACTGGCTTCGCCGGCGGTTGCGCCTGCAACTTCTCTGACGAAACATAGTAGGCAGTCAAATCAAACTTTGCATCGACAGTTTTTGTCGTTGTTTGCTTATCAAACTGCTTCAGTTCAAAGTTGGTTACTGAAACTATTCGCTGATAGTGAGCAAGCTGTTCGAAGAAAGCTCGTAAGCCTGAAAACGAACTGATGACATTGACCTCGATCTTCTTGCCGCTGTAGTTGTCCTGTTGCACATCTTCCTTTGGCATGAATCTCGTCAGGATCAGATTATTAGTCCGAACTCTGTCCTGGATTCCTTGCAGGACCATGGTGAGTTCTCGCTGTTCCGGCAACAGAGCTTTGAGCTCAGCGTATTCTTCTTCCATTCCGTTGTATCTGGCTTTGACTTCGCTGAGGTGTTGCGAGGCAATCTGAGCTTGAGCATTTCGAGTCTTCAGGCTCGCGATCTCTTCTTGCAGCGTCGCCGTTTGAGCGCGCGTGCCTTTGGTCACGAAATACCAGAAACCAGCGTAGACAATTGCAGCCACCGCACCGAAAGCAATTAGTCGCAGGTACCAGGGAAGGGCTTGTATCTTGCCGACTTTCATTTTCTTGATCCTTTATCTTGAAGGTCTATTTTCGTGCTGCCTATTTCTTCATCGCGACTTGATTAGCCGCAGAGGCGGCTGTTTGATCTTGCGATTTAGGCTGGCTAAATCTGGCTTTGACCGTGAAATTGACTATCTCCGGTTTTAAGGTCTCGTCAGAATTAGAAAGGGCCGCACCTCCCGGTACTGATTCCTTGGAAACCTCGCGCTGCGTCTCGATGTTCAAATTGCTGAAAAGACCATTCGAGAACTCGAGACTCTGACCAAACTTTGTTACTGAATATTCGTTTGGTGACTCTCCCTTGATCGTCACTTCGCCCTCCTTTTGATCGATACTCTTCAAGTAAAGACCGGCAACAGCATCAAAGCGGACCTTGATCTCCTGAAGAATGGCACTGGGTCCTTGCTGCGACTCTCGGAGTCTCTTAATTGCATCGATGCGAGCCTGGATCTCCTGGGCTTTCTTTTCGAGCTCCATTTGTTCCTTTTGCACGGCTAGCATCTGCTGATTACGCTGTCGCTCACGCTCGACCTCTGTCTTTGCGTTTGCCATTGCCCTGTTCGAGCTAACGTATTCATAACCAATAGCCAAAATCATCAGACCAAATACAGTGAGAGCGAGAAAAAGCGTTTGCATCAGGGGGCTCGCAACTTTTTCTTCAACGAGCGCAACCCCGTTTGGTCGATCGGTAACTGATTCGAGCAGGTTTATCTTGATCATGCTTCCACTCCTCTGAGAGCCAGTCCGACAGCAACGGCCATTTCGGGAACAATCTCTCGCATGTATTCGGGGTCAAATTTCTTGTCGTCAACTTCTATCTGTCGGAATGGATCAAAAACCTCGACTGGAATTTCGAAGCGCTTCGCTAAATAATCAGCCAGCCCTGGTAGTTTCGAACCGCCACCGGCAAGTAGAATCTTCTGAATTCCCGTGTCCTTCTCTTCAGCCGTAGTACGGTAGAAGTCCATGGTCTTGCGGACTTCCAGGGCCAGAACATCCGAAACCGTTTCAATGATCGGCTGAATTGGTCTGGGCTCGATGCCTTCGGGTAAAGCCATGCCACGTTTCACACCTTCTGCCTGTTCGAAGCTCAGTCCCAGCTCCTTTTGCAATAGGCTTGTGTACTGGCTGCCTCCGACTCCCGCATCTCTCGCAAAGACTGAGCGGGTCCCGTTAAGAATGTTGATGTTCATCGTCGCTGCGCCGATATTCAGTAGCGCGACTATCTCGCCGGCTCTCGGTTGGTAGTTGACCTCGTAACAATTCTGCAGAGCGAAGGCGTCGACATCGATGATGATTGGCTGCTTTCCAGCAAGTTGAATTGCCTGTTTCACATTTGCGATCTTGTCGCTCTTGCAGGCCGCCATCAGCACGTGTAACGACTCAGAGGATTTGCTGGTGAGTTCGTAGTCAAGATTGACGTCTGCGATATCGAAGGGTATGTGCTCTTCAGCATGCCAGCTGAATGATTCCTGGAGTTCTTCCTCACTCATACTTGGAAGAACAATGTTCTTCACAATCACGGAGTGGCCGCTGACACCGGCAGCAACGCGGTTGGTCTTGATCTGATGTTCGCTAAAGATGTTTGAAATAACATTGGACACGTTGTTGAGCTCCATGATCTGGCCGTCAACAATGGTGTCAGTTTGGAGATTTTCGAATCCGAGGTTGAGGAGCTGCAAGGCTGAACCCTTTTTTGCCAGTTCCACTGCTTTCACGGAACTGGAGCCGATATCTAAACCGACGAGATTCTTTTTACCCATACTTTTCTTAAACATGATTAGTTGGTCCTCGCTACAAGAGCGCGCATGCGGTTGAGGCGACGAAGTCTGGCTCGCGCTTTTTTGGCTCTCGGCATTCGACGCTGATTAGAAGATTTGTTCGTGGAGCAGTTCATTTTTCGTATCAAGGGTGTAGTCAGTGGTAAGGCGGCAAGATTCGCGACACCAGCATCGGTAATGTGCGCCTGGGCGGGTGTCAACAGCGAACTGTTGGAGAAGTCTGCTACGGCAGGAAAGAAGCTCATTCGGAAACCCAGCCAAGTTGGCATCTACCAACTTCTGTAGGCTTTGCGACCTCCGCTCACGCGAAGTGTGCCTTTATCGTTTGCGCCAAAAACTTAGCGGGATTTACCGCTGTCGAATATCGAGGTGGGCCACCCTGTGAACGACACACTGTGCCATCCACCTGTGTGAGAGTACATTACGAAGCTTAACAATGTCAACCGCTATTTTAACGCGTTTAACTACAATCCTTGCAGCAGTAACAAGGGATTCGCGAGCGTATTGAGCTTGGGTTTCTGGAACTGAGGCAAAACGATTCCATTTTTTAATGGTCGAATTCTCGAACAAAAATCGCTATTTTACCTTCACCGATTTTGCCGGAATCCCAACCACGATGTTTCGAGATTCAACGTCGCGAGTCACTACAGCGCTAGTGCCAACCATCGCATCGTCGCCTACCTGACTACCGGCCAGAACAGTGGAATGGTAGGTGAGTCGAACGCCATTTCCAATCCTCGTTTGCGGTGTCAACACTTTGTGGATGTCATAAATGTCGTGAGTGTGAGAATAGATGTTTGCGTAGTCCGAAATCGATACGTTGTCGCCAATTTCGATGCCTCCACGATCATCCAGCAACACATAACGATGAATCACCACGTTGTTGCCGAACGACAGGTTGTAACCAAATGACCACTCAACGAAGTGCCAGCATTTGAAATTTTCTCCAACACTGCGAAAGATCAAAGGCGCGAGCATGCGACGGAAGCGGTGTCCAATCAGCGCGTTCTGGCCCAGCGCAGAGCGATCGAACATTTGCCATAGCCAGATAAATGGTTTGCGTTCGCTGTAACGCTTTACATCGATGTCCGTGTAGTACTCAGGCTCAGTGGTGACGTTCCGTGGATCAAGGTTATGCAGTACAGCTCGAGCCGCGAGGCTAAGATCATTGAGGTCGCTATGTCGCCGGCCGAAATAGATTTCGCTAAGCGTGTCGCGCACCACCTCATTTGGATCACGACGTCCATCAGTCAGCGATTGCTCCAGCTCGCTTAGAAACGCGTCGTAATCACGCTCGGTCAACGCTTGCGCGGACAATTCACGATAGGTCATGGGCTGTTTTCAAAGCTGCTTTCCTAAACTCGGCGAGCTGTGTTGGGAATGGACTAAAAAGTAACATAGCGCCACAAGGGCTTCAATTCCAAATCCGTCGGGCCGGATCCTTTTGTTTACACACGAACTTGCTTCCAGTCTTCTGATAAAGCTAGCATGCGCGCCAAATGAGCATCGCCCGGCCCCTAATCGCCGCTTCCCTACTCTTAGTATTGATTGCCGCTGCCTGGACATGGTGGGCGTTCCCCGCCAAAGTCGATATGGCTGACTATGTGCCGGCTGATTCAATCGTTTACCTCGAATTCAACAGTGTCGGTGATCTGATTGATGCCGTAGAACAGTCCAACGCCTGGCAAGCGACCACTTCTATAACCGGCTACTCCTCAACTAAATCGAACAAAGCTTTGACATTCCTGACTAAGGCAGGCATCGGTCCAACCGACGCTGTAATTCTGTCACGAGCTCAAGTAGCACTGGTCGTGGTTCGTTGGAACACAATTGAGGAAGACAGCACCTTGCGCATCAAGCCTGATATAGCGTTAGTCGTGGAAACACACACTTCGAGCTGGCGTACGAAGGCAACGGTGACGAATGCTCTACAAAGGCTCGCCGCACTCGCCTATGGTGAATCAAGGTGCAATCCAACCAGCGCTGGAACTATTGAGTGCGCTTCTTCCCAGGACAGGAAAATCGTGGGAGCAATTGACGGTACCGTAGTCGTCATCGGGAATAGCAGCGAAGCAGTGCAGAAAGTGCTTGAGGTCCGAAAGGGTCTCAGACCAAGCTTGCGGACTGATACTGAACTACTTCGGGTTCGTTCGAGTATGGCAAAAGCTAACTCCGTCTCCTTCGGCTATATCTCACAGGCCAACTCGGCAAAACTCTTCTCCTGGGCCGCGCCATTGCTGATGGGAAAGGATCCCGGCGATGCACAATTGGAGAGCGTCCTTTCGTCGAGCGCCAACGCAATCCTTCGTGGAATAGCCTGGACTGCAACTCCAGTCGGAGGTCGAATCCAGGATAGGTTTCAAATCTCGTGTGACCCAGCGGTGGTTGCGAAACTGCAACCTGCGTTCGATCCGGGACGCTTTGACGAGCAACTTTTCAGTCTCGTGCCGAGTTCGGTTCAATCGCTGACGGTATACCGCGCGCGACAACCTGCTGCGGCATGGACCTCACTGAATAACGCTGTTGCGTCGAAAGTTGGTGCGCTACCGGCTGTCTTGTTTGGAACAATTCTGAAGTCTGGGTTGATGAGTTACGGGATAAGCCAACCGGCGGAGCTGCTTGAGACACTCGAAGCGCCTATCGTCACTTTCCGGCCTTCCGACAAAACAGAGAGTTCCGTCCTGGTCGCGCGGCTGAAGGACAAAGAGTCATTTCGCAAACTAATGGACCAGGCTTTCAAAGCCACCTCAGGTCAAATAATCGAAGGACTCGAACGTGAACCTGCGCCAGAAAAAGAGTTTACTGCGCTATTCAGTGACCAGTACGTTATCGTGGGCAAGACTGATGGGGTGAAAGAGTGTTTAATTTCCTTACGTTCACATGCTGTTCTGACTGCGCAGACTAAAACCAACCTCAATCCGGCCGAGCTTGATAACGCCGCACCGATTCTGAGTTATGCCGACGACGAAGTGAGGCTTAATACTTTTCTCACAACGGTGCTTATGCTCAAACAGAAATCTTTATCGCCAACCGAGGAGCAAACCCTGCAAGACAAGCTAAAACCGTTTGCCTTTGCGATTACGGAAACGAGTTTGAACGAAACCGGAATTGAACGGAAAACAGAATCGAGTTTTGGTCAATTCAGTACGTTGATGTCACTACTACAGTCGAGCACTTCACACGCAACAAATAATTCAAAACGATGAGCAGTCAGGTCTTGATTGGTACTCATAACCGCGGAAAGGTAGTTGAGATTGGCGAGATTCTGCGCGATCTCGAGGTCGAGCTATTGTCATTGAATGACTTTCCCACGATTGGCGTGGCGGCAGAAAACGAACCGAGTTACGCGGGAAATGCCCGGTCAAAGGCAATATTCTACGCGGCTGGATCAGGGCTTTGGACCATAGCTGACGATTCAGGATTGGAAGTGGAGCATCTTGATGGCGCACCCGGGGTTTTCTCTGCGAGGTATGCAGGCGCTGGGGCGTCGGATGAAGATCGCCGACAACGGCTGCTGGCCGAGATGGGTGGAGTCGAAAATCGAAATGCGCGCTTTGTTTGCGCGGTTGCCTTCTCCTCACCGGACGGGAAGGTATTGCGCGTTGCTCACGGCATTTGCTGCGGCCAGGTATTGACTGAACCTCGAGGGACGGGCGGCTTCGGTTACGATCCCCTCTTTGTACCCGACGGATTTAGTGAGACCTTTGCTGAGTTGGACGAGGCTATAAAAAATGAGATCAGCCACCGCGCCCGCGCCCTCCGCAAAGCGCGCCAATTCATTGAGACCGGAAGGTTTTAACGAG
>Ga0163162_10004773_pt1 | contig 13083 bp, 9 predicted proteins | sample S55metaG_FD_115310 | JGI IMG/M metagenome (GOLD analysis project Ga0163162, IMG submission 115310) | Switchgrass rhizosphere microbial communities from Kellogg Biological Station, Michigan, USA - S5-5 metaG | ecosystem: Host-associated > Plants > Roots > Rhizosphere > Soil | place: USA: Michigan...
AGGCAGGCAAGTTGCTACAGATTTTCAACAAGTTATGTAAATGATTGGTTAAGAAATCAACCAATTGTTTCGATGGCGGGTTTGACCTGCCGGAGGGAGGATTTCGTCTTTTGAGTGAAATCTCTTGCGCCCCGACTTACTGTTGAAGATTCAGCTCACCCTTTTCTAATTTTGGCATGTGAGCGCAACACCAAAAACGCACTGGGAGAATATTTACACTTCCAAGTCAGAGAACGAAGTCAGCTGGTTCCAGCCTTATCCGAAGACGTCCATGGAATTTCTAGAATTATTTGACTTGCCTCGCGAAGCTAATATCATAGATATTGGCGGTGGTGACAGTCGGTTTGTGGATTCGCTTCTTGAAAAAGGATTTCAAAATATTTGGGTGCTTGATATTTCATCCACTGCAATCGAAAGAGCAAAGCAGAGACTTGGAGTTCTTTCTTCAAAAGTTCATTGGATAATATCTGATGTGACAGACTTTGAACCAACGATTCAATTTGATTTCTGGCACGACCGGGCCGCGTTTCATTTTCTAACTACTGAAGAAAAAATTCATAAATATGTTTCGATTGCCGAATGTGCCATCAGGACGAACGGCTATTTGATCCTGGGCACATTTTCTGAAGAAGGCCCGGATCATTGCAGTGGTCTGGAGGTCAGGCAATATTCGCAGCCTTCCATGTCTGCCAGATTTGAAAAAGCTTTTGAAAGAATCAGGTGTGTGACGGAAGACCACAAAACTCCTTTCAATACGGTTCAGAATTTTCTGTTCTGCAGTTTCAGGAGAAAAAAAGATCCTACATGAGTGTCACCTGGATGCGCGTTTCGAAGAATTGCACATTTCCTTTTAAATTGAAACGGTCAAGCGTTCCGTAACCATAGATAAACTCCCAGCGCAAGTATTGTGTAAGATACCAATTGATCATCGGCGTGATGCGCGTAAACTGTCCGCCTTTGATCGAGCCATTATTCAGGTTGAAGGTTGAAACGCGCAAGATACCTTCAATCTCACCCCATCCATTATTAAAGACTGATTTTCTCACCGGCACAAATCCATATACACTCCCTGTAGTATTGTAAGGCCTCCTGGTCTTCGTGAAGAAAAAACTTATTATCGCATCTCCACCAACGAAGGAATGATTCTCAGATTTGCTCGAAGTGAAATTGTGCTGCATCACTTCGGAACCAATCGTAAAACGATTGTTGGAGTAATAGGCTTCGGCACCGATGCTCGTGGATTTGTCGGCCGCAAACTCGCCAGTGTTGATCAGTTGCGGAGTTGGATTGGATTCTGGCCTCGATTTGATGGTAAATTTTCCATCCAGCGGTTTGGCATACTGGAAATTCCCTGCAATATGCAGGACGCTCCCGCTTTTAGGATCATTGAAAGGTAGCCACCCTACCCTGGCAACATACTGCCATTGAAAAGTTGAGAATGACTGACCCTTTGAAATGAAATCATTGAAGTAACCCAGGTTCCAGAATATTTTCGACTTTGGAAGCATCCCGAACCATTTGATTCCGTCTGCGAGAATGGGGATTGGATCCAGTGCCATTTGCCTTTCATTCGTTAATCCCGAGTGACCATTCATCACCTTGATCATGGAGAACCCTTCTTTAGTTCGTCCAATAAAAATATTGCCGAACAATTCAGGGACCCCGATGGTGAGTCCTGACTCCCTGATCATCCATACCTTCTTGTCACCGTCGTACATGTAGGCAAATTTCCAAGCCAGGTACCTTTTCGATTTGAGAAAACGGCCGCTGAAGAGAATTCTGAAATCCCTGGTCTTGTAGTTGGGGGTAAGATCCAGTTTCGCCGAATCCATTTGCTGTTTGAAAACAGCATTTTGCGAATAGGCAGTGAAATCGCCGATATAGCCCATGCCGATGCGAAAGGTGGAATAAGTTCCCTCAAATTCGTTTGGCTGCAGGTCTTTCTTCCTGTTGACGAAAGTGGTATCTGCAGCTCGCACCTTAAATGTCAATCCATCGGTACCGTTGGGTAATTTGGTGCTATCCACTTTGGTTTGACTACAGAGGTAGTTAGAAATGCCTGCAAGGAGCAAGAATATTCCGGTCGTGCAACGCAGGCAATGCTTTCGTGTAACCATTCTTAATGCCTTAGTGGAATCCAATATTACTGAATGTGCATCTATTCCACCGAAAATACTCTCGTTTTACGGTTAACCAAGGGCCGGGATTGTTATTACATGTTGCCTTGCATGATTCCCAACCGTGGAATGCACAACCTGTCCAAATCAACCCATTAGAAAGTCCATTTCACACCCAGTCAAAGTAAAATGTGGACAGTAATTTAGTTGTGTGAAATTTCATTGTCAACAGCAATCATAAAAAAATAAACAATGACAACATTAACAAAAAAGCAGGTACTGACGACCCGGGAAGTTGCCGCTAAATTTCACGAGCTTGCCCAGCAGGAAAAATGGTTTGAAATCCAGGACGAATTCTTCGCCGATAATGTAAGGAGCATCGATCCCCCGCATTCACCCTACTTTAAATACGCGGAAGGCAAAGCAGCCGTGCGCGAAAAGGGCAAGAATTTCGTAGGCGGGATAAGGGCCGCTCATGGGAGATTTACTACCGAGCCGGTTGTTGCCGGCAACCACTTTGCAGTGGGAAGAGAAGTAGATATTACGGTAGAAGGACATGGGCGGATTCAGATCAATGAGATCATGTTGTATGAAGTAAAAGATGGAGAGATTATATCAGAGCAATTCTTTTATTGATTCAATTGTTGGGATACTGGATATCTAGTATCTGGTATCCAGTATCCAGTATCCAATCGTATTACAACGAGGTGTTGCTTTTCGCGAGTACTTTTGTTTTGTTTATGAAGGCAATTTTCCCCTGTCGGGCAGGATCAACCGCTAACCTGGCCAACAAGTAACTGACGGAAGATTCAGCGCCCTGGTTCAGATTCACATAATTCTCCTCCAGTCCGTCATAACATCCTCCGGTGCATGGGTTATATATAATTTGCTGAAGGTGGTTTTGCCCCAGGAACCAATTGAAAGCGATTTCCATTTTTTGTTTATACGCTTCATCCCCGAATGTGTCATAAAATCTCTTTAATGCGAGGATGGTGTAGGCTACATCAATGGGCTGTTCACCCCCGGCTGCCACTGGAACAGAGAGACGCTCTCTGTGCAGCCAACTCTTGTTTGAAATCACTTTGAAATGGCCATTTGAAAAAGTCTGGGACAATAGGAAATCAAAGGACACCTTCGCAATCTTTTGGTACACGGAATCGCCGGTGGCAAGCCAGGCACAGAGTAAGGCCTCTGGCAGCACACTGTTCGCATAGGTCAGGTAGCTTTCAAACCATTGCCAATCCGTACTGCTCTCGTGACGGAACATCTGAACCAACCTGTTTGCGAATTCAATGATCATCGGTGTGTCCTGAATCAATTCGCTTCCTGAATACCGATGATACAAACCTTTAATGACAAAGGCCATGGCCCTGGTGGAGTGAATTTCCCGGACGTTTAGCAGTGCTGCATCCATCATCCGCTCGGCTTGTTGTATCAGTATTTCAGGCATCAAATGCCTGAGAGAAAGAAAATAACCAAGTGCCCAAATCGCTCTGCCATTAGAATCCTCCAGGTTGGTGGTCTTGTTTTGACCTGTAAATCTCTTGTCTTCATCTACGTAATTGAAAAAGAGACCTCCATGTTGCTGGCAATATTTTATGAAATACAGATAGTTTGTGATGGGCTTCAAATCATCCACCTCTCTTGTTAATTCAAAGTGCTGACACATCGCAATCATTGCACGCGCATTGTCGTCTAAGGTGTAACCAGAACCGAGATCAGGATGATTTAAGTTGGCAAACTGAATGATGCCAAAGCGGGTGGTCAGTTTTTTGATGTACTCAAGGTTGATAATGGGTAGATTATAATCGAGCGCAATACCGTCGTCCCAAATTTCCTCAAATAACAAAGCGTGTGCGATGGCAGCATTTTCCCATGCTGTTGACGTCATGCGGTGAAAAGCATTTGAGCCAATATTCATTCTCAATTCTTCGTTTTTCAACAAGCTGTTGATGGTTGCGCTTAATTGTTGGGAATTTTCAAAATCGAAAATGATGCCGGCACCGTCCTTTAGGACTTCGCGTGCATGGGGAATAGGGGTAGAAATAACCGGGCAACCACAACTGATCGCATATGAAAAGCTACCACTTACAGCCTGGTTGGGATCTTTTGACGTAAATAAATAGATATCGGTAAGTTGCAAATACTCCAGCAATTCCGAAAGGGGCAGGAAATAATTCAAAAATTGCACATGATCCTCCAATCCAAGCGCGGCTACTTTGGCTTCGAGCATATTTCGATATTGCTCTCCTTCCTTCTTGAAAACAGTAGGGTGCGTTTTGCCGATAACAAGGAACAGTACCGTCGGATCGGCTGCCACCACAGCAGGCAAAGCGTCCAACGTCGTTTCAATACTCTTCCCTGAGTTCAATAAGCCAAAAGTGGAGAGGACTTTTCTCCTCTGCAAATGATATTTCTGCTTGAGTACTTTTTTGGGCAAATTTGGCACCAGGTGAGTGCCGTGCGGAATTACCCTGATCTTGCTCTCACTGATTTCATATTCACTGATCAGAATATTTCTGGAAGAATGGGTCATCACGACGACGGATTCCGCGCAACCTGCTATTGTCCGTACATTTTCTTTTAATAAATGATCGGGGTGTGGCAGCACCGTGTGAAATGCAACAATAACGGGTTTGGCAATTGTATTCAGAAAATGCAGAAACTCGTCATTCCTTTTCTCAAAGAATCCGAATTCATGCTGGATCATGACAATATGGATATCATCGTCCTGATTGATGGACTGGGCCAGATTGGCAAAACCATCCGGCTGATCAACATTCAGAAGATATTTGTTTTCGTTACCATAATCATGGGATTCGCTATTCGATTCGATTGGGCATACTTTTATGGACAGCGATCGGCCGAACTTATTTTCCAACACCCTTTTAAGATCCTGGGAGTAGGTTGCAATTCCACATTCCCGTGGGGGGTATGAGGTAATAAAAAGAATTTCCGGCAATAAATGGTTGCCTTTATATTGTTCTGTTTTATGAGACATTTGTTTTGTTGAGCATCAGCTCATTTATGTAACAAGGAATCTGTATGTGCAGGAGACTGTTACCTCAGTGAATAAATAGCAGAAGCAGATGATGGCTGGTTACTCAAGGTAGTCTTTATTTAAGGCCTTTCCGCATTTGTCTTCCAGCAACTGTTAAACCTTCGCTCATTCCGCACATGTGAACAAGATTGCACAAATAAGAAGGTTATGCCAGTTTAATAGGTCTACCTTTCAAACAATGCAGGTTATTCTATCTGCAAATAAATATTGAATATGTCAAATATTGTAGATGTTGTGGTGGCCGACAAAAATCTCGCTACTATGTCGAAAAGTGTAAAAGCAGCCCAACTCGAAACTGAATTAAGTAAGCCCGGGCCGTTTACTTTTTTTGCCCCCACAGAGCTTGCCTTTGGAAAATTAAAAGCTGGTGAGATCACCGAATTGCTAAAACCTGAAAACCGCATAAAGCTGACTGGCATTTTAAATTATCATGTCGTAGAAGGCAAAACCAATTTCAAGGATTTTAAGGATGGTCAAAAACTGAAAACGCTTAACGGTAAAGAACTACTAGTACAAGTAGCAAACGGTGCAGTAAGTGTTAACGGCGCCAAAGTACAGGCAAGAGATATGCAAGCAGACAACGGAGTTGTTCATGCATTGGATACGGTCGTAATCCCAGCTAACTAGATTATTAAAACCAGACCCATTCAACCAGACCGCAGGCTAAGGCCTGTGGTCTTTTTTTATGAGGAATTGGCAGAATCCGGCTGCCCATTCTGCGTTGTGTAAAAGGCGAAAGAAGGCCATTTACAAGTCATTAACTGCAAAACTTTACAAGCCGGCAAATAGATTTTGTCTTATTAAAGACAGTAGCTAAATTTGAATTACGTAAACGATTGCATAAATTCCTAAGCCAAGATTAGCAATGAGTCTGAGAATTACCATAGCGGATATTGCGCATGAACTCAAGACCACTCCTGCAACCGTTTCCCGCGCGTTAAACAATCATCCCTCCATCAGCGAAAAAAAGAAAAAGGTTATCCGCGAAGCCGCTGTACGTCTCAACTACAAAAGAAACAAGATTGCCTTTTCGTTAAGATCTGGTCAAAGTGGATTGATCGGAGTCATCATCCCAAGCGCCGAAATCAATTTTTTCGGATCTGTTGTTCATGGCATTGAAAGCCTCGCGAATGAACATGGATATAATATTATCATGTACCAGTCGAACGAATCCCGTGATCATGAGGCGAAAGGCATTGAAGCTTTTTTATCCGCAAGGGTGGATGGAATTTTGGTATCGATCGCCAAAGACACGAATGAATACTCTCATTTCATCAATGCCAAGGAGTCTAAAATTCCCATTGTTTTCTTTGACCGTACGAATATGGACCTGGGCATTAACTCTGTCGTAATTGACGATTACAAAGGTGCCTTCATAGCCACTCAGCACCTGCTGGAACAGGGTTACAAAAGAATTGCGCATATCACCGGGCCTTCACACCTTAAGATCTTTAATGACCGCCTTAAGGGATACATGGGAGCGCTGCAGGCTAATAAAATTAAGATCGATTTTGACCTGGTTTACCAAGGAGACGTTTCGATTGAAGCAGGCAGAAAAGGAGTAAAGCATTTCCTGACCCTGTCCTCTCCTCCTGATGCCGTTTTCGCGGTGGAAGATTTCACGGCCCTGGGCGTCATCAAAGAATTGAAAGAAAATAATCTTAGGATCCCTGAAGATTTTGGTGTTATCGGTTTTGCGAACGAGGGATTTGGCCAACATATCACACCCACGCTGTCGACGATTGATCAGCAGACTGTGCAAATGGGTAAAGAGTCCTTCCGGCTCCTGCTGCAAATGATTAACAACGGAGAAAACCTTGTCCTTCCCCATAAAATTGTGCTTGATCCAATTCCCATTTTTCGTGCCTCTTCGAATAGATTAAAGAACTAGAACATTTGTTTTTGAATTTAAGCTGCGGAAACATTAACGTAAACGATTACGTACATTGATATATTCTGTTCATTATTAAACGATTGCTTTATGTCATACAGCAAGCTGCTTTATTCAACTCTACTGTCGGCGGTCTTATTCATCTGCCAGTCAGGTTTAGCGCAGGACCGAATCGTTTCGGGCATTGTTACCGACTCCACGGGAAGTGGAGTTGGCAATGTCACGGTTACGGCGAAGGGTTCGCACGTCGCTACGCAAACCAATAGTGCCGGTTCATTCAGGATGTCGGTGCCGGCAACATCAAACATCCTGGTCTTCACTTCGGTGGGCTTCAGCACACGTGAAGAAGTCATCCCTCCAAGCAATATTCTGAATATTTCCCTGTTGGGATTTGCCTCATCGCTGAATGAAGTGGTGGTTACGGGTTATGGTACTACGCGCAAAAAGGACCTCACAGGATCTGTCGCAAATATTACTTCGAAGGATTTTCAAAAGGGTGTTATTACAACACCCGAACAATTAATTGCAGGTAAAGTGGCCGGTGTTTCCGTGATCTCTAATGACGGCAGGCCCGGTTCAGGCGCCCAGATCAGGATCCGCGGTGGTTCATCTCTTACTGCCAGCAATGATCCCCTGTTTGTCATCGACGGCATTCCCCTGGAGAATACAACGATACCGGGTGCAGGCAACCAGCTAAGCTTCATCAACCCCAATGATATTGAATCATTCAGCATACTTAAAGACGCTTCAGCCACTGCGATCTATGGTACCCGGGCATCCAACGGCGTGATCCTGATCACTACCAAAAAAGGTTCATCGGCTAAATTCAAGGTAAACTTCACAACCACAAATTCCGTATCTACAATTACAAAGAAAGTGGATGTGTTGTCGCCACAACAATTTCGCGACGTTGTGAATGAAAAAGGCACCGATGCCCAGAAAGCGGCGTTGGGTCAATTTAATACCGACTGGCAGGATGAAATCTACCAGGAGGGGATCTCTACGGACAACATTATTAGCTTCAGCGGAGGCCTTAAGAATTTTCCATATCGCCTCTCCCTTGGATACCTGAATCAAACCGGAGTACTGAAAACAGATAAACTTCAAAGAACTTCTGCCAGTCTCAACCTCAGCCCCACCCTGTTCGACAAGCATCTTAAAATTAACGTCAACCTTAAGGGAAGTTTGGAAAAGACAAGATTTGCCAATGGCGCCGCGATTGGAACCGCCATTACATTTGATCCCACTCAACCGGTCTACTCTGAACTCAAAGACAACAGGTTTGGTGGTTATTTTGAATGGAGAGATCCCAATTCAGCGACAGGATTACAAACACTGGTAAGCAGGAATCCGCTTGGATTGCTTGAACAGCGATTTGACGAAAGCAGTCCAAAGCGAAGTATTGGCAACATCCAGTTGGATTATAAATTACATTTCTTCCCCGACCTGCACGCCAACCTGAACGCGGGTTACGATATCGCCGAAGGTGCTGGCACCATCAAGGTTTCAGACAGTGCGGCATCAGACTATGTTCAGGGTGGAACAGGCGGACAGAATAATAAATACAAGACAACCATCAAAAACTCTGTTTTTGAATTCTACCTGAATTATTTAAAGGACCTCACGTCTATCGATAGCCGCATCGATGCCGTGTTGGGTTATTCATACAACCACTATCTCACCACCACCTACAATTATCCGAGTTTTTATTATGATGGAACCAAGGTTACGGGTTCAGATCCTGCCTTCCCTACTAACCCGCAGGAACATAATCTCGTTTCTTACTTCGGTCGTATCAACTATACCTTTAAGGACAAATACCTCCTAACTGCTACGGTTAGACGAGATGGGTCTTCTAAATTCGGCCCGGATTTCAAATGGGGCACTTTCCCTTCCATAGCACTGGCGTGGAAGGCAAAGGATGAAGATTTTTTGAAGAACAGCAACACGGTTTCCGACCTTAAGGTCCGCCTGGGATACGGAATCACGGGTCAACAGGACATCGGTCCGAATTACGCTTACCTTTCCGTGTACGGCTTGAGCGCCCCCAACGCTTCCTATGAATTTGGAAGCAACTATTACCAGATGTACAGGCCAGGTGCATATAACCCCAACCTGAAATGGGAGCAAACGGCGACCTACAATTTTGGAATTGATTACGGTTTCATACACAACCGGCTTACGGGTAGTCTCGACCTGTATTATAAAAAGACCAGCGATTTGTTGAACAGCATTCCCCAACCCGCCGGCTCCAATTTTGCCGCGTTCTTCATCGCCAATGTCGGAAATATGGAAAACAAGGGGATTGAGTTTTCTGTCAATTGGCAGGCGGTCAGGAGCACTAACCTGACGCTGGATCTTGGATTCAATATCACCTACAATAAAAACAACATCACTAACCTCACACCCATTCCCGGAGATACGAAATACCGCGGTATCCAGGTGGGTCCAATTGCAGGTGGTATCGGAGGTGGTTTCGCACAAATCGACGCAGTTGGATACCCTGCAAACACCTATAACCTTTACAAGCAGGTGTATGATGCATCAGGTAAACCTCTCGAAAATGTTTTCGTAGACAAAAATGGTGACGGCATCATTAACCAGGATGATTTGTACAAGAGCAAGAGTGCCACTCCAAATACGTTGCTTGGCTTTACGGCAAATGCGAATTACAAGAGATGGAATGCAGGCTTCGTACTTCGCGGCAGCTTCAACAATTATGTATACAATAACGTGTACAGCAATAACGGTAACCTGCTCCAGATTTTGGGCAATTATGTTTTGTACAACGCATCGTCTAATTACCTGGATACAAGATTTGCCGGCAATAGCAACAACCTGTTAAGTGATTATTACATTCAGAATGGATCTTTCCTGAAAATGGATTATTTCAACCTCGGCTATAATTTCGGCTCGCTGGCCCATGGCGCATTTAGCCTGCGCTTAAACGCCACCGTTCAAAATGTATTTGTCATTACGAATTACAAAGGATTGGATCCGGAAATACCCAACGGCATTGATAATAATTTATATCCCAGGCCACGTACTTATTCGCTGGGAGTAAGTCTTGAATTTTAAATCATCTCATTGAAAATTGAAACATATGAAAAAGTATCTCTTTGGAATATTAACACCAGCAGTGGTTCTGGCGCTGGTGTTACCGGGATGCACAAAGGATTTGAATCTCGTTCCTAAAAATGATATCACTGCCGATTCCGTTTTCAGTACGGCAATGGGCTATAAACAAGCCCTGGCAAAGGCTTATGGCGCCTTTGCGCTCACTGGAAACACGGGCGGAACGGGCAGTCCCGATATTTCGCCCCAAATCATCAACGATGAGGGTAACTCAGACTTCCTTCGCCTGTATTGGAACCTGCAGGAGTTGACAACTGATGAGGCATCCTGGACCTGGCAAAATGATGCCGGCATACGCGGTCTTCATGAATTGAGCTGGTCATCGTTGAATGCAATCGTTGGTGGAGTATATTATCGCTCCTTTTTCCAGATTGCGGTTTGCAATGATTTCATCAGGCAATCAACCGATGACAAAATCAGCGGCCGTGGATTTACCGGTGCCGATGCCGATGCCATTCGAATGTACAGGGCAGAAGCCAGGTTCCTTAGGGCCTATCAATATTGGGTACTGCTGGACTTGTATGGCAATCCCCCGTTTGTAACAGAGAATGATCCAATAGCAGTTGGAATTCCAAAGCAAATCAAACGTGCCGACCTATTCAATTACATCGAGTCAGAATTGAAAGATATAGAGGCAACACTCGCCGCGCCAAAATCAAATGAATATGGACGCGCAGACCAGGCAGCCGACTGGGCATTGCAAGCACGATTGTACCTAAATGCAAAAGTGTACACGGGCACAGAGCGGTATACAGATGCCATCACGTATTGCACCAAGATTATTGGTGCAGGCTACAGCCTTCATCCCGATTATCGTGAATTGACGCTGGCGGACAATAATCTAAACACAGACGAAAACATTTTCACGATCAACTACGACGCGCTCTATACTCAAAACTGGGGTGGCACCACTTACCTGACGCATGGACCTGCCGCTGTTCCAGGCTCCATTTCCGGTACCAGTGGCAACTGGGGCGGATTACGCATGACACAAAATTTTGTTGACTTGTTCCAGGACACCTCCATTGACAAAAGAGCGCAGTTCTATACTCCTGGGCAAAACAAGGTCATGACCAATTTATATGTCGGTACCGATGGTTATTCCATCACCAAGTACAGGAACAAAACAAGAACGGGTGCGCCCGCACCGCATGCAGATCCCGCGGGCAACTGGACGGATATTGATTTCCCGCTTTTCCGCTTTGCAGAGATCTATCTTATTTATGCGGAAGCCGTACTTCGCGGCGGAACCGGTGGATCAACTTCAACAGCGCTTGACTATATCAATTTGTTGAGAACACGCGCTGGCAACGGAAGCACAGCAGGAAATATTACGGCGGGGGATTTGACACTCGATTTTATCCTGGATGAGCGCGGTCGTGAATTGTATTTTGAAGCCGCACGACGTACCGACCTGATCCGTTTTGACAAATTCACTACGTCAAACTATTTATGGGCCTGGAAAGGTGGCGTGGAGGGTGGTACGGCCGTAGATGCCAAGTATAATATTTTCCCGCTTCCCTCAACAGATTTGACTGCAAATCCTACACTCGTACAAAACCCCGGCTACTAATTCAAAATAAAAAGCTGTTATGAAAAATATATCTTTTAAACTTTTCGTCATAGCCATTGCGTGCAGTGCAACGCTGGCATGCAAAAAGGATGAGGTAAAGACGGTTATGACCGTTGGCAACCTGCCCGCCGTAACCCTTTCTCCTTCCAATGTCGTATTGACCGATGCAACTTCCGGCGACAGCGTTCAAACCATTTCATGGACAAATTCCGACTATGGTTTTCCTGCGGCTGTAAAATACACGGTCATGGTGGCAAAATCGGGAACTGATTTTGCCAGTGCACAACTTATCACCGTGTCCAGCGGCACCAGCCTTAAACTCACAGGCAATTATTTGAACAATCTTGCCATCACCGCCGGCATCGCACCCGGTAGCACGGGCGACCTTGACGTCAAAATAAGGTCCTCGCTCAGTGATTCGGTCAATGATTATTCAGATGTATCAAAGCTGACGGTGACTACATATCAAACACTTTATCCCGCGTTGACGGTTCTTGGTGGAAATAGCTGGGTCACTCCTGCCACGCGTACGAATGGTTATGTATTAACTTCTCCCGGTTACAACACCAAATATGAAGGTTATTTGAAATTGCCGAACGCAGATGGATACGGCGGAGACGCATTCAAACTGGTTTCATCAACAACGAGCACTGTTTATGGCTGGGGTAGTAATCCGGTACTTGTCGGTGGTGTTTATTCGGTTGACCTGGTGGTTGGTGCAGGCAATATTTGGCTTACCCCTGCTCCAAACTTCATAAAAGTGAATGTTGACATCAGCACCATGAAGCTGACTTATGTCCCTGTGAATTTCTTTATTTCAGGAGATGACAATGGATGGAGCACATCGGCCACGCCCATGACTTTTGATCCCGCCACCAATACGCTCAAGGCGACGAATGTTTCGCTAACGGCAGGTAAAAAATTTGTATTTACAAGCAATGGCAGTTATGATATCAGTTACAAGGTTGACGATAACAATAAACTGATCTATGCGGGTCCGCCAACCTGGGCCGGCAATAATATCACCGTACCCAGCACCGGAGTTTTTACGGTTACGCTGGACCTGAGCGGAGGCGATGGAATGTATACTTATAAGATCGAGTAAATCATTGACCGTTGTCCGTTGTCCGTTTACCGAATACCGTATACCGTTTACCGAATAAAAGGGCTGCCTTAACCAAGCAGCCCATTTTTTGAGTTTGAAAATGACAATCAGAAACGATAAGTGGATTTTAGCAATCATTTCAATCGCTATTCTTTGCTATGCCTGCAAGAAAAGTCCTTCAACTCCGGATAACCCAATTCC
>Ga0163162_10004774_pt1 | contig 13081 bp, 11 predicted proteins | sample S55metaG_FD_115310 | JGI IMG/M metagenome (GOLD analysis project Ga0163162, IMG submission 115310) | Switchgrass rhizosphere microbial communities from Kellogg Biological Station, Michigan, USA - S5-5 metaG | ecosystem: Host-associated > Plants > Roots > Rhizosphere > Soil | place: USA...
AAATCGAGATGCTCCGGCTCGATATTCAGGACCAGGATATGTTCAGGATGAAAACAGCGAATGGTGCCATCGCTTTCGTCGCCTTCGGCCACAAAATATTCTCCCCGCGGGTCCCAGTGGGCATTTTGGCCGAGAATCGGAATTTCCGCGCCGACGTAATGCGATGGGTGCAGGGCGCCTTCCCGTAAAACAAGGGCGCTCATGGCCGAAGTGGTGGTTTTGCCATGCATGCCACAAATGATGATCCCGCGTTTCCCCTGCATGATTGCCGCCAGCGCTTCTGCGCGTCGCGCCGTGCGCGTCTCCGATTTGCCGGCGCTAACGAGAATTGGATTATCTGGCCTGATGGCGGAGGAATAGACGATGAGCTCGGCTTGAGCGGCGTCTTCGCTGCGGTGTTGCTGGAAAAATTTCAAGCCCAGGCGCTGCAAGCGTTCCACTTCGAGCGAACTCGATTTATCCGATCCGCTCACCTGGTGGCCGAGCTCAAGCAAAAGGGCCGCGACACCGCTCATTCCGCTTCCGGCCACGCCAAGGAGATGGACGCGGTGATGCTCTCGCGTAAGAAAGCGCGCCAGACTGAGGTGTGTAGGCCCGGTTTTCATTCGGCGACGCTGGTATATTTCTCGATCATTTCCACCACCGCGCTGGCGGCATTTCGAGTGGAAAGTTTGGCGGCGTTTTGCGACATGCGCTGGAGAGAGCCTTGGTCTTTAACGAACGGAAGGAGTTTGTGGGCGAGCGCGTCATCCAGGATTTCCGATTCCTTGACCACGATGGCCGCCCCTGCCTTGACGAAAACCTCGGCGTTATGTGTCTGATGATCGTCGGCTGCGTAGGGAAACGGAATCAGAATGGCGGGCAGAGCGAAGGCAGCCAGCTCGGCCAGACTGGCAGCGCCCGATCGGGCAACCGCGAAATCAGCCGCGCTGTATAATTCTTCCATGCGATGATGAAACGCCGCCACAAAGGCCGGCAGTTTCGCGCGGCGATAATTGTCCGCCACAAGTCTTTCATCCCGTGTTCCGGTGAGGTGAATCACTTGCAGCGCCGCGCCATCCAGCGCTGGGAGCGACTTGATCATCGCCTGATTAATTCCGCTCGCTCCCTGGCTCCCGCCCATCACCAGCACGGTGGTGAGGTCCGCTCTTAACCCGAGCCTTTCACGCGCCGCCCCACGATCGAGCCGCTGCAACTCCGTCCGAATCGGTGTGCCCGTCACTTCTGTTTTTACTTTCGGGAAAAACGGCGCGCATTCCTTAAAGCCGAGCAGAACGGCCCGCACCAGGCGCGCCGTCAATTTGTTGGCTTTGCCGGGAATGGCATTCGATTCATGAATGAACGTCGGTACCCCCCGCATTTTTCCGGCAAGCACCGGCGCGGTGGAGGTGAACCCTCCCATTCCGAGAACAACTTGCGGATTAAATCGGCGATAGATGGAACGGCAACGCCGGAAGCTTTCGTTAAATCGGCGAACAAATCCCAGGATAGCCGGCGAAAATGGGGACGGTAGACCGATTGTCGGGAGTTTCTCGAACGGAATTTCGGGGTGTTCCTTTAAGGCGAGCGCGTCGACGTCCTTTTCCGAGACAAAAAGCAGCACTTCGTGTCCGCGCTCGCGCAACACTTCGGCGACAGCAAGTCCCGGAAAAAGGTGCCCGCCAGTTCCTCCGCATGCGATAACGGCGTTCATAAGACTGCGGATTGCGGCCTCCCACCCTCTGTCATCCCGAGCGCAAGCGAGGGATCCCGCATCGACGGATGTGTAAACGTAAAGACTTTTCGGCGCCCCACTCGCAGTTGGTGAGATCCCTCGGTCAGAGCCGGACTGGCGTTGTCTTCGCGCCTCGGGAAGACACGTGTGTTGTTCTCGCGTGTTGGAATAAGATTGAGATTGCGGGTCAAAATCATATCCTCGGCGTCATGCGCGCCTGCATGGTGATGCGTTTCGTATTTCCCGGTTCCAGTTTGGCCTGCCGGTAAATGCTTAACAAAATACCGATACCGAAGAGGCAGGCTGCGAGATTCGAGCCCCCGTAACTGATAAACGGCAGCGGCAACCCTTTGTTTGGCAAGAGCGAAGTTGTCACCCCGATATTCACCGCTGCCTGCAACGCCAGCAGCGTAACAATCCCGCACCCGAGGAGCATGCCAAAACGATCCTTGGCGTGCAGCGCGATCATCATTCCGCAAACGATGATGACGATAAACAGGAACACGACGACCAAGCTCACACGTAATCCCAGTTCCTCACCAATCATGGGAAAAATGAAATCGGTGTGCGCGTAGGGCAGATAGAGCATTTTCTGGCGTCCGTGACCGAGCCCAAGGCCTTCCATTCCACCGCTACCCCACGCGATCAGCGCCTGCATCTGCTGTAAGCCGGCATCCTGTTTGTAATTTTCCGGATGCAAAAAAGCCAGGAGCCGGTTCATCCGCTCCGGCACGCAGGTAGCGGTAAAGATAAATCCACCCAGCGCCGTCGCGAAGAAGGCGCCGAGCAGGATGGGATTTGTTCCAGCGACGAACATCATCACCAGGGTGGTCGCCCCGATCAGGGCCGAGGTGCCAAGATCGACCTCGGTGATGATAAGCGAAATCAGCAACGCCGTCGCCGCGAGTGGAATGATGAAGCCAAAAATCAGGTTACGGGTGCGGTTCTCAAAACGAACGAACCACCACGCCAGAAAGAATACCGCGGCGGTCTTGGCAATTTCCGACGGCTGAAATGTGATCGGGCCGGCCCCGACCCAGCGACGCGACCCGTTAATGCGCATGCCGAGATGCGGCACGAAACAAAGGGCCAGAGTTCCGAGGGCGAGAAGGAACCACAGCCACCAGGTGTGATACCAGAAATGGTAATCGATCAATGCGGCACCGATCAAAACCGTGACCCCAATCCCAAGCCAGAGAGCTTGGCGTTTGATGAAAAAGTACACATCGCCGTGGGCATCACGCGCAAAAGCGCTGGTGCTGAACAGCATGACGACTCCGATGACGAGCATGGTCAGCACCGCCAGAAAAAGGAAATATGCGCTCTTGCGTTGCATTACGATTTGAGACCGATGGTGCCGACTGCGGATTGGGTAGCGCGCGCAACGCCAGTCCGGCTTGGACCTCGCGTGTTGGTCTCGGCGACTCGCCGAAACAATCTTTCTCTCAGTAACGCTGCAGAGAAAAAGTCCGTGATCGCGAGGACGCGATCACCAACACGCGAGACGCGTGCGCTACCCGGACCCCTGCGTTCAACACTTATTCTCATTCGGTCGCTTTCTTTGGTTTCGAACCTTTCGCCGGAATGATGAGTTTTTGTCCTACTTTCAATTTGTGGGGATCATCGATGTGATTCGCCGCCAGGAGATCGTTGTACGAGACCTTGAATTTCTTCGCGATCGTGACCGGGTTGTCTCGCTTCCGGACGATGTAAACTTTGCCACCGTCGGGAATTGAATCGTTTTCCTTCGCTTTTTTTGAGGATTTCGCCGGCGACGATGGCGTCTCTTTCACGTCCTCGGGATTGCTCGCCGTCTTAGTCACATGGCTCGAACTGACTACTGGCAGTCCGCCCTGGCGGCTTTTGATCGCGTTGAAGGCGATGATGCCGGCGACCGCAACCACGTGCAGCAAGAGCACGATCAAGAGCGCCCGCGAGAGTTTCATGTTCGGCTCCGACAAATCGTCGAAGTCGGCACCGGAAGCGGTGGCGCGTCGCGTGGTCGCTCGCAGTTTTTTCTTACGCGAAAAAATTCCTCGGAACTTGATCATTTTCATCTCGGCAAAGCGTGAACCAGGCGGCGAAATTGATCGCCGCGATCGGCGTAACTTTTGAACATGTCGAAAGAGGAAGTGCCGGGAGAAAACAGGACAACGTCGCCCGGTTTCGCGGCCGCGTGTGCCCGTTCCACCGCATCCGCGAGCGAGCGCGCGATTTCGCATCGCGTTATCCCGTGCCAGTCTTCGGCAATCCGGTTCGCCATTTCGCCGAGAAGAATGGCGGCGTGCACTTTTTCTTTCACGACATCGCGCAGCGGCCCAAAATCGAAGCCCTTGTCCTTCCCGCCCGCGATCAAGACCACCGCTTTGGTTTGCGCCTCGAGCGCTTTTTCCGCGGCGTCAAGGTTCGTCGCCTTGGAATCGTTAATATAATCGACGCCCGCAACGGTCCGGACAAATTCGCACCGGTGCGGGGCCGGCTCGTAGGCGCAGAGTGGCGCTGCCATTTGCTCGAAGCTAATTCCGCGAATGTGGCCAACCGCGAGCGTCGCCATCAGGTTTTCGATATTGTGCGAGCCGCGCAATTTCGCATCGGCCAGCCGCAACACCGGCGTGGTCTCGAAACAAATCGTCCCGTAAGACAAACGAAAATCGGCACGATCGTCGTAGGCGCTGAAGGTCAAACGCCGAGGTTTGATCGGCGGCAATTGTTCGCTCGCATTTACGACTGCGAACTCCTTTTCGGTTTGATAATCAAAAAGACGCAGCTTGGCCGTGCGATATTCCGCGACCGAGGCGTAGCGATCGAGATGATCGGGAGCGAAATTTAACCAAACCGAAATCTGCGGGCGAAAACTTTTGATCGTTTCGAGCTGAAACGAGCTCACTTCGATCGTGAGCACATCGAACTTCGATTGGTCGCGCACGACCGCGCTCAGCGGTTTACCGATATTGCCGCAGGCGATGGTTCGTTGACCGCACGCATTCAGCGTTTGCGCCACCAACTCCGTCGTCGTGGTCTTGCCGTTGGTACCGGTGATGGCGATGACGGGAAGTTCGCAAAATTGCCAGCCCAGTTCGAGTTCGCCGATGACGTCGACGTTGCGCGACGAAAAGTTCTGCGCCAGCGGTGACTCCGGATCAATTCCGGGGCTGAGGACAACAAGATCGTAGGAATCGCGATTCGTTTCCGCGTCCGAACCGCTGATCACACGCACACCGTGATCGCGCAGATTTTTGATGGTCGATTCCGGCAACTTGTTTTCTGTCGCGCTATCCAGCACGCTGACATTGGCGTCATGCGAACGCAGCAGCAGAGCCGCGGCGGTGCCGCTGAGACCAGCACCGAGAACGGCGATATTCTTATTCTGATAACGCGAGTTCATCTCACCTTCAGCGTCGCTAATCCGAGCAGCGCAAAAACCGCCGACAAAATCCAAAACCGCACGATGACGGTGTTCTCCTTCCAGCCGACCAATTCGAAATGATGATGCAGCGGCGACATTGCGAAAATGCGACGGCCGGTGAGTTGAAAACTCAGCACCTGCATAATGACCGAGATGGCTTCGATTACGAAAACGCCACCGACGACGGCGAGCAGAAACTCCTGCTTACAACAAATCGCGACCACTCCGATCATCCCGCCGATGGAGAGCGAGCCGGTATCGCCCATGAAGACTTTGGCCGGATGACAATTGAACCAAAGGAAGCCGAGTCCGGCGCCGACGAGCGCAGCGCAAACCACGGTGAGCTCACCGGTGAATGGATAGAACGGCACCTGTAAGTACTCTGCAATCCTAAAATTTCCGGCGGCGTAGGATAGAAAAGCGTAGGCCAGCGCGACCGTTACAGTGCAACCGATGGCGAGACCATCGAGGCCATCAGTCAAGTTAACGGCGTTCGACGAACCAACGATCACCACGGCAAAAAAGATCAACGTGAACCAGCCCATGTTGGTGATCACGGGAACTTTGAAGAACGGCAGATAAAGAGAGCGGGCCTGGACTTGCAGCAACGGGCTAGTCAGAAAAACGACGGTGACGACAGCTGCGAGCAGCAGTTGCGCGGCGAGTTTCACCCGGCCGGGGATACCATCCGATTTTTTCTTCGTGACCTTGAGGTAGTCATCGAGAAATCCGAGGACGCCGAGGTAAACCATGCTGAAAAGAACGAGCCAGACGAACCGATTATCGGGGCGGGCCCAGAGGACGCTGGCGATGAAGACGGACCCGATGACGAGCACGCCACCCATGGTGGGAGTACCCTGTTTGCCGCCGTGCAGTTCAGCCAGACGGCGGACTTCCTCGACGCTGCGGATGGGCTGGCCGATTTTGAGCGAGATCAGTTTGCGAATGATGAAATTCCCAAAAACCAGGCAGAGCGCGAACCCCGTCACGGCCCCTGCAACGGCGCGAAAGGTGACATAGAAAAAAACGTTCAGGCCGCCGACCTGATCGCTCAAGCGATGAAGATAAAACATCATCGAATGTTCCCTCCTACCGGTTGGAGTTTGGCGAATTCATCCAGCACCAACTCGGTGCGGGATGAGCGACTGCCCTTGATCAGCACCAAATCACCCGGTCCGACAATTTCGCTCAAGATTTCAGCCGCGGCGGCCGCGTCCTTCGCGACGGCGGTATTTCCCAGTCCCGCCCTTTCCGCCGCGCTCGCGATCGTCTCCTCGGCGATCGCAATCAGGCAATCGATTCCCAGTATAGCAGCCGTCTCTCCTACTTCGCGATGACCGCGTTCCGATTCCGCGCCAAGCTCCAGCATTCGTCCAAGCACGGCGATGCGTTTTCCGTCGGCATCCAATTCCATCAGTGTACGGAGGGCGGCTTTCATCGAATCGGGATTGGCGTTGTAGCTGTCGTCGATGAACTGGACACCGTGGATTTCGCGGATCTGCAAGCGCGCCTTCGCCAGCGGGGCCGAAACCAAACCGGCGGCGCATTCCTCCAGTGAAACACCGAACGCGCGTCCAGCGGCGACCGCGAGGATGGCATTTTGCACCATGTGCAATCCGGGGACCGGCAACTGCGCGCGACAGCGATGGGCACCTTCGACAATGGTGAATTCGCAACCGCCGGCCGTTTGCTGCACTTCAATCGCGCGAATAGCACCTTCTTCGATTCCGGCGAAAATCACGCGCGCACGTGTCCGATTCGCGATCGAACCGCTAAAGCTATCATCGGCATTCAGAACAACGAAACCGCCCGGGTCGATCGCTTCCGCCAGCGCGCCTTTTTCCTGCGCGATGGCTTCACGCGATCCCATGAATTCGATGTGCGCGATCCCGATGTTGGTAATGATGCCGGCATCGGGCGAGGCAACGCGGGCCAGGGCGGCGATCTCCCCCGGATGATTCATGCCCAGTTCCCAAACCGCGAACTGATGATCACGATTTGCCTCCAGAATCGTGCGCGGCAGTCCGACATGATTGTTAAAATTGCCCTCGGTTTTCGTGACACGGAAAGCGCGCCCCAGGATCGATGCCGCGAAATCCTTGGTCGAAGTCTTGCCGTTACTTCCCGTGATGCCGAGCACCTTTAGCGGGAGCGTTTTTCGATAATTGGCGGCGAGATTTTGATATGCGACCAGGGTGTCGGCAGCGCGCAAAATCGCGAATGTCTGCGGCAATCCTGGCGGCGGATCGCGTGAAACAAGCGCGCCAGCCGCTCCAGCTTTGGCGACTTGTTCGAGAAAATTGTGGGCATCAAAATGCTCTCCGCACAGAGCGACGAAAAGATCTCCGGGCTTAATCGTGCGCGAATCTGTGCTGACATGGGAGATGGCGAGGTCCGAATTACCCAACTCCAGCCGGGTAGCGGATAGACTGGCGATCTCCGATAGCGACAACGAATTCATAAGGCTTGTCGCGAATTATTCTGGAGAGCGCACGATTCGCGCGCTCCGTTGTTCGAAAACCGAAATCGCATATTCAAAATTTCACCGGTAAATCATCCAGCGCACGACGCGCGACCTGAATGTCGTCGAAGGGGATGGTGTGATCGGCGAACTCCTGATATTTTTCGTGCCCTTTGCCGGCAATCAGGACTAGATCGCGCGCCTGCGCCATCGCCGCGGCATGTCGAATCGCTTCCGTGCGGTCCGCAATTTTCTCGTAATGGGTCGAGCGAAATCCTTTCTCGACCTCGTTAATGATCGCGTCCGGATTTTCCTTGCGTGGATTGTCGGAAGTGATGATGGCGTGGTCGGCCAGTTCATCGGCTACGCGTGCCATTAGTGGCCGCTTTTTCCGGTCACGATCGCCACCGCACCCGAAGACCAAGATAAGTTTCCGAGGCCTCAATTCCCGCAGCGTCTTCAGGACATTGCGCAACGCATCATCGGTGTGGGCGTAATCAACAAAGATTTGGAATTGGCGTTTTGCCGGCACGAGCTCGAGTCGCCCCGGCACTTGCGGTGCACGGGCGAGCGAAAGAACGCCATCGCGCAGATTCACGCCCAGCGCCGTCGCTGCAGCCAACGCGGCCATTGAATTGGCGACGTTGAAGCGGCCGATCAACGGAACCCGCACCAGATAACTCCGGCCGCGCGCGTCAAGCTGGTAGGAAGTGCCGGCGAATTCGGTGCGATAATTGGAGGCGCGAAAATCGGCGTGCAACCCCAACCCGTAAGTGATGACCGGACTTTTCCCCGCGATTCGATCGAGCAATTTTTCCCCGTAGCGATCGTCAATATTGATGACCGCGCTGGCCCGCTTCTTTTTCGATTGCGACGGGAGTTGGAGAAAGAGTTTTGCCTTGGCCTCGAAGTAATTCTCCATCGTCCCGTGAAAATCGAGATGGTCCTGGGTGAGATTGGTGAACACCGCGACATCCCATTCGATTCCACGGGTCCGTTCCTGTGCGAGCGCGTGGGAAGAAACTTCCATCGCGGCCGCACGCCCACCGGCGTTAACGATTTGCGCTAACAACTCCTGGATATCGAGCGCTTCCGGCGTGGTTCGGATCGCAGGCAGAATGCGATCGCCAATCTCATATTGCACAGTGCCCAGCAATCCGCAGCGCACCCCAGCCTTTTCGCAAATGTGTTTGATGAGAAACGTCGTCGTGGTTTTTCCGTTCGTGCCCGTAACCGCCGCCATTTTCAATTTGTGGGCCGGCATCCCGTAAAACACTGCGGAAAGATCGGCCAGCGCCCCGCGGCTGTCGTCGACCACGAGGCAGGTTGCCCGCGGCGATACAATTTCCCGTTCGGCGACGATCACGCTCGCTCCCTGCTCGATCGCTTGGTCGACGAATTGATGGCCATCGCTTTTCTCACCGCGGATGGCAACGAAAAGAGTGTTGCTTTGCACTCGCCGCGAGTCATACGCGATGCTTTCCACTTCGCGATCAAGTGTGCCGATGACCCGATGTGGCGCGAGCGCACGGCCGAGAACTTTGAGCTGCATGTAAAATTAAAATGACTGCTCAATGCCCCGATGCGCTGGTTGAAGCGACGCGGCCCGGCGCAGTCGGCTTGATCAAGTCTGGTTGCGGGGCGAGGTCGAGGTAACGCGCGGCTTTGTCGGCAATGCGGGAAAAGATCGGCCCGGCGACGAGCCCGCCATAATTCAATTCTGGTTTGGAAGTCTTGGCGTCATCGAGCAAGACCAGCCCGACAAACTCCGGATGATCGGCCGGCAAAAATCCGATGAACGAGACAACATACTTTCCTTTTTCGTAACCGCCGTGCGGATCGACTTTTTGCGCCGTCCCGGTTTTCCCGGCAATGACAAAACCAGGAACGGCAGCAGCGGCAGCGGTCCCGCGATCGCTCACCACTCCGCGCAGTGCGTTGCCGATTTGCCTCGCCGTCTCCGGAAGAATCACCTGCCGCACGACCGAAGGCGAAAATTCGCTGACCGTCTTCCCCTCCGCCGTCGTGATCGATTTGACCACCCGCGGCGTAATTAATTTTCCGCCGTTGGCAATCGTCGCCATCGCTAATGTCATCTGCAACGGTGTCACCGCCACCTCGTGTCCCATCGGTATCCGCGTAATGGAAATCTTACTCCAATTTTGCGGAGGTCGAATCGTTCCGTTGATTTCACCGGGCAATTCGACCCCCGTGCGTTCCCCAAAACCAAAGCGACGGATGTATTCATAAAATTTCTGGTCGCCCAGGCTAAGGCCGAGCTTGGCTGCGCCGATGTTGCTCGATTTCACAAGAATATCCTGCACACTCAGCTCCCCGTAAGGGTGATGATCGTGCAGGGTGCGCCCGCCATAATTCCACGCGCCGTTCTCACAAAAAATTGTCGTGTCCGGCCGCACCTTCTTTTCATTCAACGCTGCCGCCGCCGTCACGATTTTGAAGGTCGAACCCGGCTCCATCATGTCGATGACGGCGCGATTTTTCATTTGCTCGGGCTTGGCCGTATTGCGTTGATTGAGATCAAAGTCTGGCCGGTTCGCCATTGCCAGAATTTCACCCGTTTGCGGCCGCATCAGGATGATGGTCGCCTTTTGCGGCGAATACTCGCGCACCGCCGCGTCGATCTCGTTCTCGACGATGTTCTGCAAATTCAGATCGATGCTCAGATGCACCTGATAACCGTCCCGCGCCGCTCGTTCCTGCCCGCGATAGAGCACGATCTCCTGGCCAGCTCGATCGTGTTCGATGTAACGATAACCATCCTGCCCGCGCAGATATTCATCCATCGACGCTTCCACTCCCTGAATTCCCTTGTGATCGAAATCGGTAAACCCGATGACGTGACAAAGCATCGACCCGTTTGGATAAAGTCGCGCGGCGTCGTGTTCGAAATAAAGCCCGCGCAGATTTTGTTCGCGAAGCCTGGCCCGAAGCGCGTCGGCTGCTGAAGTCGGCACATCTCGTTTCAAGACGATGTAATGACGATCGCTCCCGAGTTTTTCGGAGAGTTCGTCCCGATCGAGTTTTAACTCCTGACTCAGCAGCGCGACGGCTTCGGCCACTTTCTCCTTGGTTAAATGCGAGGTATCAGCGACGACGATTTCGACCGGGATGTTGTGGGCGAGAATTTCGCCATTGGCATCGGTGATGACACCGCGATCGGCGTAGATCGGTTGCTTGTAAACGTGTTTCTCGGCCGCCAGCCCGGCGTACTCGTCGTGCTTAACGAGTTGTAGATAAACGAGGCGAAACGAGAACCCGCTAAAAAGAAGGACAAAACAAATGCAAACAAGTGCACACCGAGTCCGACCGTTCCATCTCATCTGCCAACCTGGTCGTTTGCCACCGGACGAATGGCATTTTCTTCGGGCGCGGGGCGGACTGGAGCGAGCCGAACGATGTTTTGTTCCGTAATCGGAATCATCTTGAGGTAGCCTTCCTTCAGCCGGCGTTGCAGAGCGCTGCGTGATGTCAGCGCTGCGATCTGCACATTGGCGACGTCGTTTTGCTTGCGCAGACCCGCCAGTGCCGTCTCCAGCGCTTTCTGGCGATCCCCCAGCCAATGCAATTGCAACGTGAGGTAGACGTAGCTGAGTCCCGCCACCGCCAGCAACGCCGTCATCACCATCCAACGCGCCAAAGAAGCTGCGTCCAAACGATTGAGTTGCGTGGACCGCCTCATCTCAGTTTTTCGGCAACGCGCAGCTTTGCGCTCCGTGCCCGCGGATTGAATCGTTGCTCGTTTTCGCCCGGTTCAATGGGCTTCGGCGTAATGACGAGGAGATCGCGCGCTACGTTCTCGCGCGGCTCCGGCCATTCCGGCCGATCCACATATTCCCGACTGCGATCGCGAAAGAAATTCTTCACCATCCGGTCTTCGAGCGAATGAAATGAAATCACGGCAATGCGCGCGCCCGGTTCGAGACGACTGGTGATCAGACGCAAGCCCTCTTCGAGCGCTCCCAGCTCGTCGTTAACTTCCATCCGCAACGCCTGGAAAACCTGTGTCGCCGGGTGGCGACGTCCGTGGCGGCCGACGATTTTCTCGATCGCGCGTGCCAACGGCAGGGTCTCCCGAAACTGCGCGACCTTGCGTTGCTTCACAATGGCGCTGGCAATGCGACGTGCCGCCGGTTCTTCGCCCAGATCGCGAAATAGCCGCGTCAATTCTCCCTCGCTATAACTGTCGATGATCGCGCCGGCCGTTTTTTCTGTAGTCGGGTCCATCCGCATGTCGAGCGGGCCGTTTCGTGTCAGGCTAAACCCGCGCTCGGCGTTTTCGAGCTGGCGGGAGGAAACACCGAGATCGAGAATCGCCCCGCCGATCTGCTCGAGTCCCACCGCATCGAGCACCCTATCGGCGTGGCGAAAGTTTGCTTTCCGTAAAGTCACGCGATCGCCGAATTCTTTTAAGCGCTTCGTCGCTTCCGCGATCGCATCGGGGTCGTGATCGAGCGCTAGGACGTCGGCGCCGGTTTTCAAAATTGCTTCGCTGTGTCCGCCACCACCGCAGGTCGCGTCGAGGACGAGGGCGCCTGCACGCGGCGCCAGCAACCCGACCGCTTCGTGCACCAGAACGGGCCGGTGATAAATGAATTCTTCCCGCTCCTGCGCTTCCTCTTCCAGCATGAACGGGTCGGGCGCGAACCAAACTGGTCGTTCGAAGAGCAATGCGTTCATCCTGGTCACAAACCAATGACGTTGGCGACGTGCTGGTAGGTTGGGGTCTCTTCTTCGTGCGCGCGCTTCCACCGCGTCACGTTCCAAATTTCAAAACGACCTCTTCCGCCGACGAGAGCGACTTCGCCTTTCAATCCAATTTTGCGGCAAAGGTCTTCCGGCAAAACGAGGCGACCCTGTTTGTCGGCCACACCGTGCTGGGCGCGGGAATGCAACTGTCGCAAAAAAACTCGACGCTCGCGTGCGGCGACGGTGTTATTGTTTTCGGCGACGGCGCTCATGCGGGCGAACTCGTCCGGGGCCATGACGAGGAGGAACTGATCTTGGGAATCAGGAAGAAGAATGAATTCCTCAGCTCCCTTGCGGCGCCAGCGGGAAGGGATGGTGATGCGATTTTTTTCGTCGATGGCGTGAAGGAATTGACCGGCGTAAAAGGCTTGAGCTGAGGCAATCGAATCCATATGCCGGCGGGATTATCGTCCACTTTAATCCACTTCGTCCCACTTTTAACCACCACATCCCCTTGTGGTCAATACTTTTTTGTTCGATCTTTTCTTCTTTCGAACAAATCCCGTTCGAAGAAAAAGTTTGGGCGCCGACCCGCCGTCGCGCGGCTATGGCGTGGCAGGCGAAGCGGCGCCCTCCAACATCGTAATGATTGTCCACGCCATCTTGCAAGCTGGAGGGACAACGCTTCGTCGTGTCGCAAACGTCCGTGACGGGCACACAAACGACTTCCAATCGGCGCTAGCCTTCTTTCGGTTTCCCTTTAATTTCCCCCGCCGCTCCGCTTTGAACCATG
>Ga0163162_10004776_pt1 | contig 13080 bp, 9 predicted proteins | sample S55metaG_FD_115310 | JGI IMG/M metagenome (GOLD analysis project Ga0163162, IMG submission 115310) | Switchgrass rhizosphere microbial communities from Kellogg Biological Station, Michigan, USA - S5-5 metaG | ecosystem: Host-associated > Plants > Roots > Rhizosphere > Soil | place: USA: Michigan...
CGCTGGTGAAGTCCTTCGGATAGAAATAAAGAACAACCCATTTGCCTTTGAAGTCGCTCAGGCTCGCTTGTTTTCCTTCATTTGTAGTTAAGGTAAATGTCGGAGCCGCACTACCGACCGCAGGCAATTCACTGTTGGCACTGACGGATCTCAGTGCAACTATTGCGACGAGGCAAATAACCAGAGAGAAAAATACCTTCCGCATTTCTTAGACCTCCACATTGATGTAAATCGGGATTAGTTGGGTGACGCCACAACTATACACGTACCGTCGAGGAATTGTGAAAGATGCCAGGGCAACCCTGTATCGTACGTTAATGATTGCCCTGTGGTCGGATTCTAAAAAATGCGCGCCACGATATTGGATGATTTCCATAAACGGAGTCGAGTATCGCGGGCTTCGAGTAGAAGGTGACATCAGTTCCGATCGCTATTGAAGCACTCTTCGGATTCCACACCTCTCTCGTTGCGCCAAACGTGTACGCACCAATTCGAAACGAAGGATGATGTTGTGTTATCCCCAGCCGGACGCGATCTTCAGTTCGCAACAGCTGGTTCTTATCAACCAACTCGAGACGCGTGTAAACGTAATTGCGATTCGCCCATTTCAAGGTCGACTCTGCTAAATATCCATTGAGATTGAATGGCTCAGCATCATGAGTTTCGTGATTACGTCCCCAGACTAAAGTAGTAGCCCAGAAGCCACGAGTTAAAGGGCGGTTATAACTTACCGACGCAGTGGTCCTTCTCACATCTCCCGGCTCCAAAGCTTCAGGGTTTCTCAAAAAACCATAACTCACCTGAATCGCCCAATTGCTGTTTGGTGCGAGGGAAAGTCTTCCCGACCTTGAATTCCAGGGATGTGCCTCAAAACCATACCGATTCTCGTCTGGTTCGCGGCCATTGAAAACAGATCCTTCCAGTTTCAGAATTCGATAGGTGAACCCGGAAGTCACAACACCAAAACTGATATGACTCGAGTCCTGCAGGTGATGGCCCAATGGTGCTGAACTATTTTCGGATGCAGACATGCGATGCATGAAAGCTGGTGGTCCAAGCGCCGGCTCTCCCGGGTAGCCAACATAAGCAAACCAGGTCGCGCGGTCTCCGATTGGCACGGTGTAGGTCGTCGACAATTCCATAAAGAGATCGTGAGGATGTTGCCGGTCGATGATTGGCGCACCTTTGTACGTCTCACCTGTTTGAAATAATAGCGGACTGCCTCCGGGAGGAAAGGTAAAGGGCTCAAAACTAAACATGCCACGCAACTGAAGAGTTCCATCGCCGACGCGCCGCACGGCTTCGGGCATGAACCAATTAGCCGATTGAACTTTGGTTGTGCCTCGTAAACCACCCTGCGAGTTAACCGCTCCCTCAACGTTGTAATGAAACATCAACAGCCATTCACCAGACTGTTTGTGCAACATGTTCATTTGAGTCGAGGCTGGTGCCCACGAAGTGCCTGAAGCCATTCGGCCCATAGGCAATAAGTTGCTCTCGCTCTTGCCGACGCGAATAAACATCATGTCGTCTCGCATCAACATGGGGCCGTGAGCGCTCATGTCCATCGACTTCATGTCACCCGCGGTCTCAGCCATCGGATCATGAGTCGCGGGATGTCCGCTCATGTCAGTTTTTTCGTCTGTTGTTGGAGATGGTGAGGCCTTTGGTGTCGGCGGCGGTGCAGCAGGCATTTTGTGACCTTCATGTTGCCCGCTAACGTTGATCGAACTGACCGAACACAACAATGCCAGTAAGAAGATAACGTGTACTCGTCTCATTGTTTCCCCTGGTTGAGTGGGCGCCGCCTACGAGAAAAGACGCCCACTCTCTTACATCAACCTAAGCAGCTTTTTGTCGCGACTTTGAATGATTTTCGTGCTTCATTTTCATGTCGCAGCAGCATTCTCCGCCTGACTTGTGATTTTTCATGTTCTCTTTCATGTCACATGATTCACCACAACACGAGCAGGCACTTGCATCAGCGTGATTCTTTTTCATATCGCATGAATCACGGCTGCCGCAGCAACAATGCTCTTTCGTATTCGCATCCGCTGCTCCCTGTTTTTCCATTGGACACGAGTCGCCCTGGCAACAACACGAGTCCTTTGAACAGGATGTTGTTTCGTTCTGCTTCTTTTTATTGGGTTGATTAGGGGTTTGGGCTACGGCCATCGCAAAGACAGCGAGCACAAACATGACGAGCAGTAGCCAAACTGGACCTTTATTGAGTTTCACTTCTCTTTCCTTTCACAAAGATCGTGAAGCGTTGGCGTAAACACACACCAACACCTGAAGAGACAGATCACACTGATCCGTCTGCCTCAACTGATCTCTAAATCAGGAAAGTACAACAGCGCAGATAGGTTGGACCGCGATTAAGAAACTCTACGGGTGGCGCCGTTGCAACGCGATAAGACGAGCTAACCTTGTAGAAGGGTATTGCAACTACGTTTACTTGAGTTGTGTCTAAACTAGTGGGATTTGCCTTCGAGACTATCGCACTGGCGTTAACTGCCATTGGACACTCAGTCATCATCCCTTCATTCAAAACACCCAAAGCGCTCAAATTTGGCAGATTAATCTGTGAGACTCCAGTCTGCCTCGATTTCTTCGCGCAACAGTCGTGAGCTTTCGCATGACACGAGTGAGCAGTTACTGACGATTCTCTAACGCTGGGCTGTGAGGTTGAGGCCATAGCCATCTTGCTGCAACCCCAAAGACAACCAGCTCCCGAAATCCACAGCGAGACACTGATTGCGAGTAATAACCGAAGAAACCTGGTTGAGAAATGGGAATTCACGTTAGCGAGTCTACGCTTGCAAGCATGGTTTGTCGATTGATCATTGAGACAAAAAAAAGCGCAAGCTCGGTGTTGCTGAAGGATGTTTTGCCGACCATCCGTCATTAAGGGCCAACCAAACAAAACCGAGCTTACGTCCTTGGCTGATGGTAATTTTAAAGGGCTCCAAAATAGAGTCTGTACGAAATGGAACACGAAATTTTGGACAACAATCTTCAGCTCCAAAACGCCTCCCCTCTCGTCAAAGTCGTCAAATTGTCACGAAATCCCAGCACTTCTGAAATGACCGGGTTGTTAGTTTCTATGTAAGAAAACAAGGAGAACTTATTCATGACCATTGATAAGAACAAGGTGAAAACACAGGATGACTTAAATGAGCCGGCTCCGATCGATCAAATCGAAGACCGGGTGGAAGCACAGATGAAAAAACTCGAGGGATCAGCAAAGCAGGATGTTGCGGAAGGACTGCAGAATAAGAAGCTGGCTAAGGAAGGTAAGCAACTTGAAGAGGAGGGCAAACAAGAACTAGCTTCGGCAAAAGAAGATTCAAGGAGACGAAGGTAAAACTGGATTTCGAGGTTGCGTTAGCCCTTGGCCGCTAGTGCTTCTTCCAACGCCTCGCGAATTTGCGTTGGAGTCCTGGCCTGACTAAATCCGATGAAGCGTTTTATGATGCGACCTTCGCGAGTGATGATGAAGCTTTGCGGGATTGATCCACGTCCCTGCATCAAGGTGAGCGCAACCTCAGGTGTAGCCCAACCGATGTGATAGTCAACGTTATAAGTGCGGACAAATGCGCGCACGCTTTCCGCAGACGCCTCCGGATTCTCCGTTGAAAGACCTACCATCTCAACGCCGCGTGACTGGTATTCTTTGTGCAGCTTTACCAACTCGGGTGTTTCCGCTCGACAGGGTCCGCACCAGGTGGCCCACAAATTAACCAACAACACCTTGCCCGAATAATCCGACAAGTGAATTGGTCCGCCACTCGCCGCTTGCAATTCGGCCTGCAATATATTCGACGGCAAACTATCCAGGACGGGACCAGTTGGATTTGCACTGGTACTTGAAGTTGGGTTCGAACTCACGGGCGTCACATTAGTCGAGTTACAACTGGAGCCAATGATAGCTATCGCGGTTAAGGCAGCGAACGTCCAGAAGAGACGCTTTGGAGTCCAAAAATTTTTCATTACTTCAGCCTATTGTTTCTTGCCAAATCGGAACGAGTCCAAAATCACCGGAGCCTCACCCTTAACTCCCAGATCATCAACCGACGTGAGCTCTGGAGCAAGAGATGTCGACAACATCGTCAGGGTTGCGCCCGTTGAATCCCCTTCCTTGTTAGTCGGCAGAAAGATTACTCGTCCCCAGATTTTAATGTCGCCCTGATCTGTGTTCTTCGAAAAACCAATATAACGAAACTCATAAGCCTTCATCGAGTTTACGGTTGTTGGTCCTTCAGAAATTTTTCGGTATTCAGGAATGTTCTTAGCAATGGCACTGCTAAATTCTTCAACACGTCGGGGATAATTTGGTAGATCGCCGTCGTAGGTTCCGCTACTGGTGTACCAACCGACGGTGAAGTTTTCCTGCGTAAAGTCGGGTGGCAATCTGCGCTCAACTTTAATGAAGCTGGTCGCACCTGGAACTCCTGCTTTCGCGTCTTTCTGCCACGACTGCGGATAGTAAAACGAGAAGTCGAAATAGTGCTCGGCAAGTTTTCCGTCAAGACGCTCTTTTGAATTCTCAAATAGCGTTGCGCCAAGCGGTGGATTGTATGGCTCTTCCTTCGGCGATGGACTTTCTACTGGCGAAGGAGCTGCATTGACGTTGGAATTGACATTGGTATTGTTCACTACCACTGGCTGATTGGTGTTTTCCTGTTTGGCCTTCATCTCATCGAGACGAGGCTTAACTACCATGAAAAAGATTGCGGCCAAGGCGCCGCCACCGATCAGCAGGAATAGGATGACACCGAGGATAATCAACGGTGCTTTCGATTTCTTTTTCGCCGGCGCAGTCGCTGCCGGGGCGGCTGCTGGCGCAGCCGGCACTGTTGCGGGCGGTGGCACTGGAGCAGCTGGCGGCGGTGTTGTAATCGGCGCCGATGGTTGAACCGGTGGCGGAGTTGGTGGTGCAGCTGCGGGTGGCTGTGGTACCGGCACCGATGAAAGTGCAACTGTCTGGTCGTTCGAAAATGTAGAAGTAGGCTGTGACGACGAGGCCCCTGCCGTACTTGAACCAAAGTCAGAAGTACTGGGTGGTGGACCAGTAGGAGCAGTGTTGCGCGGAAGAGCTACTGTGGACGCAAATGATGAATCGGCGATCGTCGCGTTTGGATCGGGAAGATCGCGACTGGTGGCCTTTTCCGACATTGGAGTTAAATCGGCCGTATTCGCTCTGATAGTTGCGTTTGGATCGAAGGTTTGTGGCGCTATCAAAAGGCCACCGTCAAACGTACAGAACTTTTGTCCTTCATCCGGGAAGGTACGATTACATTTCGGACAACTCTTCATCAGAAGACCTCTTCACCTTTTTATGACTTGCGTTGGGATCCTTAGTTCTGACGCGCTTGAGCAAGCTTTAACTCCAGGCTTTTATTGCCTGGGTCGAGATCGAGCGCTCGTTGGTAGACACGGGCAGCCTCATTTTTTTGCCGTGTCTTCATGTACGCGTCGCCGACTCCTTCAAAGCCAAAAGCTCCTGCCAACTGTTTCTTCTCACCAAGAACCGCAAGTGTAGAAGCACGTTCATACATCGACTCTGCTTCCGGTAAACGTTCAAGCGCAAGGTAAGTTCGCCCTAACAGTATGAATGGCTGAAAATTCCTGGAGCTGACTTCAGTGGCACTTTTCAAAAAAGGCTCGGCCTCACCAAAGCGTCGGTAAACGATTAAGTAGCGGCCCATTAGCACGAGAGAAGTTGGATTCTTCGGGTCCAGGTCGAGTGCACGTTTAATGACTGGCTCGGAAGCGGGCCACAACTGTTCACCCTGCAGCGATTCTGCGATCAAATTGAGCGTTGCCGGATCTTTTGCCAACTCGCTTGCTTTTTCATAAAGCGGTACCGCTTCGGTTGCGCGACCCAATCGGTTTAGAACTTTTGCCAGGTGCGCATAAGCGACGGCGAATTGTGGATCAAGCTCAAGGGCGCGACGATGAGAGTGTTCAGTCTCGCTGTTGAAGATGCCACGCGCCTGCAGAGCAACTCCCAGACGATCCCAGCCAACGGCCATCTTGGGATCCAACTGCACAGCCTTGCGAGCAAAGTCTGAAGCTTCGGCAAAACGTTTCGCGTTGTCAGCTCCAGCAAGTGGTTGAACCAGTACCACACTCAACGCCACATAAGCGTCAGCATCAGTCGGTGCCCAGGTCACCGCATTGCGGTAGGCGGCTTCCGCTTCTGCCCAGCGTTGTTGGTCCGAATAAATATTACCTAAACCGTAAGCGGCACGAGCGTCTCTTGGCTTGAGTTTTAAGACAGACTGGTATGCTTCCTCTGCTTCGGCAAACTTACGCGCGTCGCGAAAGCCATTGCCGTCATCAAGCAATTCTTCGACTCTCTCGGCGACACCTGCAGGGGTCGGCTTGGGACGATTTGACGGCTTGGTACCCGTGGTCGAGGTTCGCGGAGTCTTTCGTTTGGTTTCAGGATTCTTGGGTCTGAATATACCGGCTCCGCCGCCTACATCGGCCCCCACATCCTGGGCCAAAGCTCCTACGGCGCAAAGGAAAAGTCCTAAGACCAGGACTGTCGAGAGAAAAAGGGCGCGCGGTATTCCTGGGGCTTTCATCTCTGGGTCTCCTGCTTGAATTGCTGGAATGCTGTTTATCGAGACGAACATCGTCGGACTTGGAACATCTTGCCGACAGCTTATCTTTACCTGCCTATCATGAACGGGCAGAAGGGATTGTAGCAGCTTTTGCTTGTTGAGCTAATGGGTGAACCGAACCGGAGTCCAATTTTTATACACGGCTACCGTTCAAGGACCACTCTTGACAAGTCGAAATCCGAGCAACGGAGTTTTGGTGTCTGCAGGGATGAATTCGCGCATCGCCGAGGTGACAGGTGAGTCCACTTTGGCGGGATCACTGACGTAACAAGCACCACGAATCGTGATCAGATCTTTGGTGGCTGACGGAATCACTGTGTTATTCCCCGGATATGCGGAGACTTTTGAAGACGTCCATTCCCACACATTTCCAATCAAATCTGAAACGCCCCACTTGTTTCGACCGCTTGGACGTGAACCGACTGGCGAAGGTGAGGCTTCTTTAATGACTGCATTACTTTCCTGCCAGTCTTTGCCCCATGGATACAGATCATTTTGATCGCCATTTCGCGCGGCGTATTCCCATTCCTCTTCGGTTGGTAACCGATACGCAACTCCATCTCGTTTCGAACGCCAAGCCGCGAAATCTGTCGCGTCCTGCAGCGAGACATTTACTACGGGCCAAAGCTCCTGACCAAACGGTGGCTTGGTGCCTGACCAGTAGTCAGGTGTGGCGTGTTGCGTCTCTCTGACAAAGGTCGCGTAATCTGCGTTCGTAACTTCGGTCTTGTCCATTGAGAACGACTGAACGGTGATTGGATGCGGTGGATTCTCCTGCGGCGAGCCTCCCTTGCGACCCATTAGGAAGGTTCCTCCTTCGATCAACGCCATATCGGAATGAGAGGGTATTGGTTGATCAGTCGGAGACGTTGGTCCAACTACAACCGGCTTTGGCCTGAAGATGAAATAGGCTCCTGTTCCCACACCAGCAATTCCAATGATCAATAAGGAGGCAACGACGAGTAGAACTGTGTTCGTTCTCTTCGGCGGCTGTGGTGGTTCATTAACAACAGTTGGAGCCAGACGCGGTTCAGGACCAGGATAACTCGTTGAAGCAATCTCACGAATGTGAGTGACTTCAGAATCGTCTTCAGTTTTCGGCGGCATGCTAACAGACAAGCGTTGGAGGCGATCCTCGAGTTCCTTAGCTTGTTGCGCCATCCGATCCAGCTTTTCTTGTTGCTCTTTTTCTCTCGCTTCGCGCTCGACTTGTTCGCGACGTACACGTTCTTCTTCTTCGCGACGTTCTTGTTCGGCTTGTTCTTGTGCGCGCGCCCGCGCTTCGGCTTCTCTTGCCTGTTGTTCTGCCTTAGCGCGTTTAATCTCAGCCGCGCTATTTGAAAGCTGATGATGGGTTTCCCCCTCAAGACTGACGGTACCGGGAAGCGAATCAAAAGAGCTTGCGAAATTAGTGTCGTTAAAAACTGGCGGTGCGACTGCGGTCCAGCAGAAACCAGGTGGTTGAGTATTTGTCGCTACCGGCGGCACTTCCGACACCATCGTCTTGTTTGGATCGAGAGCACCTGTTGGTCGTGCACTGGTAACGATAAGGGGTGATGACTGCATTGCCGCATTGAGTTCTTTCAAGAACGACTCGATCGAATCGACGCGATCCGCAACTTCCTTCTCGAGCGAATGACGAACTACCGCCTCAAGCTCGGGCGGAAGATCGATTCCTCTGGATTTGAAACTCGGAGGCTGCAGCGTCAAATGCTTTTTCATGATCGACGGGATTGATGAACCCTTAAATGGGACATCTCCCGCAAGCATTTGATAGAGGATGACACCAAGACTGTAGATGTCCGCACGTGCGTCGGGCTCTTCGTCGGACCACTGTTCGGGCGCCATATAAAAAGGAGAGCCCATCAGACCGCTGGTTTGCGCCTGGATAAATGATCCGAGTAGTTCTCCCGATTTTATTTTCGCCAGCCCGAAGTCGAGAATCTTGAGACCCTGTGAAACAGGAGTATCGTCCTGGACCATTATGTTGAGAGGTTTCAGATCGCGGTGCACGATGTTTTGTCGGTGTGCGGCGCCGATTCCTGAAGCAACAGCACTGATCAGTTCCCAGGCCCTCTGCGGCTTCATCGGTCCTTCGGCAGCAAGAATGTCTTGTAGCGATCTGCCTTTGACAAACTCCATCACCAGGAACGGCATCGTGCCACGGATCACTCCGAAGTCGGTGACTGCGATTATGTTCTGATGTCTTATTGCCGCAGCCGCGAGTGCTTCCTGACGAAATCGTGTGGCCAACATTGGATCGTTGCCGACGAGATCGGGAAGAATAATTTTGATGGCGTGTGCTGTTTTGAGAAAGGTGTGACGAGCCTTAAAGACTACTCCCATTCCACCCTGGCCCAACCGGCGTTCCAGGAGATAGCGACCGTCAAGGGTTGGTTCTCCGTGAAGAGATGGCGTGGTCTCATCACCATCCTGGGGACAGTGATTGATTTCGTCGGAGAAGCAACGCCTACAAGCAGGGCATTCTTTCATTCAGTGGCTCGTAAAAACATCGGCCGTTGTAGTTCGATCAACTGTCGTCGGAGATGGTTCTGCCCACGTCGGAAGATAGAAAAGTCTCCGGTTATCGGGGCGAGGCAGTTACCGTGTTTGTGATTCAGTTTCAAAGCTGGATCAAGTGCTCGACCGTGGCACAATAGGTTTAAAGACAGCGCTGTGTGATTTTAGCGGCTCAAAGAATTGCAAGCAACCGCGAAGTTCCGCAACATGCCAAGTTTGGTCCTCATTCTTCTACTCTCAACCATCGTTTCGCGAAGTCTTTTGCCTAGTTCCGCGGGGTGGGATATTCGCATGTACAGATCTGCTTTGCACAAAAAGTCAGATACCACCTGCTTTAGCAGCGTGGAGTTTCAAATTTGCGCTAGAGTGTGCCCTGAAACCTCATGAGGTGATACCACCTGCTTCAGCAGCGTGGAGTTTCAACTTCTCGCTAAAACCGCAGTAAGAAGCGGCTCAGTAGCGGAAAATTGAAACTCCACGCTGCTGAAGCAGGTGGTATCTAACCGTCCTTCCAAAGCTGCAACCTAGCGCGAAGCTGAGACTCCACGCTGCTAAAGCAGGTGGTATCCGACTTTTTGTGCAAAAGGTGTACAGATCCGTACAAGTACTGGGAATGCTGACCTCTTGCACTCAGCTGATGTTACTTGATGACGACGTTCACGAGGCGTCGCGGTACTACCACCACTTTGACGACTTCATGCCCATCTATCAACGCCTTAACCTTGTCGTCGGCCAAAGCAGCACTCTGCAATTCTGCTTCGGATACTTCCGGTGATGCGATCAAACGCGAGCGGAGTTTTCCGTTTACCTGGACGGGGATCTCCAACTCCTCGCGCTGAGCAAGTTCGGGATCAGCCACGGGCCACGCAGCCCCGCCAGACAATAAGCCGCCTTTATTCCCTAGCTCTTCCCACATCTCCTCACCAAAATGTGGAGCAAACGGAGTTAACATCACAACCAGGGCTATGAGTGCTTCGCGCACAACAAACACATCTGACGGTGACGCCTTCGCAGGGTCTGCATTGAAGTCGCTTAACTGGTTGAAGAGTTCCATTAACGCTGCGACGCTGGTGTTCAAGTGCAGTTGCTCAAAGTCGCTGGTGACTTTGGCAATCGTTTGATGAGTCTTGCGGCGCAACGCGCGGGCTTCAGGACTCGTTTCACCAAGCTCAATGTTGCCGTTCGCGAACCGTTCCTGCCATTTCCAAACCAACGTGTAAACGCGACGTAAGAAACGGACCGCTCCTTCAATACCCGACTCCAACCAGCGCAGTTCATTCTCAACAGGAGCTGCAAATAAGACAAATAATCGCGTTGCGTCGGCGCCGAAAGCAGCGATCATTTCGTCTGGATCGACCCCATTGCCAAGGCTCTTGGACATCGCCTTCCAGTCATCAGTTCCCTCGACTCGATTGGTAACCATTCCCTGCGTCAACAAACGCGACACAGGTTCGTCGAAGTTCACGAGGCCGAGATCGCGCATGAACTTGGTCCAAAAGCGCGTGTAGATCAAATGCATCACCGCATGTGAATCGCCGCCGATGTACTGATTCACTGGTGTCCACTGTTTTACGATGTTCGGATCGAACGGAGCACTTTCGTTACGCGGATCGCAATAACGGAAGAAGTACCACGACGAGTCGACAAACGTGTCCATCGTATCTGTGTCACGTCGGGCTGGACCATGACAGTTTGGGCATTCAGTATTAACAAACTCAGCCACACCCGCGAGTGGCGATTCACCTGTTCCGGTGAATGCCGCTGTCTTTGGCAATACGACTGGCAACTGTTCATAAGGAACTGGAACCATGCCACACTTATCGCAGTAGATCACCGGGACCGGCGCCCCCCAGAATCGTTGCCGCGACACGCCCCAGTCGCGAATTCTGTAAGTGACTGCTGCTTTACCAAAGCTGTTCTTCTCGGCATACGCGGACATCTCTGAAATTGCTACGTCAGACAATTTGCCGCCCCATTCGCCGCTATTGATCAAGACACCGTAGTCGACGAACGCTTTGGCCATGTCAGCCGATTGATCTGCACCGCTGATCGAACTTGGTTCAGCGCGCGGTTGCTCATGAGTCACCGGTGCAATCACCTGGCGAATCGGCAGGGAATACTTCTGCGCAAATTCGAAGTCGCGCTCGTCATGGGCCGGGACACTCATCACGGCGCCCGTGCCATACTCGATCAAAACATAGTTTGCGACCCACACCGGCACACTTTCGCCACTGAAAGGATTGATTGCAAGAATTCCCGTATTCAACCCCTCCTTCTCTTCCTCTTCCGCGTCGCCTCGAGTGGCTCGTTGACTCCTGACCTTGGCGGCAAACGCTTCAATGTCATTCTTCAGCGATGAGCCTTCGAGCAACTCAGCTAACAATGGATGCTCGGCAGACAACACAACCGCCGTCGCGCCGTAAATAGTGTCGATACGCGTAGTGAACACACGGATCTGTTTGTCGCTGTCCTTGATTGCAAAATCGATGTAGGCCCCTTCACTTCGACCCACCCAGTCGCGTTGGCGTTTCAAAACTTTTTCCGGCCAACCCGCTTCGATTTGCTCGATGTCGGCAACGAGTTGTTCTGCGTAATTGGTGATTCGCAAAAACCATTGCTCGAGATCACGTTTTTCAACAGTAGTGCCGCAACGCCAACAGACTCCGCCTGACGACTGTTCATTCGACAACACAGTCTGTTCCTTAGGACACCAGTTGACCTGCGAACTTTTCTTGTACGCGAGACCGCGTTCCAACATCTTCAGGAAAAACCATTGGTCCCACTTGTAGTAGTCAGGACGGTGCGCGGCTATTTCACGTGACCAGTCGTAACTAATGCCCAAACGCTGAAGTTGGCCGCGCATATGCGCGATGTTTTCTTCCGTCCAATCGCGCGGGTTCACCCCGCGTTTGATGGCGGCCTGTTCAGCCGGCTGCCCAAAACTGTCCCAACCGATCGGGTGCAGCACATTGAAGCCTTTGAGGCGTTTGAACCAGGCCAGAGCATCACCAATCGAGTAGTTACGAACATGACCCATGTGCAGGTAGCCCGACGGATAAGGAAGCATTTCGAGTGCATAGAAGCGTTCTCGGCTGTCGTCGGGACTCACCTCAAAAGCGCGGCTATCAGCCCAGTGCTGTTGCCACTTCTGTTCGATTTGTTCGGGAAAGTATTTTTCGTCCATATCGTTATCCAATCTACACTTAACACGTTTTATCGTGCCCAGACAAAATCACAGTACTACGGCACAAAGATTTGATTGATTTGTGAGTTGAGTCCGCCGCTCCGCGAAGAATGCGCGACTAAGCGCGACGCAGAAGCGGCACCGTTAGGAGGAGTTTTGTTGGCGGGTACTTCGAAAACATGATTGGGAATATTACCTGATGGCCTGCGAGTCTGTCTAAGGAATATTGCCAGATACTCAGACACTCCTAGTTCACAAAGCCTCGCAACATCTCCAGGTTTTTCACGTCGGCACGTGGATCGTCATACGGGGTTTCGAGGATGAATGCACAATGTCGCAACTTCGGATGTTGAGCAACATTTCGCAAGGCATCGGTACCGATGTGTCCCTCTCCAATGTGCCAATGTCGATCAACACGCGAGTTGTAAGCGGCGCGCGAGTCGTTGAAGTGAATAGCGCGGACATTTTTTAAACCCACTGTCCTTTGCATCTTCTGTAGCAGCGCGGTCAATCCATCTTCTTCGCGCAAATCATAACCAGCAGTGAACGCATGTGCCGTGTCGAAACAAACGCCGAGCGGCAACGCAGGACAAGCATCCATGATCGCGCGGAGATGTTCGAAACGATGGCCAATGCATTCTCCTTGTCCCGCAGTGTTCTCCAGCAGGATGCTAAATTTTTCGAGTCGTAGTCCCTCGCAAGCAATCTTCAAACTTTCAGCACACAACGCGATACCGTCCG
>Ga0163162_10004778_pt1 | contig 13076 bp, 6 predicted proteins | sample S55metaG_FD_115310 | JGI IMG/M metagenome (GOLD analysis project Ga0163162, IMG submission 115310) | Switchgrass rhizosphere microbial communities from Kellogg Biological Station, Michigan, USA - S5-5 metaG | ecosystem: Host-associated > Plants > Roots > Rhizosphere > Soil | place: USA: Michigan...
AGCGTGGTGTAGGTTCCAGCGGCGTTGATGATCTTGTCTACGCCAAGCTTGTCGTAGTAGTCGACGGCGGTCGGTTCAGCCGCCGGGGCGGCCATAGCCTCTGCTGCTCCGATGACGGGAGTTGCTCCAAAGAGCGCAATGGCAGATTGAGACCAGCGCAGGAAGCTGCGCCTGGAGAATAGATTGCGATCACTACTGGACATTACTTGTGCTCCTGATTCCGTTCAGCGGCAAGAGTTTTCGTTGAAGTGGCAGCTCTGGGTTTTGAGTGAAACCATCTGAAACTGCCCGACTAACGATTGTCATGGGTCAAATGACTTAAAAGGCAATGATTCGGGTTCTGCTGAGGCTTATGTCTTTTAGATTCTGCCGAACTGCTTGACTGCCTCCTCAATAGAGTGAAACTTTTCTATGAAGGGATACATGGAGTGCTCGCTGTTGTCGAGCTTCTGGGCTAGAACGAGAATCTCAGCGGCACGATCGCGGGGAACGACAACGACGCCGTCCTGGTCGGCCACGATGATGTCATTGGGATTGACGCGAACTCCATCGCAATCCACCGGAATATTCATTCCGCCAAACTTGTAATGACTGACAGAGGTAGAAGGAACGGGGCCAGTGGAGTAGACGGGAAAGCCGATCTTCTTGAGTTGCGGGAGATCACGAACGCCACCGTCAATGATGGCACCGGCGAACCCGCGAGCGAACATGGCAGTGCCCATCAGGCCGCCCATGCCGGCGATATCTGCGCCGTCCTCAACCTGCATGACGTAGACGGAGCCGAGACCGCCAGAGTCGATGGCCTTGAGCATGCCAGAGAGCGCGTCTGCGTCGTGATTCTCCTGCTTGACGAGTTTGACCGTGAGCGCGGTGCCTGTGAACTTCGCGGGGAAGATGGACTGCATGCGATGCGACATGTAGCGCTTCTGGTGAAGCGTCTGCTCGATGGCGTCGGATACGCTGGCCGCCTCGACTTTGCGGTAGGCGTCGAGCATGGCAGCGGGGTCGGACTGGTAGTCGGCTGCTGTCTTTGGCGTATCGGCGTGGACGATGAAGTTTGCGGTTAGCAGCGACGCTCCGGTAATCGTGGCAACCGCAGCAGTGCGGATTAGACGCGAGCGTAAAAGAGATGAGGGAAAGAGTTGCTTCAAGGTGGGCGGCTCCTGAGTTGCCAGCGAGCAATGGTACAGAATTTGTAGGAGGGGTTGGTAGAGGATCAAGCGGACGGCCGCCGGTATGCATTCCGGCGGCCGTCACGTTAGAGGTTAGAAGTTGATTTTGCCTGCAAGCTGCAGGACACGTGCGCCAAAGTTGGTATTCGCTGCGGTGATGAATCCGAAACTCGTACCGCCAAAGGTAGTGTTTGGATTGCCGGGGTTGGGATGGTTGAAGAGATTGAATGCCTCTCCGCGAAGCTGGAAGGCCACAGTCTCCCAAATCGGGAAATTCTTGAAGAGTGAGAAATTAGTATTCGCTGCGCCCGGCCCGTGGATGGCATCACGATGCAGATTTCCAAACGTTCCTGCAGTGGGGTTAGCATAAGCAGTTGCGTCGATGCAGCTGTTCCTTGTTGACCCACCGGTTCCAGTCACTGTTTCGCGGCTGCAGGTCAAATGGCTCTCGTGGACGTAGTTGGGACGCTGTGCCCCGCCTACACCTCCAACGTTCGCCAGGTTTGAGTTGAGCGTGACGTTGAGAGCTGTACCAGTCCGAAGATCAACAATCGCGTTTGCCTGCCAGCCGCCCATAACCTGACGAACCACGACGTTCCGGCCATCGAATTTCGGCAACTCGTAGGTAACAGAGCCGACGAAACGATTACGAATGTCATAACCGGAGTCACCGTAATCAAGCTTCAGGTGTCCCTGCCACATTGCGGAGCCGCCGTCGTTGGAGCTGTCCGACGTATCCATGGAATGCGACCAGGTATAGCTGAGGTTTGCGCTAAGACCGTGAGACATTCGCTGCCGGAGAATCGCTGTCAGGCCATTGTAGGTAGCGAAACCGTCGTTGTGGATCAGACGAATCTGACCAATTGTCGGATTTGGGCGACGAGACTGAGCGAATGCAACCGCAGAAGGAGCTGGTTGGTTCGGGTAGTAGCTCTGGTCCAGATGGATCGTACGCGAGCCGAGGTACTGGAGTTCGAAGCCGCCGTTGCGCCATACCTCATTGCCAATATCTAAATTCCACTGATACATACGGGCAGTAGGCAGGTTCTGATCGACGGAGAAGTTCGCGTACGGGCTGGATGCCGGACCGGGCCATGCCGCAGGTGCAGGGACGTTGGGACTGGCCAGCGTAAAGGGAGGCGTTGTCCCGAATCCAGCTGATGGAGTTACAACAGCTGAGTAGGGATAGTTGGTTGAGGACAGAGTGTAGGAGTTGAGCTGGTTTGCGTTGTAGTAAACTCCGCCGCCGCCGCGAATCACGATCCTGTCGGTCGCGCGGTAAGAGAAGCCAACGCGTGGGCTGATGTTGTCGTGAGACGGGCCACTAAACTTGAAGCCGGGATACTTGGTTGCGTTCAAAGGCGTTGTTCCACCAATGGCCGGATACAACGTCGTAAGGCCAGGATCCATGATGCGGCCGACGCCGTTCAAGCTATAGGCTACCTGAGGCAATTCGTAGCGAAGGCCATACTGCAAGGTGAAGTTTTGAGTGACCTGCCAGGTGTCCTGCGCGAAGAAGCCGTCACGCCACTGACCGATCGATCCCTTTACCTGGAAGAACGGAGAGTTGTAACCCGATGGCGTACCCGCGATAAAGGCAGCGGCTCCATCACCGGTGCTTGAGGTAGCTCCGTTCAGAGTTCCGTCAAAAGTAAACGATCCGCGAGCCGTGTTAGCAGCCGAGCGCCCGATCGTCATCTTGCGGAAGCTGACACCAGCCATAAGCGCATGTTTGCCCATGGTGTAGCTGATCTGGTCGTACCAGGTAAGCTGACGATCATCCTGATACCAGTTGGTACCAGTCTGCGTGATGCCCTGATATCCACCAGTGATACTCATATCCACCAAGCCAGGATTGCCACTGTCGACGTCGGCGGTAAATCCAGGAATGCCAAGATTGGAGCCAGCGGTTGTGTCGCCCTTTTGTGCCTGCTGGTTGAGGATAAAGGTATTGACGATGTTGAATCCGAACCGCAGGTCGTTCACTAGCTTTGGCGAAATGATGTGCGTGTAGCCGGCAGCACCATTGCGAGTCTTCGTAGTTGTGTACGCGGTATTCGCAAGATTGATCGCCTGGGTATAGTTATTGACCGACTGCCATGCGAATCGCCCGAAGAGGGAGATCTTGCCATTGATGTTGTGATCGACGCGTTCCAGAGTCGAATCTTCGTTGACTTGGGTAGGAAGGTTTCCTGTCCAGTTGTTCGTTGTGCCGGAACCGGTGGGAGTCGCCAGATAAGGAAGGAGCTTTGCAGCGGTTGGATCGATAGGAATGATAGCTCCGGCATACTGCGCCGCAGCGCAAGCATAGTTTGGAGCTGGACACGCAGTAAAGCGAGTTTTGGGATTGTAGAACGCCTTGTTCAGTTCGCTGAAGTTGCCCTGACGCATCAGATTCGTGAGAACCGTTCCGGTTGTGAACGTAGCGCCGTTATTACGGAGGCCTTCATAAGAACCCGTGAAGAAGGTCTTATCTCTTCCGTCGTAAAGATGGGGGATGATGATGGGACCGCTCAGTACCCCACCAAACAGGTTGTAGCGCAGCTTGCTCTTCTTCGATCCCGGCGTTGCGAGCCAGCTCTTCGCGTTCAGTGCATCGTTCTGGAGGTAATCGTAGACGGTGCCGTGGAACTTGTTCGTTCCAGTCCTCGATACGAGATTGATGTGTACTCCGAGATAGTCGCCATACTGAGCTGTGTAGTTTCCGTTCTGCGTCTGTACAGAACTCAGGGCATCTGGATTAGGCGACAACGTGGCAGTCGTGATCAGGTTGTTCATGATCGAGATGCCGTCCAAGGAGATGCTGTTGTTGATGTTTCTAGTGCCGGACCCACTGGCTCGATTTCCTGGAGGATTACCGGTCAGTGCGTTTCCACTAATGGTGATATTCGAGGCAGTGGCCGCGAGATCGATGGCATGACGGCCATTCATGGGCAGATCGTGCACTTGCTGCGAGTCAACCGTCTCACCAAGAAGAGCATCATCCGTGGACAGAGCAGGCGTATCGGCCGAGACAGTGACAACTGAGTTCTCTGAACCGACTGAGACGGCGAAATCGGTACGCACAGAATGGTTGATCGTCACGATGACGCCGGTCGCCGTCATCTTCCTGAATCCGGCCATCTCAACGTTGATATCGTACGTTCCAGGGCTCACGAAGGGGATGGAGTAATATCCCTCGGAATTCGTGGTGCCGCTGTAAGACACTTTCGTGTCGCGATTAACACCGACAACCTTGGCGCCTACCACGACGCTTCCTGTTGGATCAGTGATTGTGCCAACAAGCGCAGTATTGTCTGCAACCTGGGCACGAAGAAATAGCGGACTTAGCAGCAATACGAGATAACAAGCTAATGCTTTTTTCACTGAAGCCTCCTAGACCTGCCCTGCATGAAGCAGGTATCGAAACAGATTAGTGTTCCCAAATCCACGAACTGGATCAGAGTAGAGCGCATACTTCCCCGCCCTTCAGCGAGCGGGTGTTTTTTGTGTGTGACGATTTCATTACAAGCAGAAAACAACTGTCAATCGGACTGTTGCCGGTCGAAGTGATAGGCCAAATGACCTAATTCTCTGCTAAATGACCTTATTTGCTAGAGATCGGGGAGCTAGTCGAAGTGAACTAACCCGCGCTGAAGCGCATAAATTGTGGCTTGTGTACGGTCGCGCGCGCCCATTTTGTCCAATACCGAGCTGACATGGATACGAACGGTCTTCTCGGCAATCTTCAAATCCTCGGCTATCTCGCGGTTGCTGCGGCCTTGCGTGATACGCGTAAGCACCTCAGTTTCGCGTGGCGTGAGCTCAACGGCAGGCATTCTTTGTGCGAGACGGTCAAGGGCTCCATGGGGAAGATAACGCAGACCTCGATCGACGTTCTGGATGGCGTTCAGAAGTTCTTCACCACTAGCGTCTTTTGTGAGGTAAGCCATCGCGCCGCTTCGCACGGCTCGGTAGATGTCTTCACTACCCTGGTAGTTAGACAACACAACGATACGGACGCTGGGAAATTCTCTGCGCAGCTCTGTGATCACATCGAAGCCACTGACGCGCGGCAGACGAAGGTCAAGAACAACGACGTCGGGGCGCAGCTGACGGTACATCGAGATGCCAAGTTCACCATCGCCTGCCTCTCCGATTATCTGGATCTGCGGATGGCCAGAAAGAACCGAGTGAAGCGCCATGCGAGCGAGAAAATGATCTTCGATGAGGAGAACTCGAATCTGCTTCATATGCCAATCCAACGTATCACGTGATGCTCCTGGTTAATGGGCTGCTGCATGGCGTCGAAGGATACCTTGACCGTAACCTCAGTCCCGACTCCAGCAGCGGTTTGAATGCGAAAACTTCCACCAAGCTTTCGTGCACGCTCTTCCATGACAGGAATGCCAAAGTGTCCGCGCAACGATGCTGAACGATCTGATGGAAGAAAACCATGTCCGTCATCACGAATGGAAAGGCATAATGAATCGCTTTCATATCTGAGATGCACGACGATACGCGAGCAATCCGCGTGGCGAATCGCATTGGAAACGGCTTCCTGTCCGATGCAGAGGAGGTGATGGACACACCCAGGTGCTAGACGAACCTCTTCGCCTTCGACATCAAGTGTCGTATCAATCGCTCCTTGCAGATGATTCGATGAAAGAGTCCGCGAGAGTGCTTGTGAGAGAACATTTGTGACTTCGTTGGTGTCGCGCAGGTCCCAGATAATTCGGCGTGCTTCTGCCTGGCAATGCGCAACCATACTTCGCGCAAGTTCGCACGACTTTGCCGCTGGTGTCGATTCGGAGCCGCTGTCATGGAAGAGTTTGGCTGTGGCTTCCAACTGCCAGGATATTGCGGCGAATCCCGCCATCAGAGTGTCGTGACACTCAGAGGCAATTCGATTTCGCTCTTCGAGGATGATGCCGAGACGACCAGTCATCAGTTGAATATGACGACGGAAGAGGTAAGCCGCGAAGCCGATAGCTGCGAGTGCAAGTGCAAGATAGAAATACCAGGTTTGGTAGAAGGACGTCGGCTGGTGATCGGGTGGCTTAGATACAGTGACAGCATCATCGACAGTGCCAACCTGAGCCTCCTTTGTATTGGCTTTCGTTAAGCCGTCCTGTGCTGGCCATCTGGAAAGACCATTGGCGTCAAGCCTCCACAAGCCGTCATGACGAGTTCCAATCCAGAGATTACCCGATGAGTCTGCCAGCAATGATGAGATTGCACTGCGGACGACTGCCCGAGGAACGGCATCATATTCGGCCGACACAGAGGTGGAGTTGCTCTTGCGAGGATTGAGTTCGAAGACACCCTTTGTCGTGCCAATCCATACACGATGCTGCGGATCGCGATAAACGGCTACGACAGTGTCACCTGTCGGAAGGTATAGGGGAAGGCGAGTAGCTGTGCCCTTCTGCCAATGGAAGAGCCCTGCTGAAGTGACGAAGAACATCCCCCCGGCTCCGTCTTCAGCGAACGGTTCAACTATCGTGTTCGGAACTCCCCCGACGAGAAGAACTTCGAGATTTCCATTGGCCAGCCTCTCAACTCCATTCTCGGTCGCCATCCAGAGGGCTCCCTGAGAATCGCGATGGAGCATACGAACACCGTCATCAATAATCCCGCTTCCCTGGCGATGCTCAATAGTCTGAGAAGTAGATTGTGCCATCAACGATAAGCTGCTGGCCGCAAGTACTGCCATTCCCAGCGTCACCAATGAGGGCTGTCTAAAGTGGAGAAGTTTCAACTTCGGGTTTGGCCGTATAGTCATTCTTTATAGCAAAGCACTGTTATTTTAAGCCGTAACAATGGGACCGCATATATCTATGCGTCTAGCGGTCGTTCCGGGTGGACGATGAGCCAGCAAATTGCGCCAATAACAGCCAGCGCAGCCGCTACTGCAAAGGAAGTTGTCCAGCCAAATCGTTGGGCAATCCAAGGGGTAAGTGAAGCAGTAATGGCGCCCCCTATCTGACCACCCATATTGACCATAGAGGAGAAGACGGCTGAGCTACGGCCTGCGATATCAACGGAGACCGACCAGAAGGAACTCTGTGAAAGATAGAGAGCACCGGCTCCTCCGGCCAAGATGACTCCGGCAAGTTGGGGACTGTGGACCTGTGACCCCAGGACTAGAAAAACCGCGGTAACAATAAGAGCAACGGAAGCGAGAACGCAGCGGCCAACGCGCAAACCGTAGCGTCGCGTGAGTCGATCGCTGAGAGCTCCTCCTACAAGACAGCAGATCGTCATGGAGAGAAATGGCAGCATGGTATAGAGCGCACTCGCCTTCAGGTCGAAGCCGCGAACCTGCGCCATGTAGAGAAAAAACCAGCTGAAGAATATCCATGCGATGTAGCCAAAGCTGAAGTAACCAGCCATGAGCGCGGGGAGATCTCGGCGATGAAATATGGCACGCCAAGAGATGCCAGAGGAAGATGACTCGGAGGATTGTGTGGTTGAGGGGGTCGCAAAGGTAAGGCCATCGCGAATCTGGCGCAACTCCCCCGGAGAAACGGCCGGATGTTCTTCCGGGGTGTCACGTGCTGCATACCACCACACGGCTCCGGCGAGGACGCCCACTATTGCGCTGAACCAAAACGCCGCTCTCCACCCCTGATTGGTAATGAGCCACGTCAGCAGCGGCGGAGTAAGACCACTTCCTGCTCCAACACCTGCGAAGATGAGCCCGTTGATGAAGCCGCGCTCTTCAAGGGGAACCCAACGAGCAACAAACTGATTCGCAGCGGGGTAGATAACCGCCTCACCGGCACCAAGGGCAAAGCGGATTCCGATTAAAAGAAGAACGGCATGAGCAATTCCCGACGGGAGAAGAGCAGTGAGTGCTGTTGCGACTCCCCACCAGAGGACGCCGAGGGTGAGAACTCTGCGCGGACCAAAACGAGCAGCAAGCCACCCGGCAGGCAACTGAAAGCCCGCATAGCCGATGAGAAACGCGCTAAAGATCCAGCCTAGTCGCTGGTTGCCAAGACCATACTCACGGCTGATCTCAAGGCCGGCAATTGAGATATTCGTTCGATCAAGAAAAGCAACGCCGCTGAGGACGAAGAGCCAGAAGGCAAGGAAGTACCGGATACGAGTAGGACGTTCGACAGACATCGTGCTCCTGGCGGCCGGAGTGTCACCGGTCGCGCTCACTACAAAGATTGCCAGTCAGGACCGCAAGGTATGAGCGGCAATCGCATGGTATCGGCGCGAGAGAGCAATGTGCAAGGGGCATATGTCCCATATGAACTTACGGATTGCGTGCCAGGGCGAAAATATCCTGATAAATCAACACACTTGCGACCAGAAAACTAACGTCAGGGCCACAAGCTCTCATGTGATCGCCTTCTCAACGACCATGAAAATGGTCCAAACATCTCGACCTTGACTAGAGGAAAACGATGCGTTCCCTAAGCCGGATCGCCAGCGTAGCTGAGGTTCTCTTGCGACGAGAGGACGTCGAAGGTTACAGATTCGACGTCCTCTCCTCAATGTCCACACAAAATTTCTTAGCAAAATCACAACTATGCCTCTAGAAGGTGAACCTCCCAGACAGCTGAAATGCCCGAGGATCGCCACTGGCGAAGTTGAGCGTTCCGAACGTGGCAGTGTTTACATTAACCCCGATCTGATTGTTCGAGGCATTGTTCCCAAAAGTGACTGTATTGGTAACATTCTGACAATCGACACCGAAGACAAACTTTGCACGCTCCGTAATGTCGAACGTACGACGAAGCGCGCTGGTCAACCGGTAAACGCTAGGGCCACGCAGACCGTTCGGAGCTATGCGCGTGAGATTTCCGATCATAAATGAACCTGAGTTGCAGTATGGGCCGCTGCTGGTGTTGCAGGGAACACCCCCAGCGCCTGTGCCTGGTGTAGCGCTGGTGAGTGCTCCTGACAGATAGCTCTTCGTTCCCAGCGTCGCCGCAGTGACACCTTCTCCCCAGCCGCCACCCTGACGTGGATTCCCGCCAATGAAGTTCGGGTTGGCGTCCGGCATACAGGTGCCCGCACCGACGTTCTGTGTACTTGCATTGCACGTAGCAACGATCGCTAACGGGATACCGGAACTGTATTGGAAGATGTTTGAGAAGTCCCACCCACCCAGAAGTGCGCGAACCCAGAAATGCTCGCCGCCGATTTTGTTTTTGCCGAACGGTAGTTCATAGACGCCGAAGATGCTCAGGTTCTGTGGTTGGCTGTTGATGCTAAGCGAACGGTCAATGCGGTTCGCTGCCCAGGCTTTTCCGTCGGAAGTAACAGAAGCCGGGAGCGCGTAGCCGCTACGCTGGGTTCCCGCATCGTCGATGTTCTTCGAATAGGTGTAGTTGATGTTCATCGTCAAACCATGCGAGGCGCGATGGCTGACCGAGAGTTGGAAGGCGTTGTAGTTGGCGTTGGCAACGTTCCCCCATGGATCACTTGTGCCAGCATACTGTGGCATCCATGTAAGCATGTGGGCGATAGTCGCATTCGCATTCACCGCGGCTGCGGCAGTGTAGCCAGCGTAGGGAATGGGAATCGTAAGACCGGTTTGCGCCTGAGCCGCAGCAATGTTCGCGGCAGTTGCAGGCTTGGTCAGGTTAGTGCCAAGGGCAAGCCACTTGGGATCCATCTGGCCGGACTGCAGACCACGAATGTTGCCGGCGCCAGCAATAAAGTGGCTTTGGCTACCGACGTAGTTTAGCGTAACTGTAATATCCTTGGTGACCTCGCGCTGCATTCCAACGTTCCAGAAATTGAACATTGGAGCGCGCCCCCCGATGTAGGGGTCCGGGTATGCAATGCTCGTTCCAGTTCCTGCCGAGGTTCCCGTGGCGCCGTTGCAAGGGGCATAGTTCTGACCGGAGCAGACGTAATAGCCAGTTCCGAGAGTCTGGCTGACAGCAGTGATCGGAGCGACCGGAGGCAATACGTAGCCGGGTCCGCCCCAGTTCTTATTGGCGCCGTTGAGGTAAAAGGCCGGGCCCGCTGTGCTATCCGATAACGTGACTGCGCTGTTGAACCCAGCCTGACCAGTCCCGGTCGCCGCTCCGCCTGCTCCGCCCGTCCCGCCAGCATGCGAGTAAAGGATACCGAATCCGGCACGGAACACTGTCTTCTCGTCTACCGAATACGCAAGACCGAGACGTGGGCCGAAGTTTTTGTAATAGTTACTGACCGGAGTACGGCAGTTACAGCTCACACCATCACCACGATTGCCAGCAAACTGCAGTGCACCGAGGTTGCCGGTAATGGGGTTGGCGATATTGGGATTGAGGAACGACCATCGATCCTGCGACTCGTTGTAGGTCGGCAGGTAATCCCAGCGAAGACCGAGATTCAAGATCAGATTGGGAGTAACCTTGTAATCGTCCTGAACATAGCCGGCAAAGGGATGAAAGCGACCACCGAGCAGACTGAACGACTGCTGGGTGATACTGCTACTGCCAACGGCGCCGATCATGTAGCTAGCATACGAATAGCCCGAGTTAGTGACGAAGGATGTTCCACTCAGGTTAGCCGTCTCATTCGTTCCCCAGTTTAGCGTCAATGGCAACGATGGTCCGTCCGCTGTACTAGCGTTGTTTTGCAGCCACTGATACTGGAATCCGAAGTTGAGCGAGTGCTTGCCGCGAAGATACTGCACGTTGTCCTTAAGCGTGTAGGTCTCCGAGACGTTAGTCGTAGTAGGTGTGTTGCCTACCCACATGTACGGAGCATTGCTTCCGCCAAAGCTCGTATTTGGGAAGTTCTCCGAAGCTTGCCCGGGAGGAAGTCCCGTAACGCCAGATGCTGTCGCTGCGTATTCCGGAATCCCCTGTGTAAGGTTTCTCACCGGCGGTCCGCCAAAGTTCATAAAGCCAAACTTGGCCTGGTTGATGAGATGGGAATTGACGATAAAGGTGTATCCAAGATCCGCCCAGTGACCACCAACGATCGAAGCCGTCGTAGCGTAATAGGGCACAGGCAGCGGCGAGTTGGCAGTGGCAGTGTAGGGAACGGCGTGTCGGTTGCCCCCCGTAATCACAAACGAAAGCAGCTGCCGAGGGGAGATGTTGTAATCAACACGTCCTGAGTAGAGCCAGTTATCGTAACCGCTTGGAACTCCTCCGAGGTAGTTGTTCTGAATGGCGCCGACCTGATCGATCGTCGGAGTCGGCAGAAACTTCTGCATGTACTGCGTGACAGGAGAAAGCTGGCTCGCAGGAATAACGTTCACCTTACCCGGCGCGACCAGAATCGGATTCCCATTTGGGCCATTACTCGACCCGGGCCCATAGCCATACTGATAGCGGCAGGCTCCAGTTGTGCTGTGAGCGGTGCAGGTTGCCTGCGTGGTCGGATCGTAGATCGGATAGTTCACTCCAGCAGTGTTTCCCAGTCCCCCCGTGGCAGCATTGGCAGGAATCAACTCTTGAAAGTTGCCCTGACGCATAAGGGTCGTCGGAATCGTGCTGGCGCTTGGATTCACTCCAAGCCGAGAGCGAAACTTGTCATATGTCGCAAAGAAGAACAATTTGTCGCGACCATTGAAGAGGAAGGGGATCTTGACCGGCCCTCCAACGCTAAAACCCAACTCGTTCTGATGCTCCGGAGGCTTTGGCCCTGGAATCTTTACCGCGGTCCCATTCTGCACGATGGTTGTGGTATTGCCGCCACCAGGTTTAGAGGAGAAGCTCCACGCATCGAAGATTGTGTTGCGGAAGTAGCCGAAGATTGCGCCGTGATACATATTGGTGCCCGTCTTCGTGTTGTAGTTCTCAAGACCAGCACCCTGGTACTCCGCCGAGAAGCCGCTGGTCACGACCTTGATCTGATCGATCGCCTCCAACGGAACGATGTTAAACACAGGCCGATTGTCGCCCTGCTGGCTCAGTGTTGTGATCGGAAGGCCGTCCAGGTAGAGCTCACCGAGACGCTGCCCTGTACCGCCAATGATCGAAGAACGTCCTCCCGGGTTTACCTGCGCCCCCGGCAACAAGTTCGAAAACTGAGTCACATCACGCTGCTGACTACCGGAGATCATGATGGGCAGCTTCGTGTAGAGGCTGTTCTCAATCGTGCCGCCCAGAGTCGCATTCGTGGTCTCAAGCGCGGGAGGAGCGTCAGTCACGGTGACAGTCTCGTTCACGCTTCCTGCCTTGAGGCTGATGTTGACACCGAGATTATTCAAAGCGTTAACAACCAGATTTTCCTGTTTGAACGTATTGAATCCATTGGCAGTGACTGTCACGGTATACGTGCCAGGAATGAGCGGAGAGATATTGTAGAGTCCATCCGATGAGGATGCCCTTTTCGTCTCAACCCCGGTACCGTTGTTGACCGCAATCACAGCGGCATGAGGCACAACCGCACCGGTCGAGTCAGTCACGGTCCCGCTGATGGCTCCTTCCCCACCTGTCTGAGCTCTTGCGGGAGCGAGGCATACAACACTCCACATTAAGAAAGCTACTAGCCACTTCACTGTTCCCCTGCACATTTCGTTGCCGGGTGTATTTGTCAGCCACATTCTTTTGATTCGCATAAGCCCCCCAAAGTGCCGCAATGATCGACCACTTGATTTGTCATGGTTTTCAACTCAACATGCAGTGGTTTGACCACTTTAGTTACGCAAGGAACTTTAAGGAACGTAGAAGCCTAATGTCAATACAAAAATTATTTCCAATTGATAAACTTTGGAGTCACCCAAAGCCGTCCACTAACCTCCACTGGAGAAGTGACCCGGCACAACGGGTCTCGGCTAGCACACTTTCCGTCGCTCCCTATGCGGGTAGCTCTGACGAGCCGGAAGCAAGTGCAGATATATCCAGAAGGATCCCCCTGCGCAACCGACAAACGCAACCAAATGAATACGTAATTAGCCACGCCCGACGAGCCACTCCCGTTTTATTGGGAGACATCTGTAGGTTGCTTTTCGGA
>Ga0163162_10004780_pt1 | contig 13075 bp, 9 predicted proteins | sample S55metaG_FD_115310 | JGI IMG/M metagenome (GOLD analysis project Ga0163162, IMG submission 115310) | Switchgrass rhizosphere microbial communities from Kellogg Biological Station, Michigan, USA - S5-5 metaG | ecosystem: Host-associated > Plants > Roots > Rhizosphere > Soil | place: USA: Michigan...
CGGATCGTAATGACGTCACCGGCGACGTTGTTCTCGGCTACGACACACTTGACGAGTACGTGCTCAACCCGCGCTTCTTTGGCGGCCTGATAGGACGTCACGCGAATCGAATCGCGAATGGGAGGTTTTCCTTGAATGGCGTCGTGCATCAGCTCGCACAAAACAATGGCGCTAACCATCTTCACGGAGGAACCAAAGGCTACGACAAAAGAGTGTGGTCGGCGGAAGGAAGACGCGCGGGTGATTCTGTTGGCGTGCGCCTGGGTTATCTGAGTAAAGATGGAGAAGAAAACTATCCCGGTAATCTAAAGGTTTCAGTTGATTGTGTGGTCAACAACGGTAACGAGTTGAGAATTGAGTATCGAGCAACCACCGACAAGGACACCATCGTCAATCTGACGAATCATTCCTACTTCAATCTCGCCGGCAGTGGAGACATACTCGAACATCAGCTAATGATCAATGCCGACAGCTTCACGCCCGTCTCGAAAGACCTGATTCCGACTGGCGAGATTCGGCAGGTGGCGGAAACGCCGATGGATTTTCGAAAACCCGTGTCGATCGGCTCACGCATCAACGAGCCATTCGATCAACTCGGCTTTACTGGTGGTTACGATCATAATTACGTCTTGCGAGAGTCAGCGAGTCCGTTGAAGTTGGCCTGCAAGTTACATGAGGAGTCCTCGGGAAGGACGCTGGAAGTTTTCACAACACAACCAGGCTTGCAGTTTTATTCCGGCAACTTTCTGGATGGAAGCCTGAATGGACGTGGCGGGATTGTGTACGAGAAATACGCCGGGCTTTGTTTGGAGACGCAAGATTTTCCGGATGCGCCGAACCATGAAAATTTTCCGTCTACAGTTTTGAGAGTGGGTGAAGTTTACGAAGCGGTCGCGGTGTTTCGATTTTCAGTTGAAGTGTAATTCCCGGGTCTTTCTCTGGGCCACTGCGGTGAAAACTGAGCATCACTGTCTAAACAAGTACAAGCAGATAATAGATTGAAACCAAGGCTGAACAAGTCGGGAAGGGTGGTTTACCCCCGCTGACGCTGCCCAATCGCAAAACTCGGCGAGCCAGATCAGGTTAGGCCAGCGGGGGTAAACCACCCTTCCCGACTTGTTCGATTTCAATGTTCGAGCATGGCCTAAGCTACATGGTTTTTTAAGGTTTTTCTAAGGAAACGCAGAGAGAGCAGAGAGGTTTCTTCAGGTTCACGACTCGCGCAGGTTATCAGTTACTCATGGCATTGCTTTGTACTTTGAACTTTGTACTTCGATGATATCTGAGAATTTGAAAGTCTTCGAAGTCAAAGTTCCGAGTGCAAAGCTCAAAGTCCCAAGTTCAAAGCTCAATTCTTCCGCGTTGCCTCATAAGCCTTAATTGAGTCCTCATGACGCAACGTCAAACCGATATCGTCGAGGCCTTCCAACAAGCAATAACGCTGAAACGCAGACACTTGGAAGTTTACCGATAGTCCAATCTCATCAACGATTGTCTGGTTGTTCAAGTCGAGGGTGAGTTTGTAGCCTTCGTTCTCCTGAGTACGCTGCATGATCTCACCTACAGTTGACTCAGGAAGAGTTACCGGCAGCATCCCGTTCTTGAAGCAGTTGTTAGCGAAGATGTCTGCGAATGAAGGTGCGATGACTGCCCGAATGCCATACTCTGCAAGTGCCCACGGTGCGTGTTCACGAGAAGAACCACAGCCAAAGTTTTTGCCGGCGACAAGAATGGAGGCGCCACGATAACGCGGCTGATTCAAAATAAAATCCGCGTTCGCTTTTCCGTCAGCAAGGTAGCGCCAATCAAAGAACAGGAACTTCCCAAACCCGGTCCGTTCAATTCGTTTGAGAAACTGCTTGGGGATGATCTGATCGGTATCGACGTTTGCACGATCGAGCGGAACAACGAGACCGGTGTGGTTAGTGAATGGATTCATCAGTGTCGCGATTTCGGATTTCGGATTGGGGATTGCGGATTTCAGAGAGAAAAATCGGCAATCGGCAATCTCAAATTATTTGAACTCCCAATTCCTCACGTCCGTGAAGTGTCCTTTGATTGCCGCGGCGGCTGCCATCATGGGACTCACAAGATGCGTACGTCCGCCGCGTCCCTGACGTCCTTCGAAGTTCCTGTTACTCGTTGATGCGCATCGTTCACCCGGCTCCAAAATGTCAGGATTCATCCCCAGGCACATCGAACAACCTGGCTCGCGCCATTCAAAGCCTGCTTCACTAAAGATTCGATCAAGTCCTTCACGTTCCGCTTCCTTTTTCACATCGTAGGATCCGGGAACCACCAGCGCGCTGACAGATGAGTTGATGTGATAACCCTTAACGACACGAGCAGCCGCGCGCAGATCCTCGATTCGCGCATTCGTGCAAGAACCGATGAACGCTCGATCGATCGCGATGTCTTGAATATTTGTTCGCGGTGAAAGTGCCATGTATTCGAGAGCGCGCTCGGCGGCCTGTCTGTCAGCCAGGGTCTTCGCATCTGATGGATCGGGTACGCAACTCGAAACAGGCACAACCATTCCAGGATTTGTTCCCCAGGTAACAAACGGTTCGAGTGACGACGCATCGATCTCAACGACTTTATCAAACACAGCATCGTCATCACTCCGCAAGGTCTTCCAGTATTTCAAAGCAGCATCCCACGCTTCGCCCTTTGGAGCGAATCGACGTCCCTGCATATAAGCGAAGGTGGTTTCATCAGCCGCAACCATACCTGCACGCGCGCCGGCTTCGATGCTCATGTTGCAGAGCGTCATGCGGCCTTCCATGGTTAATCCTCGTACTGCGTCACCCGCATACTCGATTACGTATCCAGTCGCGCCGTCAGTGCCAATCTTTCCGATAATGGCCAACGCAAGATCCTTGGCCGTCACTCCTTCAGGCAAGCGCCCTGAAGTTTGCACTTTCATCGTGCGTGCTTTGTTTTGTGGCAAACATTGCGTTGCGAGGACATGCTCGACTTCACTCGTGCCGATACCAAAAGCGAGCGCACCAAATGCGCCATGTGTACTGGTATGGCTATCGCCGCAGACAATCGTCATGCCGGGTTGCGTCAGACCCAACTCAGGTCCGATGACATGCACGATTCCCTGTTCGGGAGAATTGATATCAAACAACTGAATGCCAAACTCAGCGCAGTTATTTCGCAGCGTTTCGATCTGTTTTGCGGCAATAGCATCCGCGATGGGCAAGCTTCGATCAGTGGTTGGAACGTTGTGATCAGCGGTGCCGAAGGTTAGATCAGGGCGACGCACGCGGCGTCCTGCCTCTCTCAAACCATCAAATGCCTGCGGCGAAGTGACCTCGTGAATCAGGTGGAGATCGATATAGAGCAGTGTCGGCTCATTTTGAGCTTCTCTGACGATATGGGCCTGCCAGAGTTTTTCGAATAAGGTCATAGGACGGACTTTGATTTAGATCCTTGTGGTTAGAACTTTGTACTTAGAGCTTTGTACTTAACCTTGTACTTGGTGCTTTGTTCTTTGATCGGGGCACTTCCAGACTAAGGACAAAGCACAAAGCACAAAGTTCCAAGTACAAAGCTCAAAGTTCCAAGTAAGCTCAACTTCGCTTACACAGCATGATAAGCATGCCGCATATCGACAATTTCCGTTACGGCTTCGGAGACGAATTCACCAATCTCGGCTGTAGTCGCAACGTAGCCTCCTGTGCCGCTGGCGATGTCGGGGGTGCGATATCCGGCTTCAAGCACATGCTCGATGGCCAGTTCGATATCGCTCGCTTCCTGTTCAAGCCGCGCTGAGTGTCGCAACATCAAAGCTGCAGAGGCAATCGCACCGAAAGGATTCGCGATGCCTTGACCGGCAATGTCTGGCGCGGAACCATGCACAGGTTCGTACAATCCGACCTCACCACCGATCGTCGCTGAACCAAGCATGCCGAGTGATCCAGTGATCACGGCCGCTTCATCAGAGAGAATGTCGCCAAAAAGATTCTCAGTTAACACAACGTCAAAGCGACGTGGATTCGTAATCAAATGCATTGCACAAGCGTCGACGTAGAGATGTTCCAGCAGAACGTCTGGATATTCTGCGCCCACTTGCGTGACTGTTTGACGCCAGAGTTGCGAAGTCTCTAGTACGTTGGCCTTATCGACTGAAGTAACCTTGCCACGACGCTTTCGTGCCGCTTCGAAAGCAACCCTGGCAATGCGTTCAACTTCTTCAACGCTATAGGACATTGTGTTTACAGCAGTGGTGTTACCCTCTGCGCCTGAAAACCCGCGCGGCTCGCCGAAATAGAGACCACCAAGAAGTTCTCTTACGATCAGCATGTCTGTACCGCGACCAACTTCCACACGCAAGGGCGAGCAAGCAGCAATTGCACTGTATGAAACCGCGGGACGAAGGTTCGCGAATCCGCCTAACGCCCTTCTGAGTAGCAGCAATCCAGCTTCGGGCCGTTGATGAGCAGGCAGTCGATCGTACTCAGGTGAACCAACTGCACCGAGCAGAACTGCGTCACTGGCCAGACACGCATCGAGAGTTGTTCGTGGCAATGGAGAACCAAAGGCGCGAATCGCTGCGCCGCCCACGAGATGTTCCGTGAATTCAAACGTTAAGCCCGAGATGCCGGCGATGGTTTCGAGCACGCGCACCGCCTGTGCAGTAACTTCAGGCCCAATGCCGTCGCCGGGAAGAACAGTGACTTTCAGTTTCATTACTTGCCTCTTCTTCTGGAAGAAATGAGCTTTGGACTTTGAAATCTGAACCTGGAACTTTTGTGCTTTGTGCTTTGTTCCGCTAACCCCTAAAACAAAGTGTCAAAGTTCAAAAGCCTCTCGATCAGAATTCAAAGTACAAAGCTCAAAGTACAAAGCTCGTCTTCAAAAGCCTAAGCTGCTGCAACTACCGACGACTTGTCCTCACGCGTTTTGTCGTGGGTGCTCAACAGCGAGATTAAATCCTGGTCATAAACCATCTTCTTGCGGTCAGCCAAATTCGTAAAGCTTGCGTAAGCAGCTTCGAGTTCAGCCGCGCTGATATCGTAACCGAGTTCTTCGAATCGAAGTGAGAGTGCATGGCGCCCAGAATGCTTACCGAGCACGAGAGAATTAGTCGGAACGCCCACTGACTCCGGTGTCATGATCTCGTAACACAGCGGATTGTTGATAACACCGTGTTGATGGATACCTGCTTCGTGGGCAAAAGCGTTTCTGCCGACGATGGCCTTGTTGGGTTGAACCTCGAAGCCGACGATGCTTGATAGCAACTGGCTTGTCGGATAAAGCTCCGCGGTGTCGATTCCTGTTTCAAACGGTAAACGATCAGCCCTCACGCGTAACGCCATCACGATTTCTTCCAGGGAAGCATTTCCCGCCCGTTCACCGATACCATTGATGGTGCACTCCACCTGGCGTGCGCCTGCCTCAATCGCGGCGAGACTATTTGCGACTGCCAACCCGAGATCGTTATGACAGTGAACACTGATGATTACGTTTCGGTCCCGTACAACTCGTTCTCGCACTTTCTCAACGAGCGAAACATACTCAGTTGGTGTTGTGTAGCCGACGGTATCCGGAATGTTGAGAATCGAAGCTCCTGCCTCCACCGCGACTTCCAGCACTTCACACAGATAATCGATGTCACTCCGCGTCGCATCTTCGGCCGAGAATTCAACTTCCTCAGCGTGGCTTCTGGCCTGGCTGACGGCCGCGCGTGTCATTGCGATCACTTCAGCGCGAGTCTTCTTTAATTTGTGTTCAAGATGGATATCTGAAGTTGCACAAAAGGCGTGAATGCGTGGGTGCGCAGCGCCAGACAATGCCTGGGCCGCTTTTGAAACGTCCTGCTCCGCCGTGCGACAAAGGGCAGCCACCGTAACTTCACGGCATTCGGCTGCCACTGCCTTGACGGCCGCAAAGTCACCTTCTGAAGCGATTGGAAAGCCCGCTTCGATGACGTCAACACCCAGCTCCTGAAGTTGCACAGCCATCCGCACCTTTTCGTTGAGGTTCATCGAACAGCCCGGTGACTGCTCGCCGTCGCGCAACGTTGTATCGAAAACTGTGACTCTATCAATTGGCATGGGGATTCCTCCTGTGGGCAAGACGCATGGGAATGGTAAAGGCTGCCCCCCTGTGAAGTCAAAGTTATAATCTTTATAGAAAGATAAGCATGTGTGATAACATAACCAAACTTGCTCCTCTGAATAACTTTGAGTGAGGTTTGAATTTGGACGTTAACCAGCTTGAAGTCCTGATTGCAGTGGCAAACGAGCAGAGTTTCTCGCGTGCAGCCCAGTCACTCCATCGAACCCAACCCGCGGTAAGCCAGGCGATCAGAAGGCTTGAGATCGAACTTGGAGAACCGCTTTTTGACCGGTCATCGAAGGACGGAACCCTGACGGCCGCCGGAAAAGTGTTGTTTGATTTTGCCGAGCAGATACTGAACCTGCGACACGGGGCCCACCGGGCAATTAAAGAACTCAAGGACCTTCAGCACGGCAAGCTTTCACTCAGCGCAAACGAATATACGGTTATGTACCTGCTGCCGGTGCTCTCTGTTTTTCGTGCGAGGCATCCGCACATCAAGGTCGAAGTGAAGCGCAGCCTGGCGAGCAGAATTGCCTTAGAGGTTTTGGGACGGGGCGTAGAAATTGGCGTGGTGTCGTTCAAACCAACGGACCAGGCGATTGCCTCGATACCGGTGGTGATGGATGAGTTAGCACTTATCGTTGCGCCGTCGCATCCATTGGCAGATCACTCCGTGGTTTCGGTGCGCGAACTTGGTGCGGAGTCGTTCATTGCTCATAACGTAGCGTCGCCCTATCGCGACCGAGTTGTTAAGACCTTTGAGAAGTACAAGACACCGCTGAACATCTCGATGGAGATGCCTACGCTCGAGTCAATTAAGAGACTAGTGGAACAGGAAATGGGAGTGGCCTTTGTGCCGCGACTAACAGCGCAGATCGAGATTGAGCGAAAACAGATCGTGGCGCTGACTGTGAAAGAGATGAGATTGGAGCGACGACTACAGTTGATCTTTCGCAAAGGGGCGACGCTCTCTCATGCAGCTCGAGCGTTCCTGCGAGTTGCCAAAGGCGTGAGGTGACTTTGGACTGGAGCGCCGAGGGCTGGGTCCGCAGGCGTCCTCGCCTGCCTTGTGACCACTAGGGTTACCGAATGGAAAATCAGAAGTAGTAGATCTGACGCGTAGCGTCAGATGAGTTTAGCCCGGCGTTTCAACGCCGGGGAAGAGAGCCCCCTCGTGATCTCATCGCGTAGCGACGACTGAATTCAAACGTCGCTACGCGACACATGTATTTCCGCGCAACAATAACCAGCTTTGAAAAGCTGGCCTAAATTCAGACGACGCTAACGCGTCGAATACCGACAAAGTAACTGCCTCAGCACTCTAGTTGGTCCGGCTTTTCTTTCCATAACCAAGCTCAGCGCCGCCGGAGATGATGTGATCGACTCCCGTCGTGAACGTCGCTTCCGACGCAATGAATAAACACAGCTTGCCCACCTCTTCAATCGTTCCCATCCGTCCAAGCACCTGTGCCGCTTCACCATCGGCGCGACACTGATCCGGATCGCTTGATGCATCGATTGCTTCTTGCCAGAGTGGTGTGTAGACGTTTCCTGGTGAGACTGAATTCACCCGTACTCCATTTTCTGCTTCGTCAATGGCCAACGCCTTGGTGAACGCAGTGATTGCACCCTTAGTCGCGACGTACGTGGTGGCGTGCAACTGGCCCATCGCACCAACAAGGCTCGAGATGTTAATGATGTTTCCCCGGGTCTGACGCAGATGAGGCAGCGCGAACTTACAGGCCGCGAAGATGCTGACGAGATTCAGGTCGAGTAGGTCACGGAACTCGTTTACAGAAAAGTCGTCAATCGGTTTGTGTGGTGGATGCCAGCCGGCGTTGTTGATGAGGCAATCAATCCGGCCGTACTTCTCCATTGTTGAGTCGATCAGGTTTTTGATCTCGAAGGTTTTGGAAACATCACAAAGAACGAACGTGGCTTCGCCGGGTCCTCCTTCGTTCAATTCTTCCGCGACTGACTCACCTTCCTGTGCTTTGCGAGCGCAGAAGACGACCTTCGCTCCAGCCTGCACAAAAGTCTGTGCACAGCCTTTGCCGATGCCTTTGCTTCCGCCTGTGATGATTACTACTTTATCTGTGTACATTCGTCTTACAACCCTGGCACTTCCGAAATTCGTTTTGCGTACTCGTCAAAGTGGCCCATGTAATAAAGCCGCGCCAGGTCCTTCTCGAGTTTATTCAATTCCGCAACTTTGCCCGGCTCTGATTGTTTCACTTGCTGCAGTCGCGTTCTTATTTGCCTGAACACTTTCTCTTTCAACCAGTACCCATGATCGTATCGCTCGCCAATCGCTCCTGCCGATGCGAGCTTGTCCATCTCCGGAGTTGTTAAGCCACGTCGCCACGCAGCTCTGTAAACAATCAGCGCCTCCTGGAACGATTGGTTTGCGATTGAAGTGAAGATCGCATTAAGACCTTTCCATCCTTCCTTATGGGTGTCGATGAGCGCGACAACATCCGGGTGGGGCTGAGCAGCACTCTTATAATCAAGCAGCGAAAACTTGAAATCGATCGTGCGATCTCCGTCGTAGTCGTACTCGACGGTATCAATAAATCCGTTGTTGTCAGTGTCGGTGTACTTAACAACTTCTTCTACGCGTGGGGCAAGTGGTTTTGGCGAAGGAGTCTTAACTCCACCGTGGTACTCAGCGTTCTTATCGACTGTCCACGCGCCCCATTCTGCGCCGGCAAGATGCAGCTTCCGGTCAAATACGCCGACATACAGATTGCCGCCGCCGGAATTATCTTCGTCGAATTCACCGCGATCACCCAGTGAGTCAGATTGAGGGTGGCCATCGAGTCCCGGTTTTTCACCTTCACCAACCATGGCTTGCTGCGCAAAGTTGTCTCGTCGCCAGCGCTTCGTTGAATAGATGTCGATGTCCTTCGGTCCACCAAAACCGTGCATCGGGTAATACATCTCAACGCGTTCCCAACGATGATCGTCGTCGTCTTCGTCGAACACGAAGTAGAGAGTCTTCCATCCTGCGGTGAAGAAGGCATCGTAACTTTTATCGTGCGGCATGTACTTGAGCTCATCGATCCGCCGCCAGTTATTCCACTGAAAGCACTGGTCGAATTTAGGGTTGCCCTTTAAGGCGGGGTACTTGTGTACGAAGTTTTTATACGGGACGCCTGGACCGCCCGCACCACGCAGTGACATGTCGTAATCGGTTTCATTTCCCTTGGTCGAATCGTTGTCGAGGTCAAACGTAACGAACGCTTCGCTTAGAACGCCCGAGAGCCTGGTTTGATCCTTATCGAGAGGTGGAACCGGATCGAGCCAACGCATCGCCATCTCACTGACGCCGTCGCCGTCGTAATCAAAAAATGCAAACGGGTTTTCCCAGTTGAGACTTGGATCTGGCAACGACTGCGGTGGGCGATGAACCTTTAGAAAGATCGAGTTACCGTTGTAATCCGGGAGCCAGTCAGTTGTCCCTGTGTAACCCCAGTTGTCGCTTGCGAAATCAAACTTTGTCCAATCAAGCCAACCCAGCACGCCATCCTTCTCGACGTCGATGAAAATCATCCAGTGTGCTTCAGCCACGCTCCACTTATCTGGTCCCCATTCTGGCGGTTGCGTTACAAACGCCTCAAGATCTGCGCGGCCGTCTCCGTCGTTGTCGGCCCATTTAATATCTATGTCCAACGGACCGTCGTAGAGTCCATCGCCGTTCTTGTCGATCTGAAGAACATCACCGACCTGATCACCACGGGTATCTGTAGGAAGCATGTCGTTGTTTTCGTCGAGCCAACGAACTCGCTTTCCATTCCACCAACGTTCGAGAATGTCAGGTCGTCCATCTTTGTCGATGTCGAGCCTGACGATTTCATCAGAAGGTGAAGTGGACTTGAGAGCTGTCTTTCGCTGATTGGGAACGGTTTGTTGAGCGACGGCATTGATTGAGATGATGCCGAACAAAAGGAGTACTGCAAGCGAATAGCGACGCATCTTCCGACCTCGAATTGGTTCTCTAAGTGGCACAGACTTCAGTCTGTGCCGGTACAGGTTCATTTAGTTTTGTAAATACGGTTTTGAGTTGAGGGCTTATAGCACCTGGAGTTCAGTTAGAACAAGATGTTGGATCGATTTTCAGTGAACGCTACTTCGGGAGCGCCTGCGCTCCCAGCGCGAGCGTTTCTAAATCGATTCCTTGAAGTGCTCGAGGTTTTCCTGAATCTTTATCAACAACTGACTCTTCAAAGTGTTTTCCTTCAATTGTTCAGCGGGCACCGGTTGCCACTTGCCCGGTATCAAGACCTGGGAATCAATAAACGCGTCGAGAGCTTCTTGCAGACCTTTCACTTTGATCCGGTCTTTCATTGCCAGGCACTCTTCAATAATAAAAACCATCGCATCGCCTGTTATCCGGTGTCGATGATTGATGATTGCCGACCGCTCTTGAACAATCTTCAAGACCTCGTCGAATGGCCTGTCTAACGCTGCAATCAACTTCAGATAGCAACGCTGCAAGTTCTTGACGTGACTTACACGCGCGGGCGTGACTTCGAGATCTTTCTTACGAGCGTAGGATGCTGCCATAACACGGCAGAACACTTCCGGTGGCATGTAGGCATCTTCTTCGTCAGCGCTTTGGATTGCCTGTGCCATCAGGTAAGCCGGTAAGGTTCTCAACAAACTGCGAATGAGAAAGATTGGCTTGTGCGTCAGGCCGTCCGGAAGTTTCTCAACGCCTTTCGAGATTTTTAGATCTTCGAAGTAGTCGAGTGCTTTGTGGAAGTCTCGGATCTCGTCTTTAGCACGTACACGCAGTTGTTCGATTTGATCCGGCTCGAATCCTATACGCCAAAGAATGCGGAATGCTCTCTCTGCCTCGAAGGCGTCGTCGAAAACTTTCAGACACTCTGCGTCTTTAAAGTTTTTCAGGTTCTCCTTGGTCCCCGACTTGATGAACGCCACTGCCTGCGCGAAAACCTGCACCAGCGTTCGCGCCCAGCGTCGTTGTTCCAGCAGCGATGCCGAATAACGATCGACGTCTTTAAAACGATACTTGTCATGCTTGGCAGCGAACTGTCGAATTGATCCGTAGTCGAGGATGGCGCCGCTCGCAAGGATGTTATCTCCGTCCCACGCTAACCAGTTGAAGATGTATTCTTCCTCAAGCACTGCTGCAAGCTTTCCATATGAACGTGCGAAGTAATCCAAAGCATGATCGTAACGGGAACCATTACTCTTTGAAATTTTCCAGGTGCCGTTTTCAACTTCACGATCGATGAAATAATCAACCGAGGCTTTTACTTCGCAGTGGCGACCTTGTTTCAGGTAACGAAACACGTGAGCTGGCCTGATGAGATTTGGCGCACTTCTAACGCCGATGGCTGTGCCATCACTAAAGCCAATCACCGCCAAACACCGTTCGGTGGGAATTCCCTGGCGATAAAAGATCTCAGACATGACCGCGCTACCGAGCATTTCGTCGAGTTCAGCCAGACCCGACGCGTAGCCATGCGTGTCATCTCCGGTCTTCACCACGCCGTCATCGACCTCCTGTGCGCCAGGACTCAAGATCGTCGCTCCAGTCCCACGACTCGAGATGTCAAAGGTCATTCCTTCGTTTCTTAAACACCCATTCCAGATGCTCCTGCCGTCGCCTGATGTTTTGCCTTGCTTGTTCGTATGCTGCGTCTGCAGGTAGCGCGTAGCCATGTAGACATTTGGGCGAACCAAACTCGAGGGGAATTTGTTGTTCTGTTGGAGGTCGTACTCGTTGATGATCTGGAGTGAGAATGTCTCGAGGATTGCAGTCTCCAATTCCTTATCAAGCACCTCGAGGGCCTCGTTCTTAACCAGGCCCATCTCTTTGGCTAGAGGAAAATTGAAGAAGAGGACGCGACCGTGAGGGCGATAGCGGACGCGATAGTCCACGTAACCATCCGGACTGACGTTTCGCCACGGATGGGTGCCATCGATCTCTTTGAACTTCCTGTACTTCCTTTGCACTGAAAACAAGAAGCGGCAACTGACGAAGTTTTAGAACGGCGCCTTAAAAGAGTCAATAGAAATATTCTGGACTCTGTGTCTTTGTGTACTCTGTGACTCTGTGTTGAAACTGTTACTTATGGATCCTGGGGGCCTTTTTCAACACAGAGACACTGAGAAACAGAGAAACAAAAAAGCCACCGACCTTGGCCGGTGGCTTTTCTCGTCAAACTGGATATGTACTTACAACGAAAAGCTTCCGTAGAATGCGCTGTTCTCACCAGAGCGACTCCATTGTTCGCTGACAGTTTTGCCGGAGTAGCTGGCGCTTGTTGTATAGCCGACCTTGCGATTCTCAAGTCCTACCAGAGGCGTGTACCAAACGAGATTCGGCATCTTGCAGCAAAGGTCATTAGGCATCGCTTCAACGTTAATCGTTGCGTCGTCTGCAGCGACCGCATAGGTTCTGCCCTCGCGGACGAAAGTAATTGGCGCGTTGCGAACCTTAACGATGTTGCCGAGCGAAGCGGCGTACTTCTCCTTGATTGCGTTCAGCATCGCCAGTGACTGTGAACGTGTAGAACTGTCGATCACTATTTCAGACTGGCGCGCAGCATCTTTGTCGCCGAGATTCGAATCGGAGCTGATGATTGCCATCACTCGCACACCGGTTAAATCGATACCCTGCCATTTTCCGGAAGTAACATTCCACGCCATCATCGCTTCGCGACCGGCGGTAGTTACCTCACCGTTGTAGTGACATGCACCCGCGAACACGCTGGCAGTGCGAACTTCCACGTAGTCGCCTCGCAAGCTCACATTTTCGGCCCGAGAACTAAAAACAAAACCGCTCGCTGCTACGGCGACAGCCATCAGGGTGAATAGAACTTTTTTCATCACTCGTTACCTCCGTTATTTCCTGGCAAATCGATTATACGCCTTTGAGCGCAGAACTGTAGCAGGCTCGACCGGGGCGGCAGTTGTCAGTGCTGACTCTACGGTTATCCGGACCTATTACCTCCTGCGTTTCACAGCACCA
>Ga0163162_10004781_pt1 | contig 13074 bp, 10 predicted proteins | sample S55metaG_FD_115310 | JGI IMG/M metagenome (GOLD analysis project Ga0163162, IMG submission 115310) | Switchgrass rhizosphere microbial communities from Kellogg Biological Station, Michigan, USA - S5-5 metaG | ecosystem: Host-associated > Plants > Roots > Rhizosphere > Soil | place: USA...
AATCATCATGCGAAGGCTCCTTCCTCCCAGAAGCCTTAGTCCTCAAACCAAGACTACCCGGGTCGTTCGGGCCTTCGCTCTTATCCAATCAACCTTTCGATTTTGAAAGGTGGGATTCCACGGGGTATCGAGCTGAGGATTTTCCTATGTACTTTGGATGATCGCATCGCCCACCTCTCGCAAACTGAGCGAGGAGGGTGGGGCACCCACGATTTGGTACAGGAGTCTTCGCCGCAAAACACCAAAGGCCGGCTTCTCAGCCGGCCTTTACGCAAAACGAAAAAGCAGGAACTACTTCTTGGGGGCGATGGCGTCTTTGGTGGCTTTGGCGACGCGGAACTTTACTACGGTCTTGGCCTTGATCTGAATGGGTTCACCAGTTTGAGGATTGCGTCCCATGCGGGCCTTGCGATGTGCCTTCACCAGGCGTCCCAGGCCGGGGATCACGAAAAGGCCGTTCTTCTTTGTTTCCTTGACAGCGATATCAGTAAGGTTTTCGAGAAATGCGGCTGCCGTCTTGTTATTGGTCTCGAGCTTTTCCGCCAGCAGGCGTACAAGTTGCGTCTTGGTCAAACCTGAAGCCATGAAGCCTCCTCTAAATAGTCTTAAATTTTCCTGCGATGAGCGCTATCTTATACCAGTGTACTGTGGAAAAGTTACGTTTTAGCCGCATTTTATGCGGATTTCCCAAGGTAGGACTCTAAAAAGACCACAGAAAATCGTATTCCGACGTGGGTCGATCTTCCAAAACGGCACGTTTACTGCCCCGTGCACGACTACGGCAGAGTGCGCCTTCGGACTCCGCGAATGTCATAATGTTAATGGAGACTTATCCGGTGAGCTGCGCAATTTGCGAAAAGCGTAAAGAAAAGCGCTTCTGCCCGGCCATTCACGGCCGCATCTGTCCGCAGTGTTGCGGAGAGCAACGCGAGGTCACGCTCGATTGTCCCAGTGACTGCGTGTATCTGCTGCAGGCCCGCGAGCATGAAAAACCGCGTCGCCTGGCCGATCTCAATCCGGCAGACCTGTTCGTCCAGGTAGAGGTCGAAGATCAGTTTCTTTACCAGCACGAACATCTGATCATGGGGCTGACATTCGCTCTATCCAAAAGTGTGCGTGCCAACCACGCCTTAAATGACAGCGACCTGATCGCTGCTATCACCTCGCTCACCAAAACGTGGGAGACACTGGTCAATTCGGGTCTCCACTACGAGAGTCCGATCACCAGCGCTTCCCAACATGCCGTCGCCGCGGAAGTGCAGAATATGATCAAGGAGTATCGCGAGGCCGAACAAAAACACACAGGACAGATTCAACTGCGCGATTCCGAAGTCTTACGCGCCCTGGTTTTCATCGTCCGCATGGCCAATGCCCGCACCTCGGGACGCCCAAAATCGCGTGCCTTTGTCGACTTCGTCGTGTCGCAGTTTCCAGAAAAGTCGTCTTCAATCGCCGCCCCGGAAGATGCCGGCAGCCGGTTGATTACTCCGTAAAAAACGCGGCCACGGATTACGCGGATTCTCACGGATAAATCTTAAAAGAGATAATTCCAACGAGTCGTACGTCCAGAAAAGAAATAGAAATATCCGTGCAGATCCGTGACCTAGGTCTTGCGCATAACTTTCACTTCCTGTCCCGCCGGCAAAGCGCCCCTCAATTCCCGCACGGTCTTTTTGAATACCGGATGCCGTGCTTCAGGCGCAATTTCTGCCAGCGGCTCGAGGACGAACCGGCGCTCGTGCATTGCCGGATGTGGGATGGTCAAGCCCGGGGCTTCGACGATCGAGTTGCCAAAGAACAGAATGTCGATGTCGATATTGCGCGGCCCCTTTTTCTGCAGGCGCCGTCGTCCCATCTTGCGCTCGACTGCCAGGACTCCCCGCAGCAGTTGTCGCGGCATCTTCTCCGTGCTCAACTTGACGGCGCAATTCAGAAACCAGGGCTGGCTGGTGACCTCGACAGGTTCAGTTTCGTAAAACGAAGACACCGACACAACTTTTCCCAACCCGCCAAGCCGTTCGATCGCCGTGCTCAAGTTCGCTGCCCGATCGCCCACATTGGACCCGAGCGATAGATAGACGTCTTTCGGCATGGCGGCGAGTTCCTCGGCTTCAGACAGGCAGCTTGGTGGGTACGCTGGGCGCAAACTCTCGTACCCAAGGCAGTATGTTACCCGCTCACCTTCGTTACTTTCGAACGGCCGGACCGCAGCCTACCATGGAATCTCTATGCCGTTGGAGTCGCTGCTGCTCAGCCGGGATCCGGAGATCATTCGCGTCCTGCAGCCCGCCCTGGAAAAGCTTTCCATTGATGTCGAAGTCTGCCGCGGGGTGGGCTCCGGAAATGAAATTCTGCGCACCGAGAAGTTCGATGCCATCATTGTAGATTGCGATGATTTGAAAGGCGCACTCGGCGTGCTGGAAGGATTGCGGAAAAGCGCCAGCAATCGGAATTCTGTCACTTTCGCCATCCTGAATGGAAGCACGACCACGCAGCAGGCCTTCCAGATGGGCGCAAATTTCGTGCTGCAAAAACCAGTTTCGGCCCTGAATGCCATGCGCTGTTTCAGCGCCGCGGTCAATTTTATGCTGCGCGAGCGCCGCCGTTATTTCCGCCATCCCATGGAAGAGTCCGCGACTCTCACTTTCAGCGAAGGACAGAAACTGAAAGTATCGCTGACCAATCTGAGCGAGGGAGGCATGGCCATCTTCTTCCGCGGGCCGTTGCCCAAAGGAAGTGTTTCCAGTGTCTCGTTCAAATTGCCCGGAAGTGCCAGCGCTCTCGACACCAAAGTCCAGATTGCCTGGATCGACGATTCCGGCCGTGCCGGTCTTCGTTTCATCGAAATGCCGAAAGAGTCAAGGACCCGCCTGGACGCGTGGCTGGCCGAGCAGTGTGAAAAGATGGACCGCCAAGCCCATTAAGTTCTTCGCAATTCCCGCCCATGATTTGGGATTCCCAGCGTATCCACATTGTGACTTGCGCAATTTTGCCGCTCCTATCACGCTGGAAAAGGAAAAATCACCCTCGAGGTCTTATGCTGTCGATTCATACCAGAATTGATCGCGCCCAACGCCTGGTGCGCATGCTGGAACGGGACGCGCCGCTGCTGGCCGTCCGAGTCGCCGAGTTGGGCCCGGAGCGTCAGCAATCAGCCAAAAGCTATGCCGCGCAACTGACAGCACACGCCCGCGCCGAACTGGAAAAGTTGCTGGAAGAAGGCTCGTACTGGGACGCAAACGACACCACCCCGCACCCAGCAGACTAGGACGTAAACGTGTGGGGCGGCCACTCTTGTCCGCCGCCTTTGAAGTTGGTTTTTTGGGGTTGCATCTCTCCAGGGTGTGGTAACCGCGGTCTCACGCCAAGCTTTCCAGAAAATCAAAGTCAACGGCGGCGGGCAAGAGTTTCCGCCCCACACGGCCTAGATAGTTGGCTGGGCCACTGCCTGGACTAACGGCGCCACTTCTTCGGAATCCTCTTCCACCGTGGTTTCTTCCCATAGGCTTCGGTCACGCAGGATTCGTGATACCAGGGCGGTATGCATAGCGTGTCCGGCGCGGTCGGCAACGACGTTGCCCAGGATCTGCTTGCCCAGCAGTGCCAGGTCGCCGATCAGGTCCAGAATCTTGTGCCGCACAAATTCGTCAGGGAAGCGTAGCGGCGGGTTCATCACTCCGTCGCGCGTCAGCACAATCGCGTTTTCCGGAGACGCGCCGCGAATCAGTCCCTGCTGTCGCATGGCATCCGCTTCGTGCAGAAAGCCGAACGTGCGAGCCGCGGCAATCTCGGTGCGGTAATTCCCGTCCGACAGATCGACTTTGAAAGTTTCTTTTCCGATCAAGGGATGAGGGAAGTTGATGGCGTATGAAACCGAATACGTTTCCGCCGGATACACCGCGACAAATTTGTCCCCCTCCCGCACCTCAAGCTCACGGCGGATGCGCAGATAGGTTCGCGGACGTCGCTGCTTCCGAATTCCGGCATTGCGAATGGCATTCACAAAGGGCAGTGCGCTGCCATCCAGAATGGGCAATTCCAGGTTGTCCAGTTCGATGATGGCGTTGTCGATGCCGCAGCCAATCAGGGCGGAAAGAAGGTGCTCGGTGGTTGAAATCAGCACGCCCTTTTTCATCAGGCTGGTGGCGTAGCTGACCCGAGCGACGTTACGGCTGATAGCCTCGAGTTCGAAGCCGTCGAGATCTGTACGGCGGAAGATGACGCCGGATCCGGCGGGCGCGGGCAGGATCCGCAAATTAACGGGAGCGCCGCTGTGCAGCCCCACTCCGCTGCACTCAATTGGTGTTCGTATTGTTTGTTCGTTTATCAAACAAGGGTTCGGCTGTTTTGCTTGATGATGACTTTACCCCCTGCGGCAGAAGTTCGACTGTGGCTATTTAGCCACACTGATGGATCAGGGTACGCGTTTAACTGTGACTAAGTAGCTGATTATAAAATACTTAATTCCATACCCATCGTTGGGGGCAGAACCAAGGTATTACTGCCTCAGTGAGCGGTCAGAAGGCTGCGGATGGGAATTTGCGCGGAAATTCTTGTCATTCCGACGCCCGGTTTACCGGCGAGGAATCTGCTTTCTTCCGGCAGCGGAACAATAGATTCCTCCCGCGACCGCACGTCGGAACGACAATCATCCTCTATCACGGTTTCTTGCCTGGTGTCGCCGCTGCCGGGTCGAACTGCGAGTCGCTGATTCCCTGGCTATAACCGACCTTGGTTACGAACCTCTGGCTGGACATATCGCCGTTATAAAAACGGGTAACAGTGTGTGGCGTCATGATGCCTTGCACTTCGCGGTAGTTGTCGTAGACCTCGTCTTCGATGTTGCGTTCCTTGTCCGTCGTATCCCGCCAGGAGAAGCTCTTCTTTACCGGCAGGTGATCGTCAATGTTCACGTAAATGGTCACGCCTTCGTTATGCGCGTTCATCACCGTAACCTGCTCGACCGGTTTCTCTTCCGCAACTGTTTGTCCTTCGTAGAACAATGCGACTCCGGGCTCCAGCAGCCACTTTCGAAGCACCCAATCCAGGGAAAAATGCCGGCGGCGCAGGTAGTCGGTCAAATCTTTAGGATCTTGCGGATGCGGACCTTTGAACGTGACTTCGTCTCCCTTGTCGCCGTTGTAGACGTAGATCACATCGCGCTGCTTCGTAAGCTCGATCCGCTCCTTGTCGGGAAACTTGTAGAAACGCCAAAACAGTACGCCCAGACTGTTTGGCCGCCCGTGATAAAAGCTGTAAGTGCGGCCTTCCTGTGAGATGTCCTGAATATTCATATAAGCCGACCCACCCAAAGCCTTGATGGTCTGGTCCAGAACGGCTCTCGCCCTGCGGGCGTTATCCTGGTCCACAGGTATGGTCTGGGAAGGTGGCGCCATTTCGGTCTGTGCCAGGGCAGTGGCGGCCAACAGAAGAATCGTCAGGAAAAACTTCATCATTCAGAAAAGTTAGATGCAAGGAAATGAAACGATGTGTGGGGCGGACACTCTTGTCCGCTGCCTTTGACTTTGGTTTTTGCTCTGCTGGTCCAAAGTGCTTTCTAAATAAGCCCAACCCAATTCAACTTAGAGGCTAGCCGACCAGGACCGCCCCGCCGTTCACGTTAAAGACTTCGCCGGTGATGAAGCCGGCATACTCTGAGCACAGAAAGAGAATAGGACCCGCAATCTCCTCCGGCTTGCCGGCACGCCCCACCGGGATCCCGGCGAAAATCCGCGCGCTGGTCTTGGGATCATTCAACGCCGGAGCCGACATGTCCGTATCGACCCAGCCCGGCGCCACCGTGTTGACGTAGATCGCATCACGCGCCAGTTCCGTGGACAGGCCTTTGACCATGCTGATGAGAGCGCCTTTGGTCGCAGCGTAGTCGCAGTGAAAGGCCTCGCCACGTTGTCCGGCGGTAGAGCTGACCAGGACGATATGCCCAGCCGAGCCCCCCGACTTGCCCTGTTTTTTCATCTGCGCGACAGAGTGCTTGATCAGCGCGAAGACGCTGTCTAGATTGATGGCCATGGTGCTGCGCCATTGCGCGTCCGACATCTTTTCGATAGGCGCATCTTCTGGAGGCCAGACACCATGATTGGCCACCAGAATATCCAGCCGGCCAAATCGCTTCACCGCTTCCGCGACCAAAGTCTGGGCTGTTTCCGTGCCCGAAAGATTACAGGCGACGGCGGCGCAATTTTCGGCTCCGAGTTCCTTCACCAGTTGTTCGGACGGAGCCTTCGCCTTTTCATAGTTGAACAGCACGCGCGCCCCTGCGGCCACAAACAGGCGGACAGCCGCCGCGCCAATGCCACGTGATCCGCCAGTAATAAGGGCAACCTTGCCAGAGAGAGAGAGAGGGATAGACATGTAGAGATAGTTTCCCGTGTAAGCCAGGAATTGGCAAGTGCCCAGGAAAAATGCAGGCGGAGCGCAATCGCTGGTGCGGCCGAGTAAGAAGAAACCCATTAACCGCCAGAAACACAAAGGCTCTCTAAGGAATTCCTTCGTGAACCTTCGTGTCCTTGGTGGTTAAAAGTTTTTTGATAGTGACCGTCACTGTACTTCGGCGCGCCCACGACGAGGGTAAGAGATTTTGCCAAAGACCAACGACCAAAGACCAACAACGCTTTTGCTGGTTATCAACTACCCCAACTGCTCGCCCGCTCCGTCTTGAGTTCGCGAATCAGGATACGCACCAGCATGCCGTCAAAGCGGGTGCCGCTCAATTTTTCCAGTTCAAGAAGCGCCTGTTCGCTGGTCTTCGCAACCGCGAAGGAACTCTCGCTGGTCATGCTCACGTATGAGTCTGCAATCGCGATGATGCGCGCCCACAACGGAATCTTCTCTCCGCGCAATCCAGTCAGATAACCGAGGCCATCGAAGGATTCGTGATGGTGTTGCACCGCTTCCCGCAATTTCTTGCCTTCGGGAAGAATGGCCATAATTTCCCCGCCAACCTCGACGTGCATTTTCAATTGGTAAAACTCACTCTCGGTCAGCGGTCCGGGTTTGTTCAGGATCCGCTCTGGGACAAACAGCTTGCCCACGTCATGCACCCGTGCGGCGTAGACCAGATCGTTGACGTCCTCCGGAGTCAGGTCCAGCGAGCGCGCGATAATCTCGCTGTAACGCGCCACCATCACCCCATGTCCGGCGTTGTTCAGTTCGCGCGCCTCGGCGGCATTTGTCAAAGTCTCAATCGCTTCCCTCAGAATCTGCGCCGAGTGAGCTTCTTCCCCGCACATCTTTTTAAGCGTGGTGATCAGTTCATCCACGTGCTCGGGGCCCGTGTGCTCGCGCTGCAGAAAACCCTCGATGTATCCTGAGATCATCTGGCGTCGCACCGCGGCGGTTTCACCTCCTGACAACTCTCCCGCGGTCGAAACCTTGTCTCCGCCCGCCTTTTTCGAGATATACATGCCCGCATCGGCGACGCGAATAATGTTTTCCATCGAAAACCCGTGCACCGGAAAGCTCGCCACTCCGAAACTGCCGGTAATGTGATGCTCGGAGAGCATAGGATCCTGTGCCATCCACAGCCGCAGGCGTTCGGCTAGGACTTGTGCCTGCTCTATGCCGGTTTCCGGCATCAGGATGATAAATTCGTCGCCTCCATAGCGCGCCACCACGTTCGACTGGCGGCATTTTTGTTCCAGCAGTCGCCCCACCCGGGTCAGCACCAAGTCGCCTTCCAAATGCCCTTTGGTGTCGTTCACTTCTTTGAATTTGTCCAGGTCCATCAGCACCACCGAGATAGGGCGGCCCGAACGGGACGCGCGTTTCAGTTCCGAACTCAGCGCTTCGTAAAAGAACCGCCGCGTCTTAATCAGCGTCAGCCCATCGGTGATGGATTGCTGTTGCAGTTTCTGGAACACGAAAGCATTGTGCAGCGCCGTGGCCAGCAGATCAGCCAGCGTGCTCAGGATCAACCGGTCAGCCGGTTTGAAAGCATCCTCTTTGAGGCTTTCCACATTGAGGACGCCGAGAAAATTCTCGCCATACGCAATCGGGATACACAGTACCGAGCGCGCTCCCGGCAACACACCCAGCAGAGGAGCTTCGCTGGTGGTCTGGACCAGCGCCGCCTCGCCACTGCGAGCCACCTTGCCGAGAATCCCTACTCCCAGCGGGATGCGCTTGCCCAGGGCGTCCGCAGTGATGCCTGCCTCGGCCTTGATCTCGATCTCTTTCGTCGAATAATCGAGAAGCCCAATACCGAAATGATCGAAGCTGAAATTTTTCTGGATGTGGCCCACGATGGCTGCCAGCATCTGCTCCGAGTCTTCACTTGAAATCGCAGTCTTCGAAATATTGTTGAGGAAAGCCAGCTGGCGCGAGCGTCGCTGCTCTTCGGCAAAGAGGCGCGCATTTTCTACCGCCACCGAAACCTGTCCTGCCGCCGTCTGCATCACTTCCAGATCGCGCTGTTCGAACACGTACTCGCGTTCCGTATTCAGGGCCGCCATTACTCCGGCAGGTTTTCCTCCCAGTAATATTGGCGCACCGCAAAAACACTTTGCCGGCCGCGGTGGCAGGTAAGTGACCCCCAATCGGTCGCGCGCTTTTTCCAGATCCGAACGGATCAGCAAAGGTTGTCCGCTGCGAATAATGAACTCGCTTAAACCATTGGCAAGCTTGCGCGAGCGCTTGGATAGAATCTCGCCTTTCTCCACCTCGATCTCGAAGCTGACCTCATCGCCTTCCTGAAACGCGATGTAGAAGTCGCTGGTATCGAAAATCTGCCCCAGTTCTTTTTGGACAGTCCGCAGAATCTCGTCCTGGTCAAGCCGCGAACTTATGGCCTGTCCAATCTGAGTCAGCAGTTCAAACTCTTTCGTACGCCGCTGCGCATCGTGCATGACCACGTAGTTTTCCAGGGTCAAGCCGATCTGTAGAGCCAATCCAATAAGCAGGCGGAGGTTCGACGAACCGAACATACGGCGGGCGCTGTGAGGAAACAGGATCACGCCAAAATTGTTTTCCCGGGTCTGCAGGCTCACAGCGGTGACGTTGTAAATCTTTTCTTCCGTCATCACCTCTCGAAATTGCAGGAAGCGGCCGCCGGGGAAAGCCGGCAAGGGTTCCGGGATCTCAGGCACGCTGCGCAGAGTTACGAATCCGCCACGCCGGTAAGCCAGTTCGCAGATGTACTCTCCCGCTCCGCTCTTCTCCAGTTTTCCCAGGAAGTCAGCCGAGAAACCGCGCTGCACTGAAGGCAACACCGCGCGCCAGCGCTCCGAAATGCAGATGACCGCTCCTCCCGTGGGCAGCGGCGCAACCAGGCGGTCCAGAATGCTTTGCATGCTGGGAGCCAGATCCTCGGCGGATAGCAGTCGCGTGGGATCCACGCCCAGCGTCGAGAATGCCAACGCATTTTCCTGCACTGCGCTGCGCTCATTTTCCGCCAGCACCATCACCATCGCGATACCCAGCGCCAGTTGCGGAATCGGCCCCAGCAGGTCCGACAGCTGCAAATACGAATTGCTGAATTGCTTGAACAGCATCAGCACCGACCACAACGCCAGGGACATCGCAAGCATCGTGAACGCCAGCGAATTCTTGCGATGCGCATACCGATAAAAGAAGAAGGAACAATAGAGCAGCACCAGGGCAACGCCCACTTCCAGACGGAGGCGTGGATCAGGAACCATTTCGGGATGAAACACCCGGCCCACCATTTGCTGGCTTAGATTCCACAGGCTCAACGCGATTCCGGCGAGACCCACCGCGACGTCGTACCAGCGCAGGCGGAACCGTTCGCGCATCAGGCGGGTTGATATGAAGATACAAAGCGCCATCGCCGCCAATAGCAATGAAGCCAGGAGCGAGATTGTGGCGGAGGGATTCCGGAACGAACTCCACGCATCCAGGGCATAGTGGAGCGTGTAGGCTCCCCACCCAAGTTGCCAGGCGCGAAAGTAGTCCTGCCGAGTCTGCTCGTACAGGTACGTGAAAACCAGGAAGAGCAGCAATGCAACTACAGTCGGAACTACGACAAGACTTATCGTGACGCTATTCATGGCGCGATGAACTGCAACCTCAGCCAGAGTGATAAACAGTTTCTAACTATGCATGCTTGCACACGGGTTCGGCCATGACAATAGTCTTGTGTATGGGGGTAGATTGGAGTTCAGAAGCTCATTTCCACTTCCGCATCAATAAGTTGCGAAACATTTCGGTGCCCGGTTCGCTTGACGCTACATTTCCTCAGCCCGTACCATCAGGACACGACCTTTCGTAATGTCCCCATCCAATAGCTCGTCCTTGAATACGCAAAATGGTCCTCGCGTCCGCTTCGCCCCGTCGCCCACCGGTTATCTGCACGTAGGTGGCGCGCGCACGGCGCTGTTCAACTGGCTCTTTGCCCGCCATCACGGTGGCACCCTCGTCCTGCGTATTGAAGACACCGATCTGGAGCGCTCAACCGCGGAAATGGTCGAGGGAATTTTGCAAGGCATGCGCTGGCTCGGTCTCGACTGGGACGAAGGCCCGTACCACCAGACTCAGCGCATGGAAATGTATCGCCAAAGCGCGGCCAAGTTGCTTGCCTCTGGACATGCTTACTACTGTTTCTGCACCAAACAGGAGTTAGAGGAGCGACGTGCCGCAGCGACGGCCGATGGGCGTCCTCCTCGCTATGAAGGAACGTGCCGGAAGCTTTCGCGCGAGGAAGGTGCGCGCCGGCGTGCCGCGGGAGAAGCAGCAGCCGTGCGCTTTGCCATCCCCGACTCCGGCAGTACCGCGTTCGACGACGCAGTCTTCGGACGGGTAGAGTTTGCCAACAGCGAGCTGGAAGATTTTGTGCTCCTGCGCTCCGATGGCGGTCCTACTTATCACCTGAGCGTGGTGACTGATGACGTCGACATGCGCATCAGCCACATCATCCGCGGCGCTGACCACATTTCAAATACGCCCAAGCAGGTTCTGCTGTACCAGGCGCTGGGCGCGGCTTTGCCAATATTCGCCCACGTGCCCCTGATTCTTGGTCCAGACAAGACGCGGCTCAGCAAACGCCACGGCGCCACCAGCGTGATCGCATATCGCGATGAGGGAATTGTTCCCGAGGCTTTCCGCAATTTTCTGGCGCTGCTGGGCTGGACCCCTCCTGCATCGGGCGCCGACGGCGTTGCGCAGGAAATTCTCGGCGACCGCCAGTTGATCGAACTTTTCGATCTGAACGGTATCTCGCACTCCAATGCCGTATTCGATCGCGCCAAGCTCGACTGGTTCAACACGGAATACATTCGCGCCTATCCTGCCGAAAAATTACTGCCGTTGATTCAAGAGGAATGGCACAAGACCGGTGTAGAGCCGGCAAATACCGATCCGGAATGGTTACTCGCGACCATCAATTTGCTTAAGCCGCGGGCCCGCAGTCTCAAAGACTTTGCGACATCCTTTCGCGCGTTCTTCAGCGACACCTTCCAGCCCGATCCCGCCGCGGTCGAAAAGTTTCTCAAGGACGAAAGGATCCGCGGCCTGCTGGTTGAACTGGGCGAACGTTACGCAGCGTCGAGCGAGATTTTCACCGAGGCCGGAACCGAACGCCTGCTGCGCGACTTCGCCGCAGAAAAAGAGATGAAAGCCGGCGCCCTTATCAACGGCACCCGCGTCGTCCTGACCGGCCAGGGCGTAGCCCCCAGCCTGTTCGCGGTAATGATGGCCCTCGGCAAAGATCGTACGGTCGCCCGCCTGAAAGCCACCCAAAAACTAGCCGTGCAAGTGTAGAGAATGGCAGTCCGCGCCGCCGATGCAATAACTGAGAACCGAGAACTAAGAACTAAAAACTGAATTTAATCACCAAAAGGTTTTGAGTTCGGAGGTTCAGAAATGAACCCTTCGTGATACCTCGTGTCCTTTGTGGTGAAAGCTCTGTGCTCGCAGCGCAGTAGAAACTGACCCACGACCGTCATCTTGTATCGCACCCCGGCACTGTCATAATGGTGTACATGTGGCCCGTCACTTCCCTAAAGTGGGACGATCGTTGGCTCCCCAAGTCCGTAATCTGCCTGCGCGACTACAGCTTTGACAAATTTCTGAAAGATATCGTCGCCGGAATTACTGTTGGACTGGTGGCTTTGCCGCTCGCCATGGCCTTCGCCATCGCATCGGGACTCACGCCGCAAGCCGGTATTTACTGCGCGGTAGTCACGGGCTTCCTGATCTCCGCGTTCGGTGGGTCGAAAACTCAGATTGGCGGACCGACTGGCGCGTTCGTGGTCGTGGTCGCTGGAATCATCGCGGTACACGGCATCGACGGACTGTTCATGTGCACCGTCATGGCGGGCATCATCCTCATCGTTCTCGGTGCCACTGGAATGGGTACGGCCGTGAAATTCATTCCGCGGCCGGTGGTAATCGGTTTTACCAACGGCATCGCGGTGCTGATCGCGAGCACCCAGATCAAGGATTTTTTCGGCCTTCAACTGAATAAGGTTCCCAGCGAATTCTGGTTAAGGATCAAAGCCCTTTCCCTCGCCGCCCCCACATTTTCTTTGACCGCGACGTTGCTCGCGGCTGGCACCGTGGCCGTCATGGTGGTCTGTCGCGTCCTCTCCAATAAGATTCCCGGGGCGATCATCGCCATGCTGGGCGCGACCGTCGTCACATACTTGCTGAAGCTTCCGGTAGAAACAATTGGCACGCGCTTTGGCGGAATTCCCAGCGGCATGCCGCATTTTGCGATCCCGCACTGGCACGCCAGCCTCGTGCACGGCCTGCTCGGACCGGCATTCACCGTTGCGATGCTCGGAGCTATCGAGTCGCTGATGTCGGCGGTCGTTTCTGATCGCATGAGTAACGATCGCCACAATCCCAACGTCGAACTCATCGGGCAGGGAATCGCCAACGTCTTCTCTCCAATGTTCGGCGGTTTGCCGGCGACGGGCGCCATCGCCCGCACTGCGACCAATATCCGTGCCGGAGCGCAGACGCCGGTTGCTGGCATCATCCACGCTCTCACTCTACTGTGCGTGCTGCTCTTCGCAGCGCCGCTGGCCAGCTACATTCCCATGGCTGCCCTGGCGGGAATACTGATGATCGTTTCCTACAACATGGGCGAGTGGCGCG
>Ga0163162_10004782_pt1 | contig 13072 bp, 14 predicted proteins | sample S55metaG_FD_115310 | JGI IMG/M metagenome (GOLD analysis project Ga0163162, IMG submission 115310) | Switchgrass rhizosphere microbial communities from Kellogg Biological Station, Michigan, USA - S5-5 metaG | ecosystem: Host-associated > Plants > Roots > Rhizosphere > Soil | place: USA...
AGGAATTGCGGGCGAAACGGCTGCTTTCTTTGGTTACTTTCTTTGCAGCAGCAAAGAAAGTGACTGCCGCCCCGCACAGGGGCGAGCTAATAGACCGCGAACCAAGCAAATTTCATAGAGGCCGAAGCGCATCAAACGGTGTAAACCCAACCAACCCACCCACCCGCCCACGATTAATCCAAGCGCCAGCAAAAAGCAAATGAACGTACGAACCCCCCCCGACGAGGCCGCGTTCGACATCGAACTGAAGCTCGTGCTGGAAGCGATCTACCTTAGATACCAGCACGACTTCCGGCATTACTCGGTAAGCTCGCTGCGGCGCCGGCTCACGCAGGCGCTCAGCGATCTCGGCTTCGCGACGCTCTCGCAACTGCAGGAGCGCATCCTGCGCGATCCGGCGCTCTTTGCGCGCCTGTTCCAGTACCTCACGGTACAGGTGAGCGAAATGTTCCGCGATCCGCAGTACTTCCGCGCAATCCGCGAGGAAATCGTGCCGATTCTGCAGACATATCCGTCGATCAAGGTGTGGGTCGCCGGATGCAGCAGCGGCGAGGAACTGTGGTCGCTCGCTGTGCTGTTCGCCGAAGAAAAGATCGCCGATCGCACGGTGCTCTACGCAACCGACATCAACGCCGACGCGCTGCGCCAGGCCGAGAACGGCATCTATTCGCTCGAACGCCTGGCGAGCTTCAGCCAGAACTATCTGGCGGCAGGCGGCAAGCGCTCGTTGTCCGACTACTATCACGCGGCTTACGGCGCCGCCAAGTTCTCGCAGACGCTCAAGTCGCGCGTGGTGTTCGCGGATCACAGCCTCGCCACCGACAGCGTGTTTCTCGAAGCGCATCTGGTGTCGTGCCGCAACGTGCTGATCTACTTCGACCGCGCCCTGCAGGACCGCGCGCTCGGGCTCTTCAGCGACTCGCTCGTGCGGCGCGGCTTTCTCGGGCTCGGCAGCAAGGAGAGCCTGCGCTTTTCGAAACACGCCGACAGCTTCGCGGACTTCAATCCGCGCGAACGTCTCTATCAGAAGGTGTAGCGATGAGTTCCATACCCGGACCCGCCATTGTCGAGCCGGCCGCGATCGAGGCGATCGTGATCGGCGCGTCCGCGGGCGGCATCGATGCGCTCAACCGGCTGCTCCCCGGCCTGCCCGCCGGTTTTGCGCCCGCCGTGCTCGTCGTGGTGCACGTGCGGCCGGACATGCCGAGCCTCTTGCCGAACCTCTTCGCGGCGCGCTGCCGGCTGCCCGTGATCGAGCCGAACGACAAGGACGAGATCGCGCGAGGCACGATCTACATCGCGCCGCCGGGGTATCACATGCTGGTCGAGCCGGATCGCACGATCGCGCTCTCGGTCGATCCGCCCGTGCGTTTTTCGCGGCCGTCGGTGGACGTGCTGTTCGAATCGGCCGCGTATGCATACGGCGACGCACTGCTCGCGATCGTGCTCTCCGGTGCGAACGACGACGGCGCGCGCGGCGCGCAGGCCATCCGCGAGGCGGGCGGCCACTGCTGGGTGCAGGACCCGGCGACGGCGAGCGCGACGGCGATGCCGCTCGCCGCGATCGCGAACGGCGCGGCGCACGACATTCTGACACTCGATGAAATGGCGGCGCGCCTCTTCGCCGGCATCGGCAGCAAGGCACAAGGAGCCAACTGATGACGCAACCCATTCATGTGCTGATCGTCGACGACATCCGGAACAACATCACGGCGCTCGAAGCCTCGCTCGCGCGGCCGGATCTGTCGGTGCTGAAGGCCGAATCGGGCCCGGCTGCGCTCGAACTGCTGCTGAAGCACGAAGTGGCGCTCGCCATTCTCGACGTCAACATGCCCGGCATGGACGGCTTCGAACTCGCGGAACTGATGCGCGGCAGCCCGCGCACCGCGCACGTGCCGATCATCTTCCTCACGGCGACCGCGCAGGACGCGGGCCGTACCTTTCGCGGCTACGAAGCGGGCGCGGTGGATTTCCTCTACAAGCCGTTCGATTCGCGCATCCTGAACTCGAAGGTGGACGTGTTCATCCAGATCGAGCGTCAGAAGCAGCAGCTCGCGACGCAACTCGCCACCGTGCAGCAGCTTCTCGACGCCAACGAAATGCTGATGGCCGTGCTCGGCCACGATCTGCGCACGCCGCTCTCGGCGGTGATCGCGTCCGCGGAGTATCTGTCGCGTTTCGTGCAGGACGAGAACGTCGCGAACATCGGCACGCGCATCAAGTCGAGCGGCATGCGCATGGTGCGCATGGTCGACCAGCTTCTGAACCTCGCGCGCCTGCGTGGCGGCCGCGTGACACTGCAGCCGCGCTCGGTGGATCTGATGACGCTCGCGAAGAATATCGTCGACGAATACGAGGCGCGCGTGGGCAAGGGGCGCATCGTCCTCCAGCGCGAGGGCGACACGCTGCTGCAGGGCGACGGCGACCTGCTCTCGCAGGTGTTCTCGAACCTGATCGGCAATGCGCTGCAGCACGGCCGCGAAGGCTCCGCGATCCAGGTCCGGCTCGATGGCGGCACGCCGCACGAAGTGGTCGTCACGGTGCAGAACGCGGGCGAGATTCCCGCGGACGTGCTGCCGACCATCTTCGCGCCGTACCGTTCGGGGCGTTCGCAGCACGAATCGGGCGGGCTCGGCCTCGGGCTCTATATCACGCACGAAATCGCGCAGATGCACGGCGGCCGCGTGCAGGTGCGTTCGAGCGCCGATGCCGGCACGGTGTTCGACGTCACGCTGCCGCGCACGGCTCGCCCGGGCAGCGGCCGTTCGGAGCCGGCGCAGCCGTTCCGGCTCAGCTGAAAGCAGATGAAACGAAGGCGGAGCGAGGCCGGGATCGCGAGCCGGTTGCACGCGGCGCGCACACGTTGTCTAAAATGCGGCCTGAATGCACGATGACTCAGGAGAATGCGAAATGCCCGGCCCCGATCTGGATTCACGAATCGAAACCTACTACGTGCACGTGCGAGGCGTCGTGCAGGGCGTCGGCTTCCGGCACCACACCGTGCGGCGCGCGCACGCGCTCGGCGTGCGCGGATGGGTCACGAATCTGGACGACGGCTCCGTCGAAGTGATGATCCAGGGTTCGGCGAATCAGGTCGATCTGATGCTCGAATGGCTGCGCCGCGGGCCGCCGCATGCCCGCGTCACCGAATTCTTCAGCGAGGAGCGCTTCATCGAAAAGCGCTTCGAGCGCTTCGAGCAGCACTGATCACGCGCGCGCCACCAGCAGGCTTTCCGCGAATCCCCACTCGTCGTCGCGCCATTGATGCGTGCCCTCGAAGCCCGCATCGGCCGCGATCGGCGCAACCTCCCCGGCCGCGTACTTGTGGCTGCTCTCGGTCCAGATCGTCTCGCCTTCCCTGAACTCCACCCGCAGACCGGCGGCGCGCACGTTCACCGTCAGCGCGCGCTTCGCGCGCAGATGCATCTCGATGCTGCGCGCGTCCGGGTTGAAGCGCGCGACGTGCGCGAACGCATCGAGCGGAAAGTCGCCGCCCAGTTCGCGGTTGATCCGCGCGAGCAGGTTCAGGTTGAAGGCGGCCGTGACGCCGATCGGGTCGTCGTAGGCGGCGATGAGCGTCGGCAGCGGCTTCATGAGGTCGGTGCCGAGGAGCAGCGCGTCGCCGGGCTTGAGCATGCCGCGGATCGCGCGCAGGAACTTCGTGGCTGCGAGCCGCGAAAAATTGCCGATCGTGCTGCCGAGAAAGAGCACGAGCAGCACTTCGCCGTCGCGCCGGTTCGCGCTGACTTCCGAGAGGCCCGCCAGATAATCGCGCTCGTAACCGACGATCGAAATGCGTTCGATGTCGCCGAGTTCGCGGCGGCAGAGCTGCAAGGCGGTGCGAGAAATTTCAATCGGGTAGTAATCGGTGGGTTGCTTTTTACAAAGCGCCTCGAGAATGCGGCGCGTCTTGCGGCCGCTGCCGCTGCCCAGTTCGGCCACTTTCACGTGCCTCGGCAGGGCCGCGACGATGTCCGTGGCGTGCGCCTTCAGCACGCGTTCCTCGGCGCGCGTGACGCCGTATTCGGGCAGCGCGGTGATGACTTCGAAAAGCGCGGAGCCGACTTCGTCATACAGATACATCGACGGCAGTTCCTTCTGCGGATGGTGCGTGAGGCCGGCGTGGACGGCCTGTGCAAAGGCGTTGGCGAATCTCGGGGATAGTGCGGGCTGGGTCATGACATCTCCATCGATACAGCGTTGTTCTTTCGTGCGCAACGGCGGGCACGGTGTGAAGCGGCTGGTGAAGCGACGTGATACGACCTGAAGCGGTGGCGCGCCATCGCGCACCGCTCGCATGTACGGAACACCGGCTGACAGCGTCCGTAAGAACCGGGTTCGCCGCGGCAAAAGCCGCTTGCGCGGCGGCAAAAAGCAAATAGTGAAGCAAGAAGCGCGCGAGCGCGGCGTATCGACTGCAAGGCCCCAGTTTAGAGAGCGTTTAAAATGGCGCACTTGCGCGCCTAGCGCCCTTTGCGGTTTTTCTCCAGGTCCCCGATGAACCAACATGTACTCGGGCGTGGCATCGCGTTGTCGGTGACCGCGTCCGCGCTTTTCGCGCTGATGTCGGGCTATACGAAGTGGCTCGCGCCGCTCGACGGACTCGACATCTTCGCGTGGCGCATCATGTGGACGCTGCCGGGGGCGCTCGCGCTCGTCGCGCTGAGAAACCGCTGGCCGCAATTGTGCGCGCTCCTCGCAAAGCTTGCTCGCGAGCCGCTGACGCTCGCCGGCTTCATGCTCGTCGCGGCGCAGCTCGGCGTGCAGCTGTGGATCTTTCTGTGGGCGCCGCTGCATGGCCGTGCGCTGGAAGTGTCGCTCGGTTATTTCCTGCTTCCGCTCGTGATGGTGCTGATCGGCCGCTTCCACTACCGCGAGCCGCTCGACGGCCTCCAGTGGGCGGGCGTCGCCTTCGCCACTGTCGGTGTCGCGCATGAACTTTTCGTGACCCGGGCCTTTTCGTGGCCGACGCTCGTGGTGGCGCTCGGTTATCCGCCGTACTTCATGCTGAGGCGGCGCCTGAACGCCGACCCCCTCGTGTCCTTTGCCGTCGAGATGATGCTGCTCGCGCCGTTCGCCTTCGCGATGCTGGTGGCGGGCGGCTCGATCGAGGTCGTCGCGGCCAGGCCGGTCCTGTGGCTGCTGCTGCCCGGCCTCGGCGCGCTCAGTACGATCGCGCTGGGTTCCTACCTGCGCTCGAGCCGCTACCTGCCGCTCGCGCTGTTCGGCATCCTCGGCTACGTGGAGCCGGTGCTGCTCGTCGGCGTCGCGGTGCTGCTGCTCGGCGAGCCGTTTTCAACGGTGCAACTGGGCACCTACGGCCCCATCTGGATAGCGGTTGCGCTCACCGCCGTGCACAGCGGGCGCCTGTTGCGCGACGAGCGCGCGAAGCGCCGCGCGCTGCCGATCGCCGAGCAGCATGCGAGCGTCGAACACGAGACGGGCGCGGCGCAACTGGAAAAGGTGGACTGAGGCGCACGAGGCCGCGCATCGACGTATGCGCTTTTTACATTCCTTTCCCTCATTTGCCTGACATTCGCGCGGGACAGCGGACCGGGAAGCGGGCCGCTGCGGCTGCGCAGGCCGCTGGACGGGCGCGCCGGGTCACTGGCGCAGGGTTTGCTTGAATGCCCGATCACGTTCGCGGCACGCGAGCGCCGCCCACCGTCCGTCGCCCACCCTCGTCAGCCAAGATCGATGATCGACCGGTCCACTTCAGAACCCGCGATGGCGCGTCTCGACGACGCGGGTTCGCCAGCGTATCCCGCACCGCCGGCCATGGACGGGGCGGTGCCGGCGGCGTTGTCCTCCGCGGCAGGGCTCGCGCCCGCTCGCAGGCCCGGTCCCGCGTTCGAATCCGTGGCGGTTTCAGTGCCGTTTTTTCGCAGCGTGCTGAACGGCAGCCTGGACTGCATCGAGATCCTGCGCCGCGACGGCACGCGCGAATTCATCAACGACCACGGCATCGGCCTGCTGGAAATCGACGACTTCGCGCCGCTGCGCGGCAAGCCCTGGGCGTCGATATGGCCCGACGAAGCGCGCGAGAAGGCGAAGAACGCAATCGACGCCGCGCTCGCGGGCAGTCACGCGCGCTTCGAAGCGGCGTGTCCGACGGCCAGGGGCAACCTGAAGCACTGGGAAGTCACGGTGTCGCCGGTGCCCGATGCGCCGGGGGGCGCCGCCGGCGTCGAATGGATGGTGTCGATTGCGCGCGATGTCACCGGCCGCGTGCTCGCGCAACGCTCGCTCGATGCCGCGCTGCACGAAGGCGCCGCGCTGCGCGAGGCGCTCGCGGCACAGCAAGCGGCCTTCGACGAACGCATCGCCGACGCCGCCGGCGCGTTCAGCGCGGGCGAGGCCGAGCGGCGCGAGGCGCAGGCGATGAGTGCGCGGGCGGACAAGATGGAGGCGATCGGCAAGCTGACGGGCGGCGTCGCGCACGACTTCAACAACGTGCTTCAGGTGATCGGCGGCAATCTGCAGCTCGCGGCGCAGCACGCGCCGATGGACGAGATCCTCATGCGCCGCCTCGCAAGCGCGCACGAAGCGGTCGAGCGCGGCGCGGGCCTCGCGTCGCAATTGCTCGCGTTCGCACGGCGCCAGCCGCTGGAGCCGGTCGCGATCGACATCGGCCGGTTCGTGCACACCTGCGAGCCGACGCTGCGGCGCGTGATGGGCGAAGCGATCGAGCTGGAAGCGGTGATCGCGGGCGGGCTCTGGAACACTTTCGCGGACCGGCATCGCCTGCAGAACGTGATCGTGAGTCTTGCCATCAATGCCCGCGATGCGATGGAAGGCGCGGGCAAGCTCAGCATCCGCGTGGACAACGCTCAGGTCGACGGCGGCGTGCACCTTGGCGAAGACCTCGCGGACGGCCAGTACGTGACGATCGCGATGTCCGACACCGGCCGCGGCATGACGCCCGGCGTGCTCGCGCACGCGTTCGACCCGTTCTTCACGACCAAGTCCGACGGACGCGGCACGGGGCTCGGCCTCAGCATGGCCTACGGCTTTCTGCGGCAGACGGGCGGCCACGTCCGCATCGACAGCGAGGCGGGGCGCGGCACGAAGGTCACGCTATATCTGCCGCGCACGACGGACGAAGAGGCGCAGCCCGAGGACACCGCGAACGAGCCCGTGAGGGGCGGCACGGAGACGATTCTCGTCGTCGAGGACGATCCGGACGTGCGCGCGACCGTGGTCGACATGCTCGCGCAACTGGGGTATCGCGTGCTGAAGGCAGCAGACGCGCAAAGCGCGCTGACCGTGCTCGAAAGCGGCGCGCACATCGACCTGCTGTTCACCGATGTCGTGATGCCGGGGCCGGTGCGCAGCATCGAACTCGCGCGCCGCGCGAAGGAGATGATGCCCGCCATCGGCGTGCTGTTCACGTCGGGCTACACGGAGGGCGCCATCATGCACGACGGGCGGCTCGACCCGGGCGTCACGCTGATCGGTAAGCCGTATCGACGCGACGCGCTCGCGCGCAAGGTGCGCTCGATGTTCCGCGGCAAGGCGCCATCTCAGGCAGACGCGCCGAAGGCGCTGCGCGTGCTCATCGTCGAAGATGATGTCAACACGCGCGAGGCCACGCGCGAACTGCTGCAACTGCTGGGCGCGCAGGTGACCGACGCGCCGAACGCGCGCGCCGCGCTCGCGCTTTTCAGGGCCGATGCGTTCGACGTGCTGCTGACCGACGTGCGCATGCCCGGCATGTCGGGCATCGAGCTCGCGCGCGAAGCAAGGCGCGTGCAGCCGGGACTGCGCGTGGTGTTCGCCTCGGGCTATGGCGCGGGCATCTCGTCGGAGCTGGGCGCGGACATGACGGGTATCGCGCTGCTGCCGAAGCCCTTCGATCTCGACGCGCTCGAAAAGGCCGTGTTCCCGCCGGGCGCGCGCGCATAAAAAAGGCGAGTCCGAAGACTCGCCTTGGCGAGTGCACATCGACGCCGCGAACCAATCACGGCGCCATGTGCGCGATGCCCGGGCGACGCACCCCTTTATTTTTTCGCTGCGTCGACCTTCGCATCGGCGGCCGCCTTGTTCGCGTCGCTTTGAGCCTCGACTTTTTCCTTGTCGGCCTTCGCTTGAGCCACGTTGGCATCCTTGGCGGCTTCGTGCTTCTTCTTGTCGGCCTTCGTCTGGGCCGTGTGCTTCTTCTGGTTCGCCTTGGCTTGCGCCTTCGCAGCATCGCCGCGTGCGTCGGAGGCTTCCTCCGGCGTGGTCGCCTTCGCTAACTTCGCGGCTTCCTTGTCGGCGTCGGCCTGCGCCGATGCCTTGTCCTCGTTCGCCGATGCCTGCGCCTTCGCGGCATCGTGCTGTGCCTCGGCCTTCTTCTTGTTGGCCGTGGCCTGCGCTTCGGTCTTTTCGCTGTTTGCCTTCAGTTGGGCCTTGCCTGCGTCGGTCGCGGCGGTTTGTGCGAACGCGGTCGTGACGAGCAGGGCGGATGCGAGAGCGGCGACAATCTTCTTCATGGTTTTACCTCCTCTGAAAGTGCACCGGGATTCGTTCGGTGCTGAGCGTAACAACGTGGGGCGGGCGAGCGTCGTTGACGGCTTTCGGGTGACAAACGGTAACGAGTGGCGACCAAATGAAACGGCGCCGGTAAGAAGATCCGGCGCCCGATAACACCTGGAAAGGAGTTACCTGATTGCGGTGTTTTTCGACGCTTGAGCCGGGGCGCAACTGGCAGAACATGGCGATGCGCAAACGCTTCATGCGCGATGAAAGCCACTCTTACCGACTCCCCTGATCCGCCATGCCAGCCCACTACAAGTGCGTCCGGCGACTTCGTGCCCGCGCTTCAGCTCGCGTTGCAGCGGCGCGGCGTGAACTCGATGGTCTACAACCCGGGCACGTCGCCGCCCGGCTGCGAGGCGATGCTCGTCTACGGCGCGACGACGGACTGGGACCACCGCGCATTCAGCGACCAATGGACCGCGTATCTTTCCGCCATCGATCTGACGCTGATGCAGCGCGGACGCATTCTCGTGACGGCCCGCTACGAGACGCGCGGCCTGAACGCCGACCGCTTTGCGAGCGCGAGCCAGAAGGTGGACGCGCTGATCGGGCGGACCGTGGTCGCGAACGCCGAATAGCGCGGTTGTACGTGTTGCGCTGCTTCCTTACCTTCGCTTACACATCGCGTAATGGAGCGCCGCGCGATGCTATTTTGCAGACGGAGTTGATCACCGATCCCTCTTCGGCCCGCCCGCTTTCATCGCGGCGGGCCGCTTTTTCGTCCCGCCCCGGCTACGCGACGAGCTTCGCGCGCAGCATCCCGGCGTCGTCCTGCATCACGCCGAGCCCCTTGCCGGGATAATCGGCGAGGGTGCCGAAGCTCTGCTGCATCTCGTCGAACGCGGCCTGCAGCGTGCCCCTTCCGCGCGAAAGAGCGGTGCGGCGGCGGGCTGGCCCGCGCGGTCGATGCGCGCCCCGATCGCCGCGGCCGCACAAGGTGTTCGTCAGAAGATAGTCCTCGATGATCACGTCGCACGCCGACAGCCGAGTCCGGACAGGATCACGGCGCGTGCGCTGCCGTGGAAAAACGCGCGGCGCGTCAGGCACGCCGCGCGCATGGTCGATGCAAACATCTCGTGGTCTGGTTTTTGTCTTGACGCGTTCAAGCGAGCGGCTGCGCGTGAGCGGAGGCCGGCGCCTGCTGGCCGGCGGGTATCGAGATCCGCACGACGAGCCCGCCGTCCGGCGCGTTCGTCACGTCGCAGCGGCCGCCGTGGTCGCGCGCGAGACGATCGACGATCGCGAGCCCGAGGCCGCAATGGCCGTCGCCGCTGCGCGCGGGATCGAGCCGCACGAACGGCCGCTTCGCGTCTTCGATACGCTCCGCCGGAATGCCGCCGCCGTGATCGCGCACCTCGACGATCCATTCGCCGCCGCGCCGCGCGCTGCGAATCTCGACGGGCGGTTCGCCGTGTTCGAGCGCGTTGTCGACGAGATTCGTCACCAGCCGGTCGATGAACGTGCGCGGCAGGCGAAACGCGTCGCCCGCTTCCAGCGACAGCGCGAAAAGCGGCGTGTCGCCATCCTCGGGCAGCGAAAACTGCTCGGCGAGAAAACTGTCCACGCCGACCTCCGGTCCCGTCGATGGCGCGCGCGCCGCGAACTCCAGGAACTGCTGCACGATGCGCGTGAGCGAATCGATGTCACGGATGAAGTTGCCGCGCTCGGTGTCGTCGTCGACCAGCACGCTCGCGCGCAGCTTGAGCCGGGTGAGCGGCGCCTTCAGGTCGTGCGCGATGCCGGCGAGCATCACGGCCCTTTCGTCGTCGGCGTCGTTGATTCTCCGCATCATCTGATTGAACGCGCCGATCAGGTCGCGCAGCTCGCGCGGCCCCTGTTCCGCGACCGGCACCGGCCGCTCGCCGCCGCCGAACTGCCGCGCGACCTGCGCGACGCGCGAGAGCGGCCGCTGCAACTGCCACGCCGCGACGAGCGAGAGGATCACCGCGCCGATCAGCATTGCGACCGATTCCATCACGAGCGGCGGCGGCGGTGGAAGGTCGATCGGCGTGACGATCCAGTTGCTGCTCGCGGGGTAGCGGACCCAGAGCCGCGGCGCGTGCTTGGATTCGCCGTCGACAGCCAGTTGCGTGCCTGCGGGCAAAACCTCGGACAGCTGCCGCGCAAGACGCCCGAGGCGCGTCTTCGCGGGATCGCGCAGCGTGAGGGCCGGCGGCATGTTCCAGACGGGCACGAGATGCACGTGCATCGCGCGCGCGAGACGCGCCCCGTGCGATGCGTCGCTGTTCGCGGCCTCGATCACGAGCAGCAGGCCGCGCGCGTAGCCGTCGGCGTCGTGATGCGGCCGCTGGATGGTCAGCACCGTGAACCAGCCCGCCTGAACGACGAGCAGCACGGCCATCGAAATCAGCGCCATCCGTCCGAACAGCGAATTGAACGGATTGTGCCGCGCGTTCTTCGTCTTCATCGGTGCTGTGCGCCCGCTGCGTCGAAGGCAGCGCCATTCGCATCGGGAACGAAGACATAGCCCTGTCCGCGCACCGTCTGCACATGGCGCGGATGCGAGGGATCGTCTTCGATGAGGCGGCGCAGGCGCCAGATCGGCACGTCGAGGCTGCGCTCCCGGAACGCGATGTCGTCGCGATGGACCAGATCGTGAATCAGCACGCGCGAGAGCACCTTGTACGGATGCTTGATGAACACCTTCAGCAGCGCGAACTCGCTGTCGCGCAAGGGCATGCGCTCGTCGTCGGTGATGAGCGCGCGCGTGACGAAGTCGAGTTCGAAGCGCCCGAAGCGCTGCCGCGCGCGTGCTTCCGGTTTGCTCGTCGCTGCCGGTTCGCGCCGCCGCAGCACCGTTTCGATGCGCGCGAACAGCTCGCGCGGGTCGAAGGGCTTGGCGAGATAGTCGTCCGCGCCGGCTTCGAGGCCCGTCACCGTGTCCGTCACGCTGCCGCATGCGGTCACGAAGATCACCGGGATATCGTCGCCCGCCGCGCGCAATTGTTCGAGCGCACGCAGGCCGTCCGTGTCCGGCATCATGATGTCGAGCACGACGATCGACGGCCGCTCGAGTTCGAGCCGCCGCCGCAGGCCGCTGCCATCGTGAAGCACGGAGACGTCGAGCCCGCGGGTTCTGAGAAAGCGGCACAGCAGATCGCGCACCACTGGATCGTCGTCGACGATCAGTACCGATGTAGTCATCCCGAAATTCTAGTCGCGCATCGCGAAATTATTCCTTTCAGGCCCTCGCGCGTGCGTTACCGTTTCTTACGAAGTGTCGTGCGGCGAACGTCCGTTCTTCCCGGCGGCGTATCAGAGAGCCCCTTTATTTGTAGGCTCAAACGATGGTTTGCATGACCGGCGAGAGCCGCGTCCGTAAGGAGGCATGCATCCCGGCAGTGCGGAAAAAGGAAAGATACGGAAAGGATTCGGTGTCACGAAAAAGTGGCACTGCATCTTAAAATCGATCGCATGACTCATCATGTCCTGATCGTCGACGACGACCCCGTAGTGCGCGACCTCGTTCGCGAATATCTTCAAGGCCACGGATACGCGGTCTCTGTGCTGCACGACGGCGCGAGCCTGAAACGCCGGCTCGATGCCGAGCGCCCCTCGATCGTGGTGCTCGACGTGATGATGCCCGAGCAGGACGGCATCAGCGCGCTGCGTGAGCTGCGCGGCACCGGCGACGACATTCCCGTGATCTTTCTCACCGCGCGCTCCGACGTGATCGATCGCGTGATCGGCCTCGACCTCGGCGCCGACGACTATCTCGCCAAGCCGTTCGATCCGCGCGAACTCGTCGCGCGCATCCGCACGGTGCTCAGGCGGCGCGACGCGGCCGTTCCCGGCGCGCCGGAGAATCGTCCGCCGTACCGGTTCGGTCCGTTCGAAGTCGATTTCGCCGCGCGCGAGCTGCGCCGCAACGGCGAGCGCGTGCCGCTGCGTTCGGGCGAGTTCGCTACGCTCAAGATTTTCGTGAAGAACGAGATGACGGTGCTCACGCGCTCGCAACTCAACGAGAAGCTGCGCGGGCAGGCGGGCACGTATCGCGACCGCAGTCTCGACGTCTCGATCTGGCGCCTGCGCAGGCTGCTCGAAACCGATCCGTCCGAGCCGCGCTACGTGCAGACGGTGTGGGGGCAGGGCTACATCTTCGTGCCGCAGGGCGAGACCGGCGCGGCCGAGCGCGCCGCATGGCGTGCGTAGAAATACACGGGCGTGCTAGAAAGTCAGCACGCTCATGAAGAGACGTTGCAGCCAGCCCATCGTCGTGGAGTCGGCCAGCATGCCGACGCCTGCCTGTTCGATGCGCGCGTTCGCCACCTTGTTCGACGGCACGTAGTTGCCCGTCTCGATGTCCTTCGGGTTCACGATGCCCGAAAGGCGCAGCCTGTCCTGATTGCCGCTCATCGCGATCATCTTGTCGCCCGCGACGATCAGGTTGACCGAAGGAAGCGTGCCGATCACCGATGCCGCGAGCGGCCGGACATCGCGCTCGCGTTCTTCGTATTGCCTTCGCCCTTGAAGCTCGTGCTTGCCGAGCCGACGTTGAAGAGGCGGGCGAGGCGGGCCGCGGCGCCCGTCG
>Ga0163162_10004783_pt1 | contig 13071 bp, 12 predicted proteins | sample S55metaG_FD_115310 | JGI IMG/M metagenome (GOLD analysis project Ga0163162, IMG submission 115310) | Switchgrass rhizosphere microbial communities from Kellogg Biological Station, Michigan, USA - S5-5 metaG | ecosystem: Host-associated > Plants > Roots > Rhizosphere > Soil | place: USA...
CATGAACGACGCCCACATCTATTGCACCAAGGAGCAGTTTGAACAGGAGTTCAGGGCGGTGAATGAAATGTACCTGAAGTATTTTAAAATATTCGGCATTGGAAAATATGTGATGCGGCTGAGCCTGCATTCGCCTGATAAGCTGGGCAAGAAATATGTGAACGAACCCGAGCTTTGGAAAGAAACCGAAGCCATGGTGCGACAGGTGTTGATCAACTCCAATATTCCATTCGTGGAAGTGGCGGATGAAGCCGCGTTTTATGGTCCCAAGATTGATGTCCAGATTTTCAGTGTAATTGGAAGGGAATTTACCCTGGCTACCAACCAGGTGGATTTCTCCCAGGGCAGGAGCTTCAAATTACACTATACAACAGCAGATAATCATACCGATACACCCCTGATCATTCACCGTGCTCCCCTGGGCACCCACGAGCGATTTATTGGCTTCCTGCTTGAGCATTATGCAGGTAAACTGCCCCTTTGGCTGGCGCCGGTGCAGGTTAAAGTGCTGCCAATCAGCGATAAATTTGGCGAGTACGCACAAACTGTTTTAAATGAGCTGAAAAATGCGGATATTCGTGCAGAGATTGATGACCGGAATGAGAAGATAGGGAAGAAGATTCGGGACACCGAATTGTTGAAAATTCCTTATATGCTGGTGGTGGGAGAGAAGGAAGTGAACGAACAAAAAGTGGCCATCCGCAAACAGGGTGCAGGCGATTTGGGTTCAAAGAATCTTGCTACATTTATCAGCGAAATCCGGAAAGAGATCAAAGAAAGAACGGCCGATACTGAAGTTAAAAAACCAGCGGCTGTTCAGGAAAAAGTATAAAGTCCACTGGCTTCACTTAAAACAAAATATCAGCGGGCTAACCACGAAAAAATATTTTTAATCAAAAATTGTAAATGGCATTCCCACCAAGATCACCACGACCACCCAGAGGTAACTTCAATCCCCGTTTTAGAAAAGAACAATACCAGGAACACCGAACCAATCACATGATCAGGGTGCCGCAGGTACGCCTTGTAGGGGACAATGTGGAAGTGGGTGTTTATTCCACGCAGGATGCGCAACGCATGGCCAATGAACAGGGCCTCGACCTGGTGGAAATTTCTCCCAACGCGGAGCCTCCTGTTTGTAAAATCATCGACTATAATAAATTCCTCTACGAAAAAAAGAAGAAGGAAAAGGAAATGAAGGCTAAGAGTAAAGTCTCTGAAGTAAAAGAGATCCGCTTCACGCCCAATACCGACGATCATGATTTCGATTTCAAATCGAAACATGCCGAAAACTTTTTGAAAGAAGGAAACAAAGTGAAGGCCTACGTGCAATTCAAGGGCCGCGCCATCATGTTCAAGGAAAGGGGCGAGCTGTTGTTGCTGCGCTTTGCAGAACGACTGGCTGAAATAGGCCAACCTGAAGCTTTACCCAAGCTGGAAGGAAAACGTATGCTGATGGTATTGACGCCGAAGACGTCGAAGAAGAAGCCGGCTAACGAAAAGTAGTTTATAAGTTGATCAGTTGATCGGTTGACCAGATGAGATAAGTAATTTTCTGATCAACCGATCAACAGGTCAACTCGATTACATACCAAGCTCCCTCGACTTTACCTGCAAAATTCTGTAATCTACTCTTGCGCCTCGTTTGCTGTCGGGCGCTACAACAGTGGCTTCCGCACCAGGTAAAAGGTTTTGCACTTTTACGGTTTCATTTTTAATGAGCTCCTTGTTATTCTTCAGGTAGCTCACTTCCACCACCACTTCGTCAATGATGTACTTAGACGTGTTACTAACGGTGATGCGCAAATCGGTAATGCCGCCCAGGAACACTTTGCGGTAGTCGTTTGTCTTTATAACAAGGTTCTGGTATATGCTGGTGCGAGCCTGGGCTTTTTCCTGTTCTTTCTGACTGGCCTCTTTGGCTTTCTGATCTTCCGCCAGCACGTCTTTTTTCACCTGCTGATCAGCGGTTGAAAGCGCAATGTCATCGGCCTTTTTTTCTTTTTTAGGCACCCGGGCGGCGGGTTTGGGTTTCTCTGTTGCGGGCTCTACAGCATTCAGCTGCGGGTCGGTGAGAGGAGTGGAAGTCGGTTGTTCAACAGGTGTCGATTCAACCGGCTTTTGTTGCACTATTTCGGTTGGTTTTTCTTCTGCTTTTTTATTCCCGTTGAAATAAGTCCCAATCATGTATCCCGTTACCAGCATGGCCAGTGCAATAAAGCCAAACATGATGGTGTCGGTGAGGTCTCTTTTTCGTTTAGGCGCCGCCGGTATAAATGCCGATGCTGGCAGCCTGGTTTCGTTTACCGCCCTGAAGCGGTCGGAGAATTTCTTATCGAAAAGGTTGTCATCTTTTGGCCAGGGTTCACGAAGCTTGCCCGGCTCATCAGCGTTATTCTCCTCCAACTTTCTTTGGGAATGCACGATGTAGAGTTCATTTACCTCCGCCTTTTTCTCCTCTTTCTGCTGGGGCCGCTGCGGCTTCTCTTCCATGGGAGGTGGCGGAACCATCGCCTGCGGCAGGTGTTCTTCTTCTACAATAATCCGTGGCGCCGGATCCTTGGGCGCTTCGGGTTCGGGAATTCGAATGGTATGTATAACGGGATCGTTTTGCCGTGGCCTGATCGCATATACGTGCGCGGTAGTGCTGATTTCGTTTGCTGACGGGGTGGGCTGAACGCTAACCACTGCCGGTGCAATAAGTGGTGTATCCAAAACAGGCGCGTCCATGGTGGGAGCAATGGATTTCAGCTCATCCACTTCTGAAGGGTAACGCCAGGAAAAACTCTTGCCTTCCACCCATATGAGGTCGAAGGGTTTTAGTCCCATAGCTTTAAGTTCCTCGAAACCAAAGGGGCCGGATTGCTTATTGCTGCGAAGCAATTGGTATTTTATCATGTGTTCAAATTGAACGGTGTTGGTCAGGGTGGACGAGGTACATAGGGGACTGGTACCTAAATTTATGCCGAACGGCATGATTTTTCTGTGAGGAAAATGTTATTTATGCATCCCAAATATAAGCATTTTCACCGCTTTAGGACGAAAGACGCGCCAAAGTTTGTGGTTTGTGGTTTGTTGTTTGTGGTATTAGACAGTCCCCAGGCCGTGAATGGAGTCTGCATTGCCAGGAACTTCCTCAAAAAACGCCATTTTTCAGGGAAAATAGTTACCTTTGCCACCCGAAAAACAGGAGTGTGCTTTGCCACTCCCATTGCCCACAAGGCTCCAAAAGTGCGTCGCCTGAGCGAAGCCGCCAGCAGGGTATCATCGAAAAAGGTATTACAATGCCAAAGGTTAAGACAAATTCAAGTGCCAAGAAGAGGTTTAAAGTAACCGGCACGGGAGAAATTACATTTCAAAAGGCGTACAAGCGCCACATTCTCACAAAAAAATCGAAGAAGCGCAAACGCGTCATGAACAAGAAAGGCAAGGTTAGCGCTGCCAACATGGACTTCGTGAAACGCCTGTTGAGATTGAAATAAGAACCCCATTCCAAAAACTTTAAACGAATTAAGATATGCCACGTTCAGTTAACGCCGTTGCCTCCAGGGCACGCAGGAAAAGAATCCTTAAACAAGCCAAAGGTTTCTACGGCAAACGCAAAAATGTTTACACAGTCGCCAAAAACGTACTGGAGAAAGGACTTACCTACAGCTATGTAGGCCGCAAAAACAAGAAGAGAGAGTACCGCCAGCTTTGGATCGCCCGTATTAACGCGGCAGTAAGGGCTGAAGGGATCACCTATTCTGAGTTCATCCACAAACTCAGCCAAAAGGGCATCGCGCTCGACCGCAAGGTGTTGGCTGACCTGGCAATGAACGAACCAGCCAGCTTCACAGCGCTGGTTAAGTCGGTAATTTAGTTGTCTGCCCCAGCTGCAGCAAAACCGGGTGTGAAAAATACACACCCGGTTTTTTATTGCGATTGAAAAAAAATTACATTTGTGACTGATTAAAAAATTCTTCATCCCGAGCAATCATCAATGAACAATACTTACACCGACCTGGTGAAACAAACCTTCAACTTTCCCCAGGAAGGTTTTGATACCAAAGACGGCTATCTGCAATTCAACGGACTCGACCTGAAAGCACTGATTGATAAGTATGGCACTCCACTCAAACTAACTTACCTGCCTAAAATCGGGATGCAAATTAATAAGGCGAAGAAGATGTTCAAAGACGCCTTCAAGAAGCATCGTTACGAAGGCAAATACTTTTATTGCTATTGTACCAAAAGTTCACACTTCTCTTTTGTGGTGGAAGAAGCATTGGAGCACGAAATTCATCTCGAAACATCGTATGCCTACGATCTCGAGATCGTGAACAAATTATACGAGAAGAAAAAGATCAACAAAGAAACCTATATCATCTGCAATGGCTACAAGCAAAAGCCTTACACCAGTCGCATCGCGCGATTGCTGAACAACGGCTTCAAAAACGTTATCCCCGTGCTGGATAACAAAGATGAGCTGAAGGCCTATAGCAGGTCGGTAAAAGTGCCGTTTAAGATCGGCATCCGGGTAGCAGCGGAAGAAGAACCCACATTTCCGTTCTATACTTCCAGGCTGGGCATTCGCGCCAGGGACATCCTGGAATTTTATGTAGACCAGATTGAAGGCTACGAAAACAAGTTCCAGTTAAAGATGCTCCACATTTTCCTGAACAAGGGCATCAAGGATGACATCTATTATTGGAGCGAATTGAACAAGATCATCAACCTGTATTGCCAGCTTAAAAAGATTTGCCCCGAACTCGATTCCATCAATATCGGTGGCGGATTCCCCATTAAGCATTCGCTGGGATTTGAATACGACTACCAGTTCATGATCAATGAAATTGTGCGCAACATTAAAGTGGCGTGCAAAAAGGCCAAAGTTCCCATGCCCAACATCTTCACTGAATTTGGGAGCTATACGGTAGGTGAGAGCATGGCCCATATTTACAGCGTGATTGGCCAGAAAATGCAGAACGACCGTGAAATCTGGTACATGATCGATTCCTCTTTCATCACCACATTACCGGATACCTGGGGAATCGGCGAGCGGTTCCTGCTTCTGCCCATTAACAAATGGGAGGAAGACTACCAACGCGTGGTGCTCGGTGGCATTACCTGCGACAGTCATGATTATTACGATTCTGAAGAACACATCAATGAAGTATTCCTTCCCAAGGTTAACAATGGCGAACCGCTATACCTGGGCTTTTTTCATACCGGTGCCTACCAGGACCAAATCAGCGGTTACGGCGGTATCAAGCACTGCCTGATACCCTCACCCAAACACGTGATTGTGGAATACGACAAGAATGGGAAATTGATCGACTGGGTTTATGCCAAGGAGCAAACCGCTCAAAGTATGCTTAAAATTCTAGGGTATATTAAATAATAAACCCCGCTGTTAACGGGGCTTATACGCTATTTTGGAAAATGGGTGTAAGCAGAACTTAACGATCATTAATCATCGTCATGGTCTTTTTTACCTTTTCCATTTTTCTTTTCCTTTCCTTTGTTTGCCATGCCCTGCCCCTTGTTCTTATTCCAGTCATCATATTCTTTTTTGTCGTATTGATCGGGTAAATTGTCATTGTCTACATAGTAACGACCATCAAAGCCTTCCCAATAAACTACTTCCTGGTCATTCTTATAACACCTGCGTCCATCGGAAGTCACTATAACCTTCATTCCGGTGTTAATCACGATAATCAGCGGGTATGATTTGTTGACCTGCTTTTTCTGCTGGCCAGGGGCAAAGTCTTTAGCAGACTTTTCTCCATAAATTTTTTTCGCTTGTCCCGGAGGCAGATGAGACTCTTTTTTTTCCACTACCACTACTGGCGGTGGGGGAGCAGGTCTTGGCGATACGACAGTCTTACTGCTATAACAACCTGAGCATAGGATACCCAAACTGGCAGAAAAAAGCAGGCTGGGCAGGATTAACTTTTTCATATTTTCGATTTCCTATTAAACGTCAAATTAGACTCCATATTTCAATTTCAGATACATGAAAAAGATAATTTTATTCACTTTAACACTCATGACTTTCAAGGCATTGAACGCCCAATCTGCAGAAGATTCCATCAAGAATACCATTAATAAGCTCTTTGAAGCCATGAAAAATGGCAATGCCGATATGCTCAAATCCTGTTTCGCTAAAGATGGTGTACTCCAATCGGTTGTCGTGGATAGTAATGGCGTGGTGTCGGTAAGATCAGAAGACCTGGCCGAGTTCGCGGATTTTGTGTCCAAACAAAAAGCGGGGGCAGCCGATGAAAGAATCGTATTTGAAACCATTAAGATAGACGGCGCGCTGTCGACCGTTTGGACGCCCTACCGCTTTTATTACAATGGTAGTTTTCGCCATTGCGGAGCCGACTCATTTCAAATGGTGAGAATTGGGAAAGAATGGAAAATTCAATACCTGATTGATACCCGCAGAAAAAATGGCTGCGCCGCGGAACCCGGTCATTAATTTAGTCAACCTTCTTCACACGGTATTTCTTTTTCACTTTCGGACTATTGAAGTATTGGTCCAGTTCTTCGGGAGAAGATTCAAACTCAACCAGGGGCACATCAATCAACTGCATTTGCACTTGTTTCAGCTCATCCCGGATCCGTTTGGTTTTGGTAAGAATATCAGGGTCCTTATCGCCAACAAGGGTATTGTCGGTTAACGTGAAATCCAATCTTTTAATGCTGTTACGAATCAACCCGGCCGAGTTTTGTTCATATACCTTGTTGGGTGCGACCGCCTCCTTAACCGGAACGAGCGCCACACCAACACTGGGAAGAATCTTGCCGGCATTTTGTGCGCCTTCGCTTTCCATGGAAGAAAAAACGGTGCCACTCAACGCTGTGGTGGCAGAGGTCATGTCGAAAGTCGTGCGTGTATTTTTTGTTCCTTTTACACTTTTATCGAGCACCATAAAATTCCCTTTCAGCTGCAATATGTAATTCTCCACTTCTTTGTGCAGTGCATTAAATTCGACTATCCGTTGCGGGTAGTTGATATTGGCACGCACAATAAGTCTCACGAGGGCCGTATCCCGGGTATTAAATTTATTAGCGCCCACAATGGTGATGTATAAGGACCTCGTTATCGCTGTGTCGCCATCCTTGATAAAATCGTAGGGGATTGCCCAGGAAAATTCGTCTCCACATTTTCTCAAATTGCTCATCGCCTTGATAGGATAGTTGGTGGAGTAGGTGATTTCTTCAATAGGGAAGCTGCCTGCATCGCACTGCACCGTGAATCGAACCGTATCGCCCTCGTCCACCAGCACAACATTGTTAATGGAGGGTTTAACCCGGCTGGGAATGATTTCAGTGTTGTAGAAAATGAGGGTAAAAGAAGTATCCACCCTGTCCCGTGGGTCGTCGAGGTTTTGAACGCCCAGTGTTACATGGTATTCATAGTCATATTTAAGACGGCCACTTAGGAAAAACGATTTATCAGCCTTAAAGCTCAAAGTACCATTGTCTTTTCCTATGCGCAATCCCACCGGCGCATTTTTCAGGAACCAATAATAATGGCTGGGCTCTTTGTTAATCTCCAGGGGATAGCTAAGCGACGAATCCACATGCAGCGAGACGTATGGATTTAGATTTCGAATTCGAAGTGCAGTATCTTCCGGATGTATGAAATAAAACCGGGCACTATCCAGGGGCTTTTTGGTGGTATCGGATGAAACCTGCGCGAAGGATTGCAGAGAAATAAGTACGGTTACCAATCCAATGAGCCATGTTTTTTTCACCAATGTCTTGACAATTTAAGGCGTTAATGGGCGCAAATTTAAGGCAAAATAGGCCATGAATCAAGGATTTAAGGCAATTCCGGAGCCAGATTTAACATCTGTTCATATTACAGTTTTACTTAAAACCCTGATTTTTTGTACGTGCAACGCCAGCCCCTTAAGTTCTGTCAAGATTCAAACTGGCTGTTTATGAAATTTCAAAAATTTCCCCCATTCGTCTCCGTTTTGCTTGCGGTGCTGCTCGCATCCGTTTTGTTCTACGCATGTTCAAAAAAGCAGAACCCCAAAACCTTCACTTATACTATTTACACACCCGTATTGAAATCCAAAGCCGAGGTTTTGGCCGCCATTAACGGAAACAGGAGTGAAAAAATTCAACAGGCAGGAAAATTCTTTTTGAAGGGAAATTATATTTATCTGAACGAGAAAGAACGGGGCATTCATATCATTAATAATTCAAACCCGTCCAATCCCGTACAGGAAGCCTTCCTGGAAATTCCAGGTAATTTAGATGTGGCTGTTAAGGGCAATACACTTTACGCCGACATGTATGGCGATCTTCTTGCCATCGACATTAGCAATCCCAAAAGCGTAACGCTCACACGTCGTCTCACGAATTTTTTTATACAACGCACTTATGCAAACAATGTATCAGTTGATTCCAACATGGTGGCCATAGCATGGAAACAAAAAGATACCACCATTGTAGTGACGGATTATATCTATCCTGATTGTCCCAATTGCATGTTTGCATTGGGCAATAGACAAAATGCACATGCAACAGGCAACGGCACAGCGGGTTCCATGGCAGGTGTGGTATTGATGGATGATTATTTGTATGCCATTACTGAACCACACAGCCTTGGCATTGTGGATGTAAGCCAACCCGCGCAACCCGTTTATAAGAACTCCATTTACGCCGGCATGGATTTGGAAACAATCTATCCCTTCAACGATAAATTATTCCTTGGATCTTCCATTGGCTTATTTATGTACGACATGAGCGAACCTACAAATCCACGCGCATTGGGTGTGTTTTCGCATGGACGCGCCTGTGATCCAGTGGTTGCTGATGGACAAAATGCTTATGTAACCCTGCGGGCAGGAACCCAGTGCGGTGGAGAGTTCAATGAATTAAATGTGGTAGATGTGAAGGACCTGATGGCACCTTCATTGGTTAAATCATATCCGCTCACAAATCCGAAGGGACTTTGCAAAGACGGGAACCTCCTGTTTGTGTGTGATGCAACATCAGGCGTGCGCCTGTACGATGCAACAGATCCGGCCAAACTGAAGCAATTGACGCAATTGAACGTGCCGGATTCCTACGATGTTATTGCAGGTGGCGGTCATGCATTAATTGTATCAGACGGCGGATTGTACCAGTTTGATTATTCTGACCTGAATCATATCAGGCAGCTGAGTGTGTTTGCATTGAAATAGCCGGGGAAACGTTAGTGGGGTAGGGACAAAAAAATGCCCCGCCCAAAAGAGCGGGGCCACACTAACCAAAACCAACTGCTATGAAATGTTCTGCTGTGTAATTATTGAACAGCAATTTCTTTCGGAGAAATTTTCACTTCATCCTTCTTCGCCAGATCCAACTTCAGGATGCCGTTTTCGTAACGTGCGTTGATCCTGGCGGTATCAATTTTTTCATCGAGGGTAAAGCTTCTTTTGAAAGAGCGGAAGCTGAATTCCTTCCTGATGGACTTGCCATTTTCGTCTTTCACTTCGGCTTTTTTCTCTGCTGAAATGGTCAACAGGTTACCGTCGGTATTCACTTTGAAATCATTTTTTTCCCAACCCGGAACGGCTAATTCAAGTTGGTATCCATCATTATTTTCGGTGATGTTCACCGCAGGGTAAGAACCCCAGCTTGCATCCTTGAAGAGAGAATTGGAAGGAAATTCGTTCAGAAGATCTTCCATTAAGCCGTTGAACGATCTCACAACAGGAGCGTTGAATCTGATCTGTGCCATAGTACTATTCTTTTTAATAAGTTTTGAATGTTTCCTTCTATGGATCAAACCATGTACCGATGCCAAAAATCAATCAAAAGGACAGCAAACCGGTAAATATTTCCGACATTAAGACATGCGATTGATTTTAACATGACATAAATTCCGGTTTTAGGGTTATTTCATTCTATTCCCTTAATTTTGCATCGTTTCAAAACAAAAAATCTAATTGAATATGTATCCAGCGGATATCGTAATCCCGATGAAAGAAGAGCTAACCGACAATGGATTTGATGAACTGTTAACCCCTTCACAGGTGGACGCGGTGATCAAGGACAAGGGCACCACCCTGGTAATGATTAATTCGGTTTGTGGTTGTTCAGCAGGCGCTGCACGCCCCGGTGTGCTGATGGCAGTAGCCAATTCAGCGCATAAGCCCGACCACCTGGCCACGAGCTTCGCTGGTTTCGATATTGACGCAGTTAGGAAATTGAGAGAGCATTTGCTGCCATACCCGCCTTCTTCGCCTTCTATCGCGCTGTTTAAGGACGGTCAACTGGTTCATTTCATTGAAAGGCACCAAATTGAAGGCCGGCCCGCTCAAATGATTGCAAATAACCTGATGCAGGCTTTCAATCAGTATTGCAACTAATTTTGGCTTTGTAAATAGTAGTAAAGAACCTTTCGCCCCGGCGGAAGGTTTTGTTTTATGGGCAATTCGGCTTAGTCTCCAGCGTTTTTAAAGGTGGGAGTGCAATCCCGTCCATTTCCTTGAAAGATCAATTACCATCCACGAACGCAGCAAGAATAGCCTGGCCCGATTATGCAAGGGGCTTTGCCATTATACTGGTTGTATTTCGCCACCTGATAGAGGGACTAAATAGAGCCGATCTGGACATCGGCATCTATAAACATGCTGATACAATAAACGTCTATTTCTCGGGCTTCCGGTTGCCGGCTTTCTTCATTGTTGCCGGTGTGTTGGCGGCTCATTCTCTAAAACTAAAAACACCAGGCGCATTTGTTTCGCATCGCGCCGCGGTGATTTTATACCCGTATTTATTATGGGGATCCGCACAGTTAGCCCTACAGCTGGCATTTCCGCAGTGGGTAAACGCGAAACGAAGTATAACAGATTATAGTCATCTTCTTTATCTGCCACGTACCATTGACCAGTTCTGGTATCTGTATGCAGTTTTCAATATCAGCGTCCTGTTTGTAATCCTGCTGCGCGGATTGAAGATACCGGCAGTATTTCACCTGATTGCCGGCGTGGTTTTTTATTTGCTTGACGTGTATTTGCAGCGTCTTCAAATAGAAACGGGCTTTTTGCATGACATCTTGCATTATTATCTGTTTTTTGCGTTGGGCGTTTTTTGCAGCGAATTTCTGCTGGATCCGAAGAATGCGCCAATGCTTTCTTCAGACAACGTATTAATTGTAACGCTGGTTTTCTTCCTGCTTTGCCAGGGTCTTTTTTCAGTAGGCGCTCCGGCAAAAGACATGGCCTATTTCGAGTTTTTCACGACACACAATCCTGTGTTATTTTTCATCATGGCTATTTCCGGTGCAGGTTTTCTTATCGCTTTTTCATTCTGGTTATCGCGAAAACAGGCACTTGTTGTTATTCAGAAAATTGGCCGCTGGTCATTATATATTTATTTGTGGCATGTGTTTTTTATTGCTGCATTGCGCATTGTTCTGGTGAGACTGTTGCACATTGAAAATGTACACCTGCTGGTGTGGCTGGGAATGGCGGTTGGAATTACAATGCCCATTTTATTATTCCGGTTGTCATCACGCCATTCATGGCAATGGCTGTACCGTGCCCCCACCTTGTTTGGTACGAAACGAAATCCTTCTTCTATACAATACGCCAAAGTTTAACGCATTCTATCTCATATTACGGGGATCGGGATTTTTACTGTAACATTGCAAACTTATCCCGGACTATTACCGATGTATCCCAATCTTTATTATTTTCTTTATAAGGCTTTCGGAATCCAACAACCCTGGGGCTGGACCCGGTACGTGAATACCTTTGGATTCTTCGTCGCACTTTCATTTATTGCCGCTGCCATTGTACTGGCTTCCGAATTGAGGCGAATGGAAAAGAATGGCTGGTTGCATCCGAGGGAAGAATCCCTGATGGTTGGAAAGCCCGCTTCAATTTCTGAAATTTTACTGAACGCATTTTTCGGTTTCCTGGTCGGTTATAAACTGGTCGGCATTTTTTTTAGTCCTGGCGACCTTTCACCGCAGGACTTTATTTTTTCCAGTCGCGGCAACTGGCCAGCCGGTATTATCCTGGCCGGCCTATTTGGATGGCTGAAATTCCAGGAAAAGAACAAACAAAAACTGCCCAAACCCGAAGAGCGTAAAATTCGCGTTTGGCCGCATGAGCGGGTAGGGGATATGGCAATCATTGCCGCTTTTTTTGGATTCCTGGGCGCTAAGATTTTTGATAACCTGGAAAACTGGGATCGTTTTGTCCAGGACCCACTCGGCAATTTGCTTTCACCAAGCGGACTCACTTTCTATGGTGGCTTGATCGTTGCTGCCGTAGCCGTGCTGGTGTACGCGAAAAGAAAATCAATCAACTTGAAACACCTGGTTGACGCCGCAGCACCCGGACTGATGTTGGCTTATGCTGTTGGTAGAATTGGCTGCCAGGTAAGCGGAGATGGCGACTGGGGGATTTCCAATACAGCCTATGTTACAAAAGTGGATGGAACCATTGCGCCCGCTACCGACGCCGCCATTCAATATGCCATCAACACCAATCACGAGTATTTTAAAATCAATAATACACAAGGCCTGGAAAGCATTCCTCATGCGCATGTCACCGCGCCTTCGTTTATACCTGACTGGATGGTCGCATATGCCTACCCACACAATGTAAACAGCCAGGGTTTTGTATTGCCCAATTGCCCGGGCAACGAATATTGCAGGGCATTGCCCATTCCTGTATTCCCCACACCTGTTTATGAAACAATCGTGGGCCTGTTGCTTTTTGTATTACTTTGGTCGCTGCGGAAAAAATTGAGAATACCCGGACAACTTTTCGGCGTTTACCTGGTGGTAAACGGCATCGAAAGGTTCTTCATTGAAAAGATCCGGGTGAATACCAAATACGAATCCCTGCCATTTCATCCAACACAGGCAGAGTTGATCGCTTTACTCCTAATTATTGGTGGCGCGGCTTTCTTTTTTCTTCTGGGAAAAAAGAAAGAGCTGAGCAGTTGATCAGTTGACCAGTATTTTGGCAGATCCGATCAACCGATAAACTGGTCAACCGATCAACTGTTTAAACCAGCCCCCTGTAACCTTCCCCCATACACCGTAGTACAATCTTCACCAAC
>Ga0163162_10004786_pt1 | contig 13066 bp, 10 predicted proteins | sample S55metaG_FD_115310 | JGI IMG/M metagenome (GOLD analysis project Ga0163162, IMG submission 115310) | Switchgrass rhizosphere microbial communities from Kellogg Biological Station, Michigan, USA - S5-5 metaG | ecosystem: Host-associated > Plants > Roots > Rhizosphere > Soil | place: USA...
CCCTGCTCGACGAGTTCGCGCATGTGGCCTTCGACGCAGAGGTTGGCGGCCATCCCCGCCAGGACGACCTGGTTCACTCCGCGGTTGCGCAACTGGAGCACGAGGTCGTTCGACTCGGGACCGACGATCTTGTGCGGAGACGCGATCACGGTTTGCCCGTCGTGGATGTGGATGCGCTTATACATGTCCGCGGCGGCCGGAAGAACCCCAAGCTCGGCGCCGCAGCGACGCCGCCGGGGGCTCGTCGTAGGGGGCGCTGTGCGCGGCAGCGAACCGGCCGAGGTTGGTAGAGCCCCACGCGTAGGCAACCGAAGCGACACTCGTGGCCGAGGGATCGATTCAAGCAGACTCTGATGTGCCCGACGCGGTGATCTCGCTCCGGCTCGTCGCTGGGCCGACGATGTCGTAGCGGCGACCACGGCCTGGAGTCCGGCGGCCGCGTTGACGTCGCGCTCGCGCGTCGAGATCGCGCAGGGCGAACTCGACGCTGCCGATCGTGATGCCTACGATGCGCTCGACTTGGCGGCCGGCCTCGGCGGTGACTTGGTCGTCCCATTCGCCCTCGACTGCCTTGCCGGTGTGGCGGCCGAATCAGACAACCACCTCTTGGCCGCGCGCCTGTTCGGCGCGTCGGACGCAGCCCTTCAGCACATGGGAATGGTGCGCTTCAAGGTCCGCGAGGCCGAGGATGCCGCCAGGATCACCGCGATTCGAGACGCCCTGGGTGAGAACGACTTCGACGGGGCGTGGGCCGAAGGTGCGTCGCTGTCGATCGAGGAGGCATCCGCCTACGCGCTGCGTGGCCGTGGCGAGCGCAAGCGCGCGAGCAGCGGGTGGGCCTCGCTGACCCGCGCCGAGCTCGACGTCGTGAAGCATGTCGCCGAAGGCTTGGGCAACAAGGAGGTCGCCGCCCGGCTGTTCGTCTCACCGCGCACGGTGCAGGCCCATCTCACGCACATCTACACCAAGCTGGGGCTAACCTCGCGCGTACAGCTCGCCCGGGAGGCATCCAAGCGTGGCTGAACCGCGGCCATAATCAGTTTCGAGCCAGTTACACATTCGCCGAAAACCAAAATCCACTCTCACCGGCTGGACCAATTACTGGGGTCCCGTCACGACGCGCTTGGAATCGTCAGCGCGATTACGTAACTCCCTGTCCCTTCTGGACTGACAACCGCAACGTTCCGATCGGGGCATGAGACGGTCAGCGCGGCAGGTCCGGGACCTCACGCAGGCACCACCATGTGCGCACCACCAGCAATGGTGGTGTTGACATGCTGGCTACCGCCGCCACCGTCCGTGACGATAGATGAGCCGGGGAATCCCACACTGCAACAACAGAACCGGCGCAGAAGATAGATGGAGGAGGTCTCCAAATGAGCATTTCCCGGTCAATGAACAGCGCGGCCGACAAGCTCCCCGGACCAGACGCCCGCTTGGCCACTGAACTGGAAGCGGCTCGATCATGAACGTGCTATTTCTGCTTTCCACAGCCGCCATCACCGCGTGGACGGTGGAGTGGTGCCAACGGCATTGTGAGAACTGGTGCCAAGCCCGGGACAGGGATCTATGAAGAACGGCGCTGTTGTCCGCCAACCTCGCGCCGGCATTTCGAACCAATACGCAACCGAGCGCAGTTGATGTTGTCGTGACGGCGACGTGACCGACGACCCCCAGAATCTCGTTACCGCACAGGAACAAGACAGAACCATGACAGCCATGCCTGGTCTACCTGCAAAGCGGACCAATGACGTTAGAACGGAGCCGAATTATGAACTCTGATAAAGAGATCCGCACCAGGATGGAGTCGATCGGTACATATCTACCGTCGACTGTCGTCACAACGCGCGAATTGGTCGCGTCAATCAGCAGCCGCGCCGCACCGCCGGTTGAAGAACTAACCGGAGTGCAGGAACGGCGAGTCTGCAACCGTACCGGAACCGACATTGAGGACTCCTTCATCCTCGCCCGAAACGCAATCAATGACTGTCTGTCACGGTCGCGATACACGCCCGACGACTTGGACGTCGTCATCTCGACGTCGATCACCCGAACGAAGAATCGCTCGTTGTTCACCCTCGAGCCGTCCTTCGCATCGATGCTGGCTCGTGGCATAGGAGCCAAGAAAGCCATCGCTTTCGACATCGGGAACGCCTGCGCAGGCATGGTCACCGGGGTGATGGTGCTCGACCGTTTGATCCGGCACGGGGTGGTACGCAGCGGCTTAGTGGTCAGCGGTGAGCACATCACACCTATAGCCGAGACTGCGGTCAAAGAGATAGCCGAACCCTACGACCCACAGTTCGCCTCTCTCTCTGTCGGCGATGCCGGCGCCGCGGTACTGATCGACAGGGCAACCGATGACGGCGACTTCATCGACCACGTCGATCTGATGACCTCCGCCGGGTACGCCGAGTTCTGCCTTGCCATGCCGAGCGATCGACACCAGGGAATCTCCATGTATACCGACAATCGGTCGATGCACAACGAGGGCCGATATCTGCAGGGCATCCACTGGTATCTCGACTATCTGCGTTCGCGGAGCACCAGCATCTCCGAGCAGGACTTCGACTTCATCATCCACCACCAGTTCAGCAGCAGAGCCATTCAGTACATCAACGCATTACTTGAACGTGAGTCAGGAGTCCCCGTACCGGAGAGCCTGACAGCCCTCGAGCATTACGGAAACACCGCCTCCACTTCACATTTCGTCACCCTCCGCCACCATTTGGCAAAGGGATCGATCGCACCCGGCTCGAAGATCCTGATTGTGCCGTCCGCATCGGGAATGGTCTACGGACACATGTCCGTCCGCATCACAACACTGAAGGGTTGACAATGGCTACATCGATAATTTCCAACGCCACAACTACCGCTTCGCATAACAGCAGCATCAAACGGTCGGCGCTTGCAGTACAGGAATGTCTTGCAAGGGCTGACGTGGAGGCGATCGACCTGTTGGTAAACACGGGAATATACCGTGACGACAACGTCGTCGAGCCGGCGGCGGCCGCTTTGATTCAAAAGCACGCGGGTATCGGGCTCGAATATCGACGGCATGCGTCTCCGATGCTGTCGTTCGACCTCATGAACGGGCCATGCGGCTTCCTGGATGTGGTAGAGATCGCGGCTGCCATATTCGGTACTACCGAAGGTCGGAGCTGCGTCGTCGTATCCGGTGATGGACATCCCTCGCGTTCGCCGCGCCCGGATCCGAGCTTTCCGTACCTGGGTAGCTCCGCTGCAACACTCCTGATGAACAGCGCGGACGGATCCGGCTTCGGATCGGTCTACCGAGTTGGATCGCCTCCGCAATATCCACTCGGCTATGTCGATATCGCCACAATGGGGCTGATTGGCCGGACGTTCGTCACCGTGGACGAGCCGAACGGCAGCACCCGGGAGCAGGGGCAGCAGGTCGCGATCGATGTCACCAGGCTTTGCCTCGAATCGGAAGGCATCGATCCCGCGGACTGCGTACTGGTGGCAAGCGAACCGCGAACAGGATTCGCCAAGACCGTAGCTGCCGCCGTCCAGATCGATCAGGTCGTTACACCGTCCACGACCGGAAACCCGCACACTGCAGCCTTGCCGTTCGCCTATCAGGCTCTGCTGGAGGCGGAGCCGGCTCGCACCGAGGGACACGCTCTCTTCCTTGCAGCTGACGGCTACTTCAGCGCGGCGTGCGCGGACTACCGACTTTCATCAACAGACGTTCTGCCCGGCTTGGCCGGTTAGCGCAATCCCAGGAGGAAAAAGACATGTCCATTCATCGAGGACCTCGAACGGTGATGAAGTTGGCGCTCGCCATAATCGAGTCTGCGCGCTTACTGTTCTGGACGGGTATCTACGGCGCACGATACATGGCGAGCACGTCCCGTAGGCGCGGCATGGATCAGCGCGCCTCTGCCCGCTTGCTGCGAAACTACCTACTGCGCATGGGCCCACTGTACGTCAAGGCCGGCCAGATCCTCGGCACGCAGACGGGGGTGATGGCTCAGGATGCAACCGAGGAGTTCCGATCGTTCTTCTCGGGACTTACTCCAATGCGCAGCCGGGATTTGCGCGAGACACTTCGCAACAATTTGCACCTCCCTGTCGATCAATTGTTCAAGGAATTCGATTGGGAACCAGTCGCTGTCGGATCCGTAGCTCAAGTTCACCGGGGCGTGCTGAATTCGGGCGAACCAGTAGCACTCAAGATCGTCAAGCGAGGGGTGCCCGAGCGGCTTCGCGCGAGTGCCTCGGTACTGAGCGCATTGCTGGCGACTGGTCATCGCCTGTTCCCCGCGATCCGGAAACTTGACGGTCCCGCGCATTTCGCCGAACTGCGGCCATTCCTCACGGGCCAGTGCGACATGCGAGCTGAGGCAGCGCGTCAGAACGCCGTGGCGGAGAACTTCCGGACGCACCCCTTCGTGCGGGTCCCGCGAGTGTTCGAGGAATTGTCGAACGATCGAGTGCTCGTCATGGAGTTCATCGACGGCATCCCGGGTGAGAACGTCGACGCGATCGCCGAAGCGAAGCGCCCCGAGCTTGCCCGGCGGCTGCAGGACGTTTTCTACACGATGGCCTATTTTCACGGCCTGTTCCATGTCGACCCGCACCCGGGCAACGTCATGTTCCGAGAGAACGGCGAAATCGTCATTCTGGATTTCGGTCTGGTCGGCCAGCTTACTGAAGAGGACAAGTGGAATCTCGCCTCGTTCTATTTCGCATGTGTGCGGGGCGAATGGGATTACGCCGTTACCCGGTGCACTCGGGCATTCATCGGTAACCGCGGCCGGATCGACGAACACTGGGAGGAATACTCGCGCGGCCTCGCCGAAATTTTGCAGCATCACTTCCAGGAACAAAGTGATCGATGGTCAACAATGTCGTTCTTCAACGACGCGTCTAAATTGCTCAACCTCTACGATGCCCGGCCGACGACTCGATTCACCTTGCTTTCCCTGGCATTCCTCACCGGCGAGGGGTTCGTGACCGTCCTAGATCCGAAGATCGAAATCTGGGCCAATGCGCGCCGTTTCAACGACAAGTATTCGCCGTACATGAGTGACGAACTGCGGGCTGAGTTCGAAGAGGAGATCAGCAGGACGAGCCCGCAGTCAATGGCGCTCAAGGACGACGCCGATCGGGCGCTTATTGCGCCAACCCACCTGGATCGATACGTGCTGCCGAGCCAGTTCCCAATAATCGTCGATCACGCTCAGGGCTCACGGATCCGAGATATCGATGGCAACGAATACATCGATTTGTCCTGTGGTTACGGCCCGCACATCCTGGGCTACGCACCCGATGTGGCGGTGCAGGCGATCCGGCAGGCCGCGGAGATTGGCGCGGTAAACGCAATGGGCAACCGAGCCGAACTCGAACTCGCCGAAGTCATTGCCGACGCATTCCACCCGCTGAACCGCGTGATTCTGTGCAACTCCGGTACAGAAGCGTGTCAGGTTGCACTACGGATCGCGAGGGCACACACCAAACGGGAGCGGGTCGCGAAGTTCGAGGGCCATTACCACGGCTTCTCAGATCAGGGCACAGTGAGTTCCTGGTTCGTCTTCAGCGGTGAAAAACACCGACCGCGGGCGGTCAACTCGGCGGGGGCACAGCGCGCGGTCACCGACGGCACAGTAGTGCTGCAGTACGGCCACCCTTCAGCGTTCGAGACCATCGCGAGGCACGCCGATGAACTTGCGGCCGTGATCGTAGAACCCATGCCTGGGGCGACGCTCGAATACGACCGTGCGTTCCTCCAGCAGCTCAGGGAGGTGTGCACCCAATTCGGCATCACGCTGATCTTCGACGAGGTCGTCACGGGGTTCCGCGTGCACTTCGGTGGTGCGCAACACCTCGCTGGCGTGCGTCCCGATCTGACGTGTCTCGGCAAGATCATCGGCGGCGGATTGCCTTGCGGTGCTGTCGTCGGCTCGCCCGGCGTCATGGAGTACGGACGCACGAGCGGAGACCCGTTCCGGGACGTGGAAGAACGCGCCTTCGTCGGCGGCACGATGAGCGGTAACTCGCTCACCACCGCTGCAGGCCGGGCCGTCTTGACACACCTGAGGGACCACAGCGCCATCTACGCAGAACTCGACGAGAAGACGAGGTGGTTGGTGGAGACGATGACAGCCTCCACCAACGAGCTCGGCATCGCGGCCAAGATCAAGGGATCGCATTCGATGTTCAACATCTCGTTCGACTACGCGTCGCCGAAGTTGGTCCGGGACAAGGTCGCTGGAACGAATATCAAAGCAACCATCGCCCTCGGGTACTACATGCGCCGCCACGGCATCTACTTCCCGGAGTTGCACGGCCTGTTCTTGAGCGATGCCCACTCCCAGGACGACCTGGAACACATTGCCGAATCATTTGCCAAGTGCATCGGCGAAATGGACGAACACGGTCTGTTTCTCGCCTAGATCGCGTGTCAGCCGAAGGAGACATCCGCGGCCTCGCCCGGAAGCCTCTGGGCGACGAGTAGGAGGTATTTCATGCCCGCTATTGGAGTTAAGCGATTTTCGTCGAGGCAACGTTGGACATGTGTTGACGACTCCTGGACTCGACGATGAGCGTGCACAACGTGGCTGGGCCGGCCGGCGTCCGATGGATCGCGCAGCCACCGCACGAGAATCTGAGGCGCGGCCGGCCGTTGCTGCCACCAGACGATCCTTTCTACCAAGCACCTTCCGGTTATCACCACGCCGAGCCCGGTACGGTGCTACGTTCCCGCGACGTCGAGCTGGCGTTGTTCGGGCTGATACCGCAACGACTGCCAGCCACCCAGTTGCTGTACCGCACAACAGATATGGATGGGCAGCCGGAGGCGACGGTGACCACCGTGCTCCTGCCGCCCGGACGCAATATGCAGAAACCATGCCCTCTGCTGTCCTATCAGTGCGCCATCGACGCTGTGGCCGCACGCTGCTTCCCCTCCTATGCCCTGCGTCGTGGCGCCCTGGCAATCGGTGCGCTGGCACAGTTGGAGTTGGTGCTGATCGCGGCTGCGCTCGCGCAGGGCTGGGCAGTGTCGGTGCCGGATCATGAAGGCCTCAGCGGACGTTGGGGCGCGCCATGTGAGCCGGGGTACCGGATTCTCGACGGCATCCGAGCCTCGCTGGATTGCCGGCGGCTCGGTTTGTCTGCATCGGACCCAGTTGGGCTGTGGGGATACTCCGGTGGGGGTTTGGCGACGGCATGGGCGGCTGAAATGAGCGCCGAGTACGCACCAGAGCTGAACGTGGTTGGCGCCGTCCTCGGTTCACCCGTTGGCGATCCCGGAAACGCCTTCGTGCGGTTGAATGGTTCCTGGGCATCCGGGCTTCCCGCCTTGATGGTGTCCTCCCTGGTGGAAATCTACCCGGAACTGGGCCGGGTGCTGCACCAGCATCTCACCGACAAGGGAAGCGCTGTCCTAAGCGCGGTCCGTCGGATGACGACGGCTTCAGGGGTACTTCAGTTGGCCAAGACGGATATGGCCGACTTCGTCGGCCCTCCACTCGATCAGATCCTCGACTTGCCTGAGGTCCAATACGTATTCAACGACATCCGGCTGGGCAGGTCGATCCCAGCGCCGCCGGTGTTGATGGTCCAGGCGGTTCACGATCCGATCATCGCCGTCGGCGACATCGACGCGCTCGCAGAGATCTACACGGCCGGCGGAGCTGCCGTCACATATCACCGGGACATGTTGAGCGCGCACGCGCTACTGCATCCGATGTCGGCACCGATGACGTTGCGCTGGCTCACCGACCGGTTCGCGGGCCGTCCGTTGACCGGTCACTTGGTGAAAACCACTTGGCCGACGCTGTTGAACCCGACGACGTATAGGGACATGGCACGGCTGACCGTCATCGCCGCAAAAGTCGTCGCTGGACGCAGCATTGGTCAGTCGCGATTAGACTCACTCACGCGCTGGGCCCGACTGCGTCCGGTGATGAGAGGCAGTCGCACGAAGCCTCGAGTTGAATCCCCGGCCTTCCCATCGATCTCGCAAAACGCTCCTTCGCTGTGCGCAGACGAGCCGCTAAATATCATAGAAGATACGACAAGGTAAGCGGGACAAGCTTCCCGTTCGGGCGGTCGATGGCACGTGACCCGTCTTCGAGGACTCTTTCACGACTGCCTAACCACCGGCTTCGACGAGGTGCTGACAGTCGCGAGCTGAGACCGGTCAAACGCGGATCTGATCGGCGGCCTTCTCGCCGATCAGTACGCTAGGTCCGTGCGAGTGTCGGCGAATGATCGACGGCATCACCGGACGCGTCTGCGATCCGCAGCCCCGTCGACGCCGCGACCCGCAGCTGCGGATCCACCACGTTGGCGTCGTCGCTGCCCAGGTCCCGACCGGGTGATACACGGTGTGCGACAAGCTGTTGGACCGGCGCGCACAGGTGGTCGATCAGGTCTTGCCGACCACCGGCGCATGCTGGACCACGTCGATGCCGTGTGCGGCGAGCTGTTGGCGATCCCCGATGCCGGAGGACATAAGCAGCTAAGGGTGTCGATGGCGCCGCCGCGGACCAAGACGAGCTCGCGAAACACTCTGTTGCCCTGGTTAACTGGCTCGACCCCGAGCGCGCCGTAGGCCGTGCACAGCGACATCGAACACATCACTCACCCGCGACGACACAATCTGGCTGGACCGCGATCGCCGACGCCGCCGCCTTCTCCGCGACGCCCAGCACCGCCAGAAAGAGTCAGCTGCGAAGGGTTAGTTCGCGCGCGAGGTGATCTGCGAGAGCATCGATTGTCGGGTGATCCAATAGGATGATCGGGGACAATCGACGTCCGACAATCTTTTCCAACGTGCCCGAAAGTTCGATAGATGACCGCGAGTCCAGGCCGTAGGCGTCGAACGGCTTAGCCGAGTCGACCTCTGATTCGGCGCACTTGACCCTACGGGCCAACTCGGCGACCAACCAGGCTCGTAATGTCTCACGCGTCAGCGGTCCGTCGATGGTCGAAATTATCTTGCTTCCAAACATTGTTCACCATTCCTGTCTGCTTGTTCTGTAGTTACACCGTTGAAGAAATGCGGTTTCGTCGCAGCCGGTTGTTGATCGTGCGGCGATTCGGCATCTTCAGATCCCACACAATCCCTAACTTGCCGAGGGCGGCCAGCACCCAACCACTGAGATCGGGTTCCCACCAGCGTATTCCGTGACGGTAGGCACCCGGAAACGCATGATGATTGTTTTGTAGGCCTTCACCGAAGGTGAAGAACGCCACCGGCCAGTTGTTGGCACTGTTGTCGTGCGTGGCGAACGGGCGCGAGCCAATCATGTGGCTGATCGACCCAACACACCACGCCGCCTGATTGGCCACGAACACCCTCGCCAATCCACCGATGATGAAGCCCGACAATGCCGCCGCGACGGTGCCGCCGATAACGAAGCCCAGAACTGCGGGAAGAAGTAAGCTTGCCAACGCCCAGATCGGATATGTCCGGCTGTAGTTGTACAGATGGCGGTCACGCATCACATCGGGAGCGAACGCGCTCACGCGCGACTCCTTGTCGCTGAACATCCACGGAATGTGGGCATACCACAGGCCTCTCAACTTCTCGATGAAGCCCGCGCCGTGGAGATTCGGCGAATGCGGATCGCCCGCTTCGTCGGAGAAACGGTGGTGGCGGCGGTGGGTACTCACCCAGAACAAGAGCGGGCCCTCCAAGGCCATCGACCCGGTGACCATCAGCACACCCTCGAAGAATCTAGACGTCTTGAAGGACTTGTGCGCGACGTAGCGATGGAATCCAATGCCGATTCCGAATGTCTGAATGGCGTAGAACACCGCGAAGAGCGTGTAGTCGAGTGCAGTGGCCCTGCCGCTGCACATCAAGTAGACGGCGATCGCGAAACCGATTGCCGGCACCCCGATGGTTACCAGCGCGACGACGCGCTTGGCGCGTGCGCTGCTCGGGTTGAGTTGCAGAATCGCCCGCGCGAGCGATTCTTGCGAGGACTTGGAAATAGTTGTGGGATAGTTAGTTTCGACTGTCATGATCTCACTCCTGCACGATCCGAAGATGAATTTGCGTGCCGAACGTTGTGAACCAGCCCGAGGCAGGCCAGTAGTCGGATGAACTCTCCGGCGAGGTCGAGCTGCCACCAGTGTCGGCGAGTCCGCGCGAGAGCGGGCCTGGCATGATGGTTGTTGTGCCACGATCCACCCATGGTGGGCGCCGCCAAAGCTCCGATATTGCGACTCTCGTCACGGAGCCGGAACTCGCGGTTGCCGATCGTATGTCCGAGTGAGTTCACCGCCCACGTCGCATTGTCAGCCGCGAAGATACGCGCCAAACCGCCCCAGAGGACGCCCCCGACCAGGCCGTGAACGGATTGAGTCGCAACACCACCGATCACACCCGGCACGACAATGCCCACTAGGACAAGCGAGAAGTAGTGAGCGTTGATCTTCATCACCCGCCGATCGACGAGCCAATCACGGGTGTGGCGGCTCCAATCGAACTTCTGGACATTGAATAGCCAGCCAACGTGCCCATGCCACAAGCCCTTAACCCGGCCGCAGACACCGCGACCCCGCCGTTGTGGCGAGTGTGGATCACGATCCGTGTCGGCGAATGCATGGTGTAGTCGGTGAGTTGCGACCCAGAAGATCACCGGGCCCTGCGCAGCCATCGAACCGGCGACACCGAGGAACACCTTCACTGGCTCGGATGCGTCGAACGAGCGATGCGTGAAATAGCGATGCAGACCCGCCTCCACGCCCAGCGCGGTGATCACGTACATGATGGCGAACAACACGACGTCGGAGAACCAAAGACCGTCGTAGACGGCGTACGCGATGGCACCGACGGTCCCCGCCGTGGGTAGCCCGACCGTCACATACGCCAGACGCGAGGCAAGGAGATCCTTCTCAGGGCCGATCGCGCTGCTCTGCGCAATCTGACGTTCGGACATTGTGAGATCTGTAGTCATGCCGTTCGCCCTCGCATTGCCGATGGATCGATTTCAATCGAAGGAAACCCATTGGCCAGGAACATCTGCCTGGCCTGCTGACGGCGGATTTTTCCGCTGGTCGTCGTAGGTATGGTTCGTCTGGGACAGATGTGGACCCGAGGTCGGACGCCGAATTCCGCGGTGACGCAATACACAATCGACTCCGCCATCCTGAAGTACGAATCCCCGGTGACTTCCCCGATCCCGGCCTCCGCGACAACGCACAACTCTTCGGAGCCGTGGCCATCGATGGAGAAGGCAACGGCTTTTCGGAAGACGGGATCCGCCCGCACGACGGCGGCCTCGACATCGTGCGGATAGATGTTTCGGCCACCGACGATGATCAGGTCCTTGATGCGACCTGTGACGAATAGCTCACCGGACCGAATGAAACCGAGATCTCCCGTGCGCAGGTACCCGCGATCCTCTCCCGGAAGTCTCGCGCGGAACATCTCGCGCGTCAGCTCAGGCCGGTTGTGATAGCCAGCGGCAACGCTTCGCCCAGACACCCAGATCTCGCCGACAAACCCATCTTCCAGGCTCGTGAGGGTCGTGGTGTCGACGATGCGCACCGTGTGCTCGTTGTCGACCGCGCCGCAGCTGACCACGACCCAGTTCGTTCCGGACGGTTCTGGAGCGCGGTCCGTGCGGTATCGCGAACCGCTCCGCTTCCCAGCGACGAACAGCGTCGCCTCCGCCATCCCATAACAAGGAACCACCGCTTTTTCGTCGAACCCGAGTGGTGCCATGGTCCGTTGGAACCGCGCGAGGGTGCCGGCGTGGATCGGCTCAGCGCCGCAGAACAACTCCTTGACCGTGGAAAGGTCCAGATCCGTGGTCTCACCGTGGATCACCGCATCCGCACAGAGATCGAGCGCAAAATTCGGTCCCACCGTGACAGACGCCCTGTAGTCCGTGATCGCCTTCAGCCAGCGGCGAGGGTCTTGAACGAAGTGGATCGGAGACATCATGACTAGCGGCGAGCCGTCATACATCGACATGATGATCGTTCCGATCAGTCCCATGTCGTGGTAGGGCGGTAACCACGACATTCCGACCCGCTGCGGATCGTGGCCCATGCTGCGGCTCAAAGCTTCGCAGTTGCTCACCAGATTGTCGTGGGTGAGGCATACCCCTTTCGGAGATCCTGTCGAACCCGATGTGTACTGAATCAGCGCCAGGTCATCGGGCGCAGGTGAGACGACATCTATGTCGGCGGTCCTTCCGGGGACCTGCTCGGCGTAAACGATTACCGGTTCGAGGTTGGAGGATTTGAGGCAATCCCGCAGTGCGCCAACCTGTTCCCGGTACATCTCGTTGATGACGATGCCGGCAGGCGAACAATCGCACGTGATCGCCTGGAATCGGCCCAATTCTTTGGGTCGCACAGGCGGGAAACATGGAACGGGGATCGCCCCGAGCTGCATGATGCCATAAAGTGCGGCAACGTATTCGAGGCTTGGATTCACCGCCAATACGACGCGATCGCCAACACCGATGCCTCGATCGCCCAAGTCTGCGGCAAACGTGCGGGAATTCCTCGCGATGTCGGCGAACGACCAACGTATCTCGCTCTCCGAGGTGCCGTCGGCGAGAAATATGTAGGCGATACCCTCCGACGACGATCTCTCGGATAGGACTTCGACAATGCTCTTTGGGCGGCTGTCCACAGTATCTAAAACCCCCTCCCCCGAAGATCCCGTGCTTTCCGATCAACCACATCAACCGACGCCATCAAGCTTCCTTCCGTCGATTTGTCCCCAAAGCGGCTCCTGCTATGGAAGAGGCCGATTGGCGTCCTGCAGATACAGCGGTCATGGTGAAGTGTTTGGTCGCGGCGTGGCGGCTTGTGATGGTTTGCGCGGCAGGAAACCCAATAAGGAGGTCGCCACCGAGCTGAATGTGTCACTAGCGGAAAGGATCTCGGGTGAGCTACCGCGTGTAGAGGCCGCGTTCGCCCAGCCGCGACGCTGGGTCGAGAAGCATCTCGGCCTCCTGCCGCTTCTCCGGTGCCTCATTGCTGAACCGGCGGTCGGCGGGCCTCTCGTACAGCGGCCGCCCACCGGCGATCGCCGACGCCAGCCTGTTCTGACCGGCCAGCA